>Ga0123340_1004451_pt1 | contig 13283 bp, 6 predicted proteins | sample SirMexnodulemix_FD_89961 | JGI IMG/M metagenome (GOLD analysis project Ga0123340, IMG submission 89961) | Root nodule microbial communities of legume samples collected from Mexico - Siratro Mexico nodule mix | ecosystem: Host-associated > Plants > Roots > Nodule | place: Mexico: Nepantla... | reverse complement strand
TATATATATATATATATATATATATATATTATTTTTCAAAATTTGAAATCATTACCTGATTCTCAATATTTATTTTAGAATAGATAAAAACCTATTTTACAAATCTTAAAAAAATATTATTTTATGATACTAGTAAATATTACATAAAATAATTATTTAGCATACAAAAAATATGTTATATTTAATTATTGTTTAGCATAATAACGAAAAATTAAATAATTGTAACTTTCCCAAAAAAATATCTCAATTTTAAATAATTATTAACTTTAATAAGAAGCAATACTTTTTATAGACATTTAATCAAAATTCGTTTTCAATTTTTGATAGCAAAGTATTTTTATTTTATTTTAAACCATCGAACACATTTGGATATTTTGAGTAACCGGAAGCCATTTGCTTGTTTTTTAAAAATAATCGAAGTCATTTGTATTTTGTTTTTTTTTTCTTTCTTTTTTTTAAATTAATCAATGTTATCTTCATTTTTTTCTTTCAAAAATTCGACGTTCTATTCGAATTTCTTTAATTGAAGTTCTCTTTGATTTTTCTGTATAGATGTTTCAAACTGATACATACTATTGGTCATTTTCTACAATCATTTTTTTTAAAATCGCTGCAAGTTACGAAACTAAACAAAAAGCTTCAACTTCCCCCTTTTATTTACCACACTGAAAAGGACACCCAAATATTTTTTATAATCAATTTCAATGACTTTAAATAGCAGTCAAAACCAAATCAACTTTCAAATTGTCACCAATTTATAGCTCCCATCTCAGTTTTTTAAATCACACCAATTGAAACTTTTTTGTTTTTCTTTGATTTGCAAATTTTACGTCTAGATCAATTTCAATAATTAAAATTTTTACACTTCTTTTGATAAAATCTCTAAATTGGAGAACACATTTCCATAAGGCTAGCCTTCTTCCAAGTATAATTTCTTATTTATGATAAAAGGAAGTTAATTTTGCAACTTCAAGTAACTATTTTTCTCAGATCAAGTAACTACTTACGTAAGTTATTGATCCTGTATATTTTGGATATTGTTTAGAGTGAAATTAAAATAATTTCAATAACACCTTTTTCTGAAGTTAATCCATGGTTTTAAAATTTATATCCATAAGAACCCATAAATATTTTATCTAGTAGAACCATTTCGCCAAAATGAATAAAAAATTATTAAGCCATTGTCATCAATAAATTAGTGATCATAAACAAAAATTCAACACGTTACTCATATTTTACGTCGTTTTGTTTTTGATAAATTTTCATCAACAAACCTAATTTCACACGTCTTTAAGAAAGAGTATAAATACTCCTCTAAGACATTTTAGTTTTCACAGTAAATTTATTCATAATGTGTCTCTATGTTGTTTTGCTATAAATTGGGTGTTTAAAAAAATTAAAAATATAAATATTATTTGAAACATAAGTAAATATCGAGATCATACAAACATGCGTCAAAAAATAAAGATATGAAATAGTAAATATAGAAAATGTTTAAAGAAATAAAAGAAATGAGAAAAATGTGTAAAAGTAAATAATAATAAAGTGTCTCGAGTAAATGATTGAAACAAATAAAAAAGGAAATGGAAAGAGATAAATATTCTAACATAAATTATTCAAATGAAATGATTAAGAATGTAGTAATTTCTCTACTTGTGAGCGTCTCATAACTTAAAATTTTATGATGAAGTATAATATTTACACAACACAAATTTTAACTAGCTATAACTTTCATTAATATTTACTATTGATAGTTTTGATATTCGATTTCTAATGTGAATGACATTTTAATATTTATTCTTTTACAAATATGATATTTAAGCATCTTGATATTCTATAGACATTACATTATTTCAATTGATAAAGCAAAATAACATCTAAGTTAACGATGCATGGAAGTTTCATTGAATCCTTCACCAAATGAATGTTTGATTTTGTGTTAGATAAATCAATTGTGGATTCATGTTTTATATTTAATTTGAAATATTTAATTTTTATATTTGAAACATAACTTCTAGACTATAACCATGTAGTTTGAATTAAAAGAACATTAATGAAATCGTTATTGGAAGTGGTTGTAACTTCATTTTCTTGTAACGTGATCTTTCTTCTTTGATTATTATATGAGAACATATGATCAATTTGGCTTTGAATTAAATTTTCAATTATTTATCGAATGTCATAGTTAACATTGATGGCTACAAATATAAGTAAATCAGTCCAAGGAATTAAAAAAAAAAAAAAATAGCCTTCCAGAAGCCACCTACAAATAATTTAGTTTTGACCATTTCATCTTCATTATCCATTTTTTTTCTGACAGTGTAAAAGGTACAGCTGCAAATTAAAAATGAAGTAACGTATGATATAGAGAACTCATGGCAGAGGCTGCTTTGAAATAATTTTCTTAAAACTGTGATTATAATTTTTGTTTCAGTTAATTATATTTTAATTCCTATTTAGTACTCATACCTGTAAATTTCTAAGAAGGCAATGAGAACAACCATGAAAGAGTTCTGATTTTAAAAGAAAATAAAATAAAACAAATAAGACAATAGAACAAAAGTTCAAGATTTTCTTTCAACATTTACGAAAAATGAAACTAAGATGAGTAATTTTAAATCAATATAAATTACAATCCAAAATATAAAAATCGCTCAAAATATTCAGTAAACATTAAAAAGTTTTGGAAAATGAATTTTAATTTCACTAATTTGAATTTTATCTATAATTTTGCAAAATAATTCAAACTAAATTATAAATATTAGTTAGGTAAGTGGAATCAACCGAGTTGATGAATGTGCAAAGTTAACATTTGATAAAATTTTAATGTAAAATTTCATTCACTTGTCTTGCATGATTGTTCTCTGGGCCTTTAAAACAGAACTTAAACACCTCTGTTTCTATTTTAACTGAAATAAGTTATTTGCTATGAATGATTTTTGTGGTGTTATGAATGCTTACTATAATTGTCTATTGATCTTCCATACTTATTACTTTGTAATGAGTAATCTTTTAGTTATATTTTGTATTTGTAAATAGAAGAATGAAAATACTTAGTTCTCAATTTTTTTCTCCTCAGTATCTCTGATCTAATATTATATTTTATAACAGGATTCTAGATGTGAAATAGAATGTGAACTAGTAATATATTATGACATATCATTATCACATCTTGATTTTCATAAAAAAAAAATGCGAATTAAAATTTCAAAGAATAGTTTATTTGGAAAGATTAGCCAATTAATTATCATTTGTATTTAAAGACAAAAAAGGGTAAGTAAGATAATATTTTAATGCATGGACTAGACTAAACATCCAATTAGATTAGACATTCACTTTGGATAATATGATATATAACCAACCAATCTTAACTAGGTTTAAAGTTGATGACAATGAAACAAAATATTATAACATATGGAAAGGAAAAAGAATATATATGTTTTGATACTACCTCACTCTAATAAGAAGTCTTATGACAATAACATAAAGACTAAATTACCCTTAACTACTATATGTATATAATTATGTGATAGGAACATGGTAGACATATATATTTTAAAGATAAAAATCTTTGAATGAGAAAAGGAGTTAAAAGAACATGAAAATCCAATTGAGGAGATGAAAATATTAAAAGATTTATTAGATGAAGTGAAAATTCTAAATCATTCTTTAGATATAAATAATGATTTAATTTTAGAAGAATCTCAATACCTAAAAATTATTGAAAATGATTATATCTCATAAAATTATGTATAGAATAAAACAACATAGAATCAACTTGATTATACTTTGCATGTAACATAGTGATGAATGACATTAAGGATCAAGAACCAATATCTATTGAATATCTTTTGCAAAGAAATTACTAGTCAAAATAAAAATATGTATAAAACAAGATTATATTCACTTATTGAATGGAGGGTTTTTGGACTTGTAAGTTGAACATCTAAAATTGTAAAACTAGTTGGATATGGATGTTTGTGCAAAAACAAAATAAGAACAGTGAAATTGTTGAATGTAACTACATATTTGATTAGTTTAAATTTACATCTAATGAATTTTTCACAACCTTCTTATATGCCCCTCTTAAAAATGATATTTATAAGAATACTTCTAAAATAATTAATTTGTCCAACAATGCAAATTCTAGAAAGTATCATTCAATCAAATTGAACATGTCCCTTTAATGAAATAAAACAATCACATGTGATATAATCATCTCTGTATTTATAATTGTATTTATTTATTTTCTTTCATTAAAGATTTATTCTTTCTTTTCATCTTTTAAATTAAAATATAATAATAAAAAATGTTATTCAAAAATTGATAAATATATTAAATAATAAACTAATAAAACCTTAAGATTAAATATTTATTATCACTAAAAGCTAAAATTATATATTTTGCAGTCCAACATTAAAAAATATAAAACAAAATTTTAAGATCAACTTAAAAAACATAAAAAAAACATAAAAATACAATGATAAATAAAACCATAAGTATGAAGTTGATGGTGTGACTCTTAAGAAAACTTGACAACTTAGAAAAAAATTACAACAATCTTAAAGTTTGCAGTTTTGTTTAGTTATACTGATCAACTCGTGCATAGGACTGTATATTTAAAGATGACTCGATAGTGAGTGACCCAATAGGCTCAACAACCTTGTTATAGTAGACTCTGATTTTATCTTTTAAGAAATGAATTTTAAGTTCAATTAAACCTTACAAAATTGACTTATAAAAGTAAAGTTTATATCTACTTATAAACTATTAAAAAATCTTATTTATATTTGACGTGAGATCTCCTACCATACTCGTTCTAAATTACTAAAAAATAGTATCTTATTCTAAAATTTTCATAATTAGGATTTTTTATTGTTATTTGATATTGAAAAAAAGAAAAATATATAAATTTTCACGTTATTTATTTTAGAATATCATATTTTTTTTGAAGTATCATTTAGTAAATATTGTGATCACTATAAACACATGAATGAGTATGTTTATTATTAAATAAAAAATAATATACAAATTTCATGTTAATTAGATATAAAAGAAAACAATTATGATTTTTTATTTAAAAGATACATAAGAGACTGGTAATTTTGTAAAGCAAATTTTCAAAAGGTGAGTTAGGCGGCAACCAACTTAACGGTGCAGAAGGTTAGATACTTAACTGTGCATAAGGTATAATATTGTGTCATTCCTCATCCCATAAAATTGTATTCAGTTGCTAATTTAGATACTCTCTGGCCTGCCACTTTGACCAACAAAAGAAAAGTGGAAAATGAAAAACAAAACTGGTTGGCAGGGATGGATCAGATCAGATACAATGCTTGTAAAATAACAAACAAAAGTTTCTTAGTTTTTTAAAATCATAGCATCTTCAGATAGTTTAATTCTGAGTTGGATTTCTATTTCTCATTTTTTTTTTCATCATTGTTACTAACTGTGTATGCATGCATATTTCTTGGTGGACTTATGAACAACTAAATGACAGGTTCAGAGAAATTAAACATGTTAGTTTGCATCGAAGTTAGTATATTATCATGTTAGAAGAATAAAATACTAAATTTACTGTATGTAGTTTCTTCCCTATGATGTAACAATTTCAATATTTTTCAAACAAAGAAGACTGTTTGTTTGAAAAAGTGTGCACTGCATCGAATTGATTAACTGGTGGTCAAAACATTTTTTTGCACGCCTAAGTCAGTTTCTTATATTTGTTGGTTACATTGATGAACACCACAAACCCCAATATTGGGTACAACACTAAAGTGTAAAGCTGGTAAGCCATATTTATTCACTCAACGTTTCCCAACACAACCAAGTTTTTTTATTCAAATTTCATTATTTTATATCACTCCTTGTCTTCAGCCAATCATATCTTCACCACGTACCAAAGACCATCTTATAAATGGAAACAAACAAAAGAAAGACAAAATTCACATTTTTACACCCCAAGGCTTAATATAATATGCATTGATGTCATCCTAGTTTGTTCTTATTTGTTCACATTTAAAGTATCTTCAATGTGATATGGATTTCTTATTATTTTGAGTTTTGGGGTCTCTCAAATTTTTGTTTTTGGGACTAAAATAGACCAATGCTCAAGGCACATAGTAAAGAAAGTATGTGAAGCTCGTGAATAGAAAAGAGCATGTCATATAGCATGCCTTGTAGCTTCTGTTAAAATTTTCATTGGAGACTGTTCATGTGCATTTAGCTAAGGAACTTTAATGGCTAAAAGTGACAATACAATCGTGTTTACATATAAGTGGTTGGCCAGAAAAGGACTTTGTCGCTTCCAACATCATGGTAAAAGGAAAGCCAAATATCACCATTTATTCACCATAGTGGTCCTGTTATGTGCATATATATTTACACTATACTAAAAAAACAGATGTACTTGGGACCGTAGATATGTTAAAGCTCGTGATTGAATTAATTTCAAATTGAATATCACTGATAGTTTAAGATGACAATTCTCTGTAGCTTGTTCAAATCATATTAAAAAAAAGTGAGGAAATGAAAATAAAATTATAAAGATGGAAATAATAATGAGAGAAAATGGAGAATTACAAGTCTAAGTCTTTTTCTGCTTTCACATTGCTTAAGAAAACTGTGTTACAGTTTATTTCAGCAATCAACTTCAAATTTAAGAAAACCACATGCACAAAGTAACCTTCCATAATCTAAGATCATTTTGGTGCCATGAAAAGGAGGGAGGAAGATAACATTACAAGCTTTGATTGTGGCAAGATTGACCAAAGTTACAAAACATTCAACTAGTACACGATTATTAATATTTATAGTGGAAACTTTTTGGTCTTTAGATGTTAATGTGTCTTTCAAGTGCCTTCACTTGTTTCTATGGTCTCTCTACATAACTGCGTCATGACGAATCTTTACATGTCCTGGCATAACTAGAAAAAAAAAAATAGCATCACCATATATATAATGTGCCTGAACCACTGAACAAAAAAAAAAAATCAATGCATCCATTTGGCTTATAATAGTATTAAATTAAAATCACGGGTTCAAATAATTTAGTAATGCTACCTATTATATATATAAGATGTCGTCAATATCAAAAGGGTATGGATTAGATAAGTGTGGTTGATGCTAAACAAATGGCATGTTATTTTGTTACTTGAAAGGAGCACATGCATTGCCTAGATCGTACTTTATCCATTGCTGTTATTAGCTAATGATGATTGTGTAGAATCTTTTAGTTTGGTGGTGGTGAGATTACTTTGATTATTCTGTAACACTGCTAGGTATAAGAAAAAAAAAATGGATCTGTGGTTTAACTGCTTCATACGTAAAGGGGTTAGGTGTTTATTCCTCCACTGTTTTATGGATTTTCTGTTTTATTTATGTTTCTTCTTTATGAAGATGGTTTATATATATACACCAGAGGGTACGAGTTCTTCATCCCAAAACAAAAAATGTACAGCTTCTTCAAGTTTGGTTTTTGGATTAATAATTTGTCACATGCTATTAAGTCCCACCTAATTATGGACAGTGGCACATGGAACCGTTACATTATCAACATCAGTTTTCCAGCTTTGAAAAGAGCTAAAAACATCCAAATCCAAACAGTAATGAACTAACTCCTCTAGTGAAATTCATTATAGGATGTAACCTACCTTTTGTGATTCTTCAATGTGATATAAGATTTAAGAATTTAACAAAAAAATTAACTTTGATCTTTAATTCACCTTAGGTTAGATTCTACTATTAAGAACAGTTCTTAAAGTTCTTGTAAAGAAACAAAATCTCTACTTAGCATTCAAGTCACCTTTCTGTAATAAAAGAAGTATTAGAAAACAGTGATGATATTCAAAAGCATGTATAATGTAAGATTTCATTCATGATGGAGCATATAAAGTGAATTTTATGTTTTAAATGCCAATTAATTTTAACCCCCTTTGGAGTAATCCCATTATAGCTGCTAATATCACAGAGATTTCTGAAAATGAAGTTATGGAGCGGTGATACAATAAATATGGCTTTTAACATAAACTTGGTCTGAAAATAATTTGACATAATGAAAGCTACTTTTTCATTACAACTGGTTTTTCCATCATAAATGCAAAGTAGTTTACCTGAACCATTGCCTGAGTTGGACATGGCTATCTACTGTAGCACCGATAGTAGCATACTCAGAAACTGACACATGGGATGAGGGTTCCCTCCAATTTTTCCTTTTTGATGAATTTAGTAGCACATACACATTATTTATAAGGAAAATAAATGAGAAGAAAAATGAGAGGCGAAATTCCATACTTACATTTCTTTGTTCTTTTATTTATGGTTAATTAATTCTTAACTTGAGTTTGAGAAATTGTTTAAGAAATTCATTTTGATTACATCAGCAATTGAAGAAATAGTCATGGAACACGCATGTCTAACTTCTAGATGCGATTAAGAATGACAGAGATATTTGATAAACTTATGTTACTATTACGTTGTGAAAAGCACGGGTCACTCCTGGTGGCAATTAATTAGGTGAATTAACAAACAATATTCAAAGCAAATTAAATAGAGAGGATAGATAATAGGGCGAGGCTATCCTGTAAGAACCAGAATTGCAACCCCTTTATATTCAATCCTTATTTTTCTTTCTTCGTACCCTTCTCTCTACAAGTAAACTTTTCTTGCCATTTGTATCTAGAAAAGTTATCATAGCATAGCATGGATGGTTTTGGAGACAAAGCATTTAAGCTTCTCTAATGGTCCCTCCCTAGTACATGCCACTTCTTCACGCCACACCTTTTTTCAACTAAGAAAACAAAACCTACGAGAGAGTGCTCGTGGTCGTGTCTCTCTATGCTTGTGAGACCCAAACGAGCTCTCTGTTTTCGATTGCTCTGCTCTGCATGAAACAGAGTACCCTGTTGGATTGTTCATTGCAATGGGATATATTCGGAGCAACAGCTTCAAGAGGCTCTTCTCCTTTGGAAGACGTAGTTCAAAGGAACAAGTTCTGAGTCCTAAGGGTGGAGAAAGTCAAGAGATTCTTCCGTATAAAGAAGAACCTTCTGGAAGACCCTCTTGGAAGTGCTTCTCTTATGAAGACTTGTTTGATGCCACAAATGGCTTCAGCTCAGGTAATTCAGGCTTGGTTTGAGAATTTAAGTATGTTCCTTTTTTGCTTTCTGTTGAATTTTTTTTGGTTCTTGTGGCAGAAAATTTGGTGGGAAAAGGAGGGTATGCGGAGGTTTACAAGGGAACAGTGAATGGGGGTGAGGAAATTGCTGTGAAGAGACTCACAAGAACTTCGAGGGACGAGAGAAAGGAGAAAGAGTTTTTGACAGAGATTGGTACAATTGGTCATGTGAACCATTCCAATGTGTTGCCTCTTCTGGGGTGTTGTATTGACAATGGCCTTTACCTTGTTTTTGAGCTATCTTCTAGAGGTTCTGTTGCATCTCTTCTTCATGGTAGTTACCGAACCAACATCAGCCAAAACCAAATCTTTTTCCCTCTCATAAAAATTGAATTTTTGGCAGCAAAAAAGTTGCATGCATTCTGAGTTTACCGAAAGGGTTTTATGAGTGTGTGGGTTTTTTCTTGTAGATGAAAAGTTGCCCCCTTTAGATTGGAAAACGAGGCACAAGATAGCCATTGGAACTGCACGAGGCCTCCACTACTTGCATAAGGGCTGCAAGAGGAGGATAATCCACCGGGACATTAAGGCCTCAAACATTTTGTTAACAAAGGATTTTGAGCCACAGGTCCATCTTCAATCTGTATTATAGTCACTTTTCCCATTTTAGTGGAATCAATATTTCAAAAAGTATTGATTGTGTTTTATGATTGTGGCAGATATCTGATTTTGGACTAGCAAAATGGCTTCCATCTCAATGGACTCATCATTCCATTGCCCCTATAGAAGGGACATTTGGGTACTCACCTTTTCATGGACCCTTCAATGATAACATGGATATTATAGTTTAAAATGGCTTGAAAATGGATATGTTTTGAATCTTTTGCAGACATTTGGCCCCAGAGTACTACTTGCATGGAGTTGTGGATGAGAAGACAGATGTGTTTGCCTTTGGAGTGTTCTTGCTAGAAGTAATCTCCGGCAGAAAACCAGTGGATGGGTCACACCAAAGCTTACACAGCTGGGTAAGAAACCCCTTTCCTTTGAGGACTTTTGTTATGAACTTGGCGTGTTCCATGAGAAATGGCTTATGGTTTGTTTGGTCTAATGGTGACTTTTAACGTTGGTTAAGTCATTAATTAACCATGTGTTTTGAACAAATAGGCGAAACCAATTTTGAAGAAGGGTGGGATTGAGGAGTTGGTAGATCCAAGGCTTGAAGGGGCTTATGATGTGACACAGTTAAAAATATTTGCTTTTGCTGCATCTCTTTGCATTCGGGCTTCTTCAACTTGGCGACCTACCATGACCGAGGTACCTACCTTACACTTCTTTCTTCTGTTTCGATTCCCTTCTTTTACAACAATATGTAAACTTTGGAAATTATTAATTAAATTTCATAAATTAGAAAAATCGACAAATAGAGTTTATTTAATGAAAAGCTTAGAGAATGCGCTTTTTTATTTTGTAGTATTTTTAGAATAATAACGAAGCGTATATTTAAAAGAGCCTTTTCTTATTTAAAAAGATTGCCTTTTGTTTTTATCTATTTATGTAGTGTCTCGAGAACGTTGGTTAGTATTTACTGAAAAAAAAGTGTATTTTTAATTAAAAATATTTTTGAAATGTTTTATATTGTTCGTATTTCTATATCTTTTGAAAAGGACAAGAATCTTTTAGAAAGTCATTTTAATGTTTCTCTCGAGTTAAAAAATATTTCGTAAAAGCACTTTATAAGACTTATTTCCTCAAAATAATAAAAAAGCTTAATGGGCTTATAAATTATTCCGTTAAATAATTAGAGATGTATATACTCTAATTTTACAATACTGGTCTGTGTAATATTTTCAACTAAAATAATATATTTATTTATTTATTTGGGATTAATCTACTCTTTTTTTACATTATTGGTAATAAAAATAAAAGGCTATATTAAAAGAGATAAAAAATATGAAAAATAAAAAAAATGTTAATAATTTTTTAAAAAACAATCTCATTAAATAATATCTCTCTTTGAATCACTTTTGAATCTTGTGCAAGATAATTATAGACACTATTAAAGAAATATTTAATATACTTTACTGAAAGATTTCAATTGCTTAAAGTTATTAAATATGTTTTATATTATTTATGACAAAATAAATATTTTCAAAATACTTCCATAACATTTGAAAATAAATAGGTATCTTGGTGTTCTTTCCATCAATTTTCTTCTTGCCATGGAAACTAATCACCAACTTCGATTTGATCATCAGATTAATTAGGAACAATAAAAAATGACTGGTATAACCACCACGATATTTTGCACAAGTAAAACACATTTGATGTGTAGCAAAATTATATTGAAACGTGGCACTTGTAATTTTTTTATCATTTGCTAAGCCAAGTTTTATTTATTTAGACGTGATATTTTCTTCAGAATCAGCAACGCTTTCAAGTAATTAAATACAATAAAAGTACACATACACACAAAAAATAGTGCTTTCAAGTAATAAATACATGTAAACGAAAAACAAAGTATTATAATTATTTAATCATTTTATTATGACTACCATTCCTTTCAAATAGTATTATTATTGTGTGGGGCTTATTAATTATTATTAGTATTATTTGATAAGCAACTATTTTATTTTTTAATTTTCTCAACGGCTGAATTTCTTAGTTTGGGTGAGTTAACCTTGGGAAGAATTGTGAATTTGTCACGTTATCAATTATTAGCATATGTGGCGTGTTCAGCAATCCAATTATTGCTTTTTAGATTAGTGCGTTTCCAAGTCACCAATAAACTATGCATATTTGATCAATTTTCTGGCTTCAAAGTTCAAACATTCAATTAACCTAAATATAATAATAATACCCTTTTCATTTACTTAATTACGATGACTTTCAGCGTCATTCTCGGATAGATTCATCATAATTTTGTGGATGCCAATGGTGGCCCTTTTCTTCCCATGCAAATTCATCAATCACTTGATGTTCTCTTCTACCTAATTTTATCCCTTTATGCTAGCAGCACGACAGCACACATAATATATGCTAATTCATATGATATAAATGTGTAACACAAATCAATAAATCAATGTATATATATGTAGCAAAATGAAAAGACAAATTAAATGCGTAGTTGTATTAGGTTCCATGTCACCCCTTGGTGATGATTCGTACATTTATCCAACACACACAGATGAAACACCTTCAATTCATTATTGTGGGCCACTTGTTCTTATTGTGGCAGTATTCACGTAATTGTGAGAATTCAGAAAACTCTCTGCATGTGCACAATGACTCATTTATCTACATGACTAGTTAAAAATTGTGATATATGATTAATTGATTGATGGTGAAGAAATAGTGAGCTCATTAGTCTTAATGAGATTTATTTATGAATTTTCAGGTACTGGAGATAATGGAAGAGGGAGAAATGGATACAGAAAAATGGAAAATGGGAGAGGAAGAAGAAGAAGAGGAAGATGAGTTCTGGGGTTTTGAGGATCTGGAATATGAATATGATAGCTCCTTTTCAATGTCATTACTAGACTCAATTGGAAGCACTACTTAGGAATGTATATATACAAATTTCATGTGGCTATGCTAATGAAATCTATTGTAACATTTTTCATTTACTCTAATTTTGTTATTGTGGATGTGAAAAATTGATGGTAATTGAACCCAATTATGTCGGCAACTCCAGAGGAAAATGACACACAAGAAGGTTGTTCTGATGCACTAACCAATTTCAATCATATGGTTTTGTGAAACAAGGCGTGATGATTGGGTCCAAAATGTCCACTAAGTGCAATTTTTCTACATGATGTGACTGGACTATGAATAATATGAGGTTTAAGCAGTTTCGACAGAGACATTGGAAATAGATTGAGCATAAAATGATGGCTCATATTTTTGAACTATTGTTTGAGGAAGGAGAGGCGATGATTTCGGTGGTTTTATATCCCAATAAGATTTTGATTCCTTATATATAAAGTGGTGAGATTTGCATTTTTATTTTACTCTTGGATCAACATGCCTGGTAGCTGAGTAAGATGTTGTTGTTCTTGTAACTTGAAAATGAAGAAACTATTGATTATATCTCATCTTCTTACTTAATAATCCAGTATAATTTATATTTTTTTCATAATCGTTAATATTTTATTAATATATATTTCTATAT
>Ga0123340_1004450_pt1 | contig 13283 bp, 9 predicted proteins | sample SirMexnodulemix_FD_89961 | JGI IMG/M metagenome (GOLD analysis project Ga0123340, IMG submission 89961) | Root nodule microbial communities of legume samples collected from Mexico - Siratro Mexico nodule mix | ecosystem: Host-associated > Plants > Roots > Nodule | place: Mexico: Nepantla... | reverse complement strand
TTTTTTATTTTTTTTTTTTTTTTTAGAAAAATGCAATTGTGGTTTAAATTAGTCAAGGTTTAAGATTTTATTTTATTCATAAAAAATATTAATTAGTATATAATTTTTATTATATTTTTTATTTTTAATTTTGTTTTTTCTATATAAAACTATTTGTGTAATGATTATTTTTATTTTGAAAAAAATCAGTTATTATTGGAATTAGAATATAATTATTTTTATATAGTTTGTTCTTTATTTTATTATATACAAAATTACTTGTTTAAAGATTTATGTTCAATTGTTGTTTGAATTTGACGGGGGAGGCAATAAGTGAAATAAAATGTTTATAAAGTTGTTAGAAAATAAAGGGGAAAAAATTCAAAGAAATGGATGATTAACTATTATTTTGAAGACGTGGATATCCAAGACAAAAATAGGAAAAAAAACATTAAATTTATTTAAGAAAAAACAGAAAGTTATAAAATAAATAAAATATTTTAAATTACATAATAAATAAAATATTTTAAATTTCATAATGACAATAGAAGCACCACATTTATTGGAATGCTAAAATCTATAGTTGAATACGAAAATAGTTTAAGATCTATAGTGAAATTAGATTCTTTTATTTTAAAAAGATGGTTGACGATATTCAAGTTACTCTGGAAAAATATGAAATGCGATTATATTTTGATGTATGACTGTTGAAGAGAGAAAAAAAAAGAAAAAAAAAAGGTCACTCACGAAATTTGTTGCCGTGAATAGTTAAGTGGAATTGATTTCTTAAAATTTGTTTTAGTATAAGGAAGAATGCTAAGCAAATATTTAGAATATAAATTATAGAAGGATGTGAGAACTTGGACTGGTGAAACGCAAACATTTTCCCTCCATAAATCTAACCGCAAATTGAAATTATTTGTTATCAATTTGAAGAACAGTAAGGATTTTGAGTATTACCTAAGCGTGGCAACTAATTGGATCACACATTTATTTATCAATTACAGAAGATAACTTGAAAGCCATTGGGCAATGTCATTGTTGTTTTCTGTGTCAACTAAAATAAATTAACGACGAAAATAGGGTAGCATTTAATTGAAACTGCATCTAGTCCGTGTTTACATCTATGAGGGAAAAGGTTTGAGCTGAGGCATGATAAGGGAAGTGGGTAAAAAATATACTAAAACTTGAATATAGCAGCACCACTTGATGGCTTGGAAGCAAATACATAAAGGCCCAGATCGGTCTTCTTAATAACGCCCTTCTCTATCCTAGACTGGTAGAAACATTCCTGCAATGGATATAAAATTCAGCATTCATTGCCTGTAAATCCCAGCTCTCGATGATTAATTAGGGTTGTTAAGTGTAATATTAGAACAAACCTTTAAATTAAGGATAAATTGCGGAACTATGTTCTCCTTCACCAAAGCAACTGCACAACCACCCCATCCAGCTCCAGTAAGCCTAGCCCCAAGAGCACCATTGTTACGGCAAATATTTACAAGTTCTTCCAACTCTGGACAGCTGATTCCATGGATAAAAGAAAATATCAATTTTAATGAAGTATTCGTTCTGCTATTTTTAAGGTTGGAAGATCTCGCATGAAAAATCATGCCCTGTAAAATAATCCTTCCCGACAAACCAAACAATTGACAATGCATACATTATTCTACTAAGACCCAATACTCTAATTGAGTACCTGCACTCATACAAAACGCTGCAGCTATGATGACTCTCGTTCATAAGGTCACCAAGCCTCTTCAGCTTATCCTCGTCGCTGAAAAAATGGAGTATTTACATAAAAGTAATCTATAGCTCACTTACAAAAGAATAACAATATATGCAAAGTTGCAAACTGATGGGATTAGTCCTCGAGGCATTTTTATATGAAAGTAAAGAGAAACTAGTTATAAGAAATTTAGAGCGGTCCTCATCCAACTCACATTCAAGACCAAAACACTCACCTTAGATTAGAGGATACGGCATCCTTGAAAGCATGTACCCTCCTGGCTTCTGAATACACATGAGCAGCTCTCTGGAAACAATATGTGTCAAATAAACAACAGCATATAAAAGGAATAAATGATTGGCTGTTAATGATTTCGATTCGATGGAAATTCTTATTGGCTGGTGAAATAAAAAGCACAAGAAATTATTTGATATTTCCTAATTGCTGTATGTAATACAAAAAAACCTTCTAAACAAGTTCGAGTAAATTAGATAATGAAGCTTAAAAAACCTGATGTAACTTGTATTGCTTTGCAACTTTTAAGACTTCTAAATAAGCTGCATTGTTGCTCAAAAATGAGGTTAGCTTTTCCCCAGTAACTTCTTCAATTTCTTCAGCGGTATATGGTTCTTCTTTCAAATATTCCTGGACCGAATGAAAAGTTTTTATAACAGTTAACAGGCTTGAGATTTTTATGAACGCAGAAAAAAAATAAAATTCAAAGAAATCCGCTCAGTGAAATAAAATGTTTCTCAAATAAAAAATAGTGTCACCCAAGGCCGATTCTAAGGATGACATCATACCAGGTTCAATTACCTTTACAGCAAGTACAGGATCAGATGAGTTATGACTACCAGCAAATGATACACATAAACCTTCAACATCAGACAATGTGCTCACTTTTGATATTGCCTCTTTTGGATCCATTCCTAGCTTTATAGCTAGGACAATCTGAAAATTTTCACAACAGTAATTTTTAGTTAATAAATATAAGCAACAGGTTTTTGAGTGCGCATACACATGTAATGAACAAGTCCAACATGAAGCAACTAGCCTTTGATGCATGCACAAACACATTAATGATTAAGTCCAACATGAATTTTCCAGAAACATCTAAAATGAACAGGTTTTTTCCTAGTTAAATTCAAAAATAAAAATGGGCAAAATAACGTTCAGACTTCAGGATATGAAAGAAAGTAAACAAGTCAAATCTAATTGACCAATCAAAGCCACTATGAGTGTACTGGTGGTGACAAACAAGAGGTTTTGGTAGTTTACAAGAAGTCATAAAGGACTCTACCAAACTACTTACGCATTTGCATCCAATAAACGTACCCTTACAGGTTATGTAAAATAGTGCGGTAAAGATGTTTTGCTCCAGAAACAGTAATTAGGGAGAGGGTACAAGATTGGAATTTACTCACAGAAGCCAAACGGCATTCAACAACCCTATTGTTATAATTTGTCGCAGCAGTAACAGCCTTCTGAGACTCTGCCAGAGAATGAGCTATCACAAAAGTCCCACCAGCAGGAAGTTGCACATCTGTTGCACGAATTGGGTTGAAATCAATCAGCTCTGCAAACCCTGTCTTGGCCATGACAGAGATTGCCTGTCAAGTAAAACCAAAGAAAAATATTTTAGTCAAGGTAAAACGTCAGAATGTTGAAAGAGAAACACAAATTGAATAATAATACCCCATATGCAGTTGGAAGCAACTTAATGCATCTTCGGTCAATTATGCAACATACTTCTACAGTGAAATAACTATCGTTTTCAAATTGTGGCCACAAGCATGGTGTACGGATCATCCCTAAATTATGGAATTTAATTAACTATCTGCATCAGTTCTTAACCTAAAACAACTTATTTTAAACATCTAGCATTTTATACACCGTAGTTCTTGAGTTTCAAAATTCATACTTTATAAAATTGTAAAGTGAAATCAAATAGCAGATAATAGAAAATATTTTATATAGTTTAGTTTTGATTAATGGAGTAAACAACACAGCAACACCATATGCACATGTGTCAATTACAAACATTGGTCAATGAGTGTGTCAATCAGCAAGAAGCTGTGACATAGTAGTTACGAACTTATGAGTGTCACCCCATAGGAGATATGGAGGAAAAGAAGATACATAGATAGGTAATTGGGACATGTTCACATTACAATTACAACGGAAAATATCTGTAATGAAAAATGCGAAGAACCTGGTCCATCCCACCGGATTGTGTCCCAATATGTTGTTCACAATCACATGTAACTTGTGCAAGTTCTTTCTGTCAACAATATATGATTATTTGTCAGAAACAGAATATAAAAACATTAAATAAACAACAGAATAAAATATTTTAAAATAAAGACAGGCATTCAACAAAAGCAGTTGTAAATTATCCATCTTAAAGGCATAACCAAGAATTATCTTAGATGACTACAAAAAATACATAAATTTTAGCAAGATTGGGTTACAAAAAGAACAAGATTAACTAAAAAAAAATAAACCATGGAAGCATAGAGATTTACAAAACGTCAATTTCAATGGCAACAAATAATTTGAAATAGGAATTTGATCAGACCATTTAAGGGTGAATACGTGAAATTATTTCAGTTCCAAAAATTCAACTATCTTTTCCTTCGATACTTAAGATGACACAAAATTCCAGTAACATCTTGTCATAATTCTGAATGATTAATAGTTAATATAAAAATTTTAAAATCGGACAAGCTATTATATATGCAAACAATTTATCCATTCAAAGTTCATTAAGAGCTGAACACAATTTCCTCCTTAAAAGCACAAACTATTCCACATACACATGAGCATTTCAGCCCAAAAGTCATACCTTCGAGAAGTTCACATCAAAAGCAGCCATAATAGCAATTGTGGATGAACAGACAAACGCTGCAGAGCTTGATAGCCCAGAACCTGTGAAAAAAAAAAATAAGTGTTGCCCTTTATCCTTTTAATTTAAGACCGTCAACAGAAAAATTTGTTATCTCCAATACAGATCCAGAGATGCCGAGCAACATTCACTTTGAGGTAAATTTGAATGTCTACAGTAGCACCATTAAAATTCAAAATTAATGAACACACCTGTTGGCACTGTTCCATCAACAAGAACATCTAGTCCAACAGGTTCACCAACATCCACTCCTTTCAGTTTTGCATAGTCATAGAAACCTTTGTACCTACAGAAATTGCAATATCAATTAATACTGAATTAAACAACAATGCTACACTCTTTCATGTTCGCCCAAAAAAAAGAAAACCACTACATCTATCCATAATCCATATCTAGCAGATGATTTCAAATTGCACACTACCAAAGGTAAAATATGTCATTAAAACAAACTTGCAAGTACTACTTTTCATAATTTAAATAAGTTTGAATAGTAATCAGTATGCACGTTAGTGCAAGACTAAAACTTGAATGACGAACAAACTGCATCATCTTGGTAGTGTTAACTGTTCAGAAAGGTTCATTAAAGAGAACACGCACAAAGCACATACATCTAACTAAGCTTACAACTATCATTCCTTAAAAAACCGAAAGAATGGCAAGAGAAAAAAAATGTATAAGAAATAAACTCACCCACAAATAAAATAATGACCCCATTTATGATTCTTCAAGTCGATTTCCTGCACGAAAAGCACAAACAAAGAACACCAAATCAAATTATCTAAAAAACAGGACGACCTTATTGTGAAGATAAATCATAAAGAATATTAAACGCGTTTTAGAACACAAATTCGACAATCCACCTGGAGAGGATCAGCAGGATAAGTACAAACGGAATATTTTTCAGCGTTCACGTTAGCAATCCTAAGAACCTTTTCCGCCTCGTTTTTCCGAATCGCCACGATCGTGTCTTGCCGAATAGCCATAGGCAACACCGAATAACCCTCATAATCAATGTGCTCCCCAATCAAGTTCACTCTCCCTGCACCGCAAATCACAATTATCATAAAACACCGAAAAACTCTACTCTCTACCATACAAGCTCACAATTCAACCATGTCACCGACATTAGAAAGCTCAATTTAGAAGAATAAGAAAGTAAAAATTTAGAAACTGAGAGATAGAGAGGAAAAGGAACCAGGTGAACGAGCGAAGACTTGAGGTTTATGACCGAAGACTTCGACGAATTTGGACTTCAAATGATCGAAACGAAGCTGAGCTTCTTCGAGCGCTGAACCGCCGCCATAAACAAACTCTAGGTTATCGTAAATTGGGATCGGAAGCTCCTCGTGCTTCGCCATTCCTCTTTCGTTTTTCAACTGCGCAATTGCAAAACAAACAAACTCTCTCTCTTTATATATAGCTTCTCTCTATCTCTCTCAAGCTCGTTCGGTTTCAGAACTCTAACTGAAACACATTTTTTTACGAGTATTATAATTTCGTAATTATCATCATTTACTATCTCAATAATTATTATTAATAATAATTATAATAATAACTATAATCATAATAACAACAACATAGTACTAAAGAAAAAGACCAAAGGAGGTTGTGTCAACTTTATCGGGAGTGTCAATGACGTGATTGTACTTGCACTACGAAAACGTTATTTGGATTATGAAAGTGACGATTATCACAAATTAAATAATTAAATAATATTTTTCATTTATTTCTCCTTGTTATTTATATTTAACCAATTTTGTCTATTTTTTCCTCAAGAAAAAAATTAATGAGATTTCGATAAAGCAAGTAATCCAACGGGATTTGTTTTTTTGAAAAAGAAAAAAGTAACAAACATTTTAAAAATGAAACTCCAACGTTAAGATGCACTTATGACGTGTCACGAGTTTCATTCTTCACTGTTCCAAATTTAATTGTGGCTTTCAGATGGTGTTAAGAAATTTGGCCACGTGTTGACATCGTCACTGAGCCTTATCGTGAATGAAAACAACAAATACATTGCTAATTAACTATTCTCAGAAATCATTAATAAATTACTATCTTCCAATGCTTATGTGGGGCTGTGATGAGTTTCAAGATGTTATCAATTATTGTTAGAATATTTTATGTAGAGTCTTCTGAGCTGTTTTTAGATTCCTGCATCATTATTGCAGTGCAAAGGTGCATGATTAGTATACAGTGTTTTCTTCTTTTGGCTGAACCACCTCTTTTTCTCTTTGAAATGTCACTCTCTATTACTAATCATTATTAAAGTAATTAAAAAACATGTCAATTATTTCTAAAATATTAAATATATCATTTAGTACCTAAATTGATGTATAAATTTTAAGACTGGTTTAAATACCATCAAACATATTAATTAGTTTAAATATATCGTAGTTGGATATTGAATTTTTGTAGAGAGACTCTTATGGTTTGCAACAACTTTTTTTATTTACCGAATATGTCTTTCGTAATAGATACATTTAATCGTGTATAAAAAATTCATTTGAATAAGTTTTAATATTTAAAAATTACTCAATATTTAGTTTCTAATTTTTTAAGTCGTGTATAATATTCTTACTTTAAAAATTACTTGATAGGGAAAATAATACTTCGGATGAGTTTAATATCCTCTTCATTTTGTTTGGTGTGTTATAGCATGACAAATTTGTCTACTTCTTTACTTCTTATTTCTTTCCATTCAAATAAAATTATTTTTCAGTAACCTAACATTGAGTTTGAGTCATTCACACACTTATACAATTGTATATTCAATCACATATTCAATAAAATTGCCTAGATTTTTTTAAAAAAATTAAAGGGTATTTGTTTGTTTAAAACTGATTCAAAAAGTACAAATTTTAAAAATTAGATAATATTAAATAAGATTCGAAAAATAACAAAACAACTAATTAATCTTATAAAATAAATCTCTTACTACGAGTAAGGGACACTTAAATTCACTAGACTACTTGAAACGAGAGCAAATTGGTTGACAAGGTAAAAATTTTTACCTCCACGATCATTCAAAATTTCCTATTTTTGCATAATAAAATTATACAAAATCATGATAAATCAAAGACCTCAAAGACAAGCAGTTGAACTTAAAGATGATGTTATGTTCAAACTCTGCAACAAATCTGAATACCATGAAATAATTGTAACGAGATAATGTGGCAAGTTTAAGTTTTTTTTTTTTTTTATTTTAGTTCATGTAAATAATTTGAAAAACCACAAAGCAATATTATTTTCTCGATTTTTTACATTTTTTCTCAAAGAATTTTAATAATGTTGTCTAATTTAATAAAATTTTGTGTTAGTAATCTTTTCAAGATTGTTAAGAATGACTATGATTAATCTCGTCTACTGACTTGGTTAGGACTTGGTTAGATTGATAAAAACTCGCCCATCAGTACACCTATATATATTGAGTCCAAATGGATAAAACTCGTTTCTAGTATTTCCGAATTAATAATTTCCAAATTAATAAAACTTATGTATCTAGATTAATAAAACTTTTCATGTTATTACAACTTGCTCACTATTAAGTCCATATTATTAAAATTCATCCACTAATACATCTATATTGATGAAAATTGTCCATCCACCAGCATGACCGAATTGATATATGTCAAAACTAATAAAACTATTATGATAAACATTACAAAACTTAATTAAAATTGTTGAAGATAGTTAGGAACAACCACTTAGATTTTTTTGTTAGATAAACCTCTTTTTTGTGTGTATCTCATAACTTAATAAATTTCTCATCACACATTCGGAATGAATCAATCATGGTAGGATGTTAGTAAATATGATCTGTTATAAAAAGAATTATAACTTATCTAAAATGTTAGTTATAGAGTCTACTAAACATTTAAAAAAATACGAAATTTAAAAAGAATATATATATGTTAATTATGATTGATTTAAAATCACTACAATTTTCAAAATTAAATAATATTAGTTATGTTTGATTTAAATTCACTACTTTGAACCTGTCCAATTCTATTTTCCTTTTATTTCCACATCCCTTGGTTCCTTTGATTTACTTTAACGTCTTTTCTCTCTAATTCAGTTCGCATAAGGAGACTGCACATCTCGAACGTATCGTTTGCCTTGAAAGAGAAAATCTGCTAGATACATTTCGACAAACTCGAAAGATTCAGCTAAAGATACTCTATGCTTGGTCAAAATAAAAAATATTATGGAAAACCCACGGAAAGAATGGAGAACACAATAGCACAAGCACATATACAATCATCTGGCCCAATTTTTCACTGTATGGAGTTATAACAAAAAATACCAGTTAAATTGTGAAAAAGAAAATATTACTCAGGTTTGTTGGGTGTGGAAATGCCTATAAGAGCCCTCACTACAGATTTCTGGCGTAGCAAATGTTCCAGTCATTTATAAATACAAAAAACAAGTTGCATCAAAATCAAAACACAACTATCTCAGCAAGCATTGCAAAAACATTAGCGAAATAAACCTAGAGCAAATGGAGCTATTGAAATAAACTGGTTGAATAATTGGTAATCAACTTTTAAGGTTGTATACATGTACACCAAATGAAGGTGAAAAACGTGCTATACAAACTCTTATACAGTCCAACTGGTGATTAATCCCATCAGAAGGCGAACCTATCAACCTCCTCATTTTCATCTTCATCCTCATCTATGGCATCATCATCTTCAGTATATACCCCCACATCATCATCATCCATCTCCTCACCCTCCTCAACCTCATCCATCATGCTTTCACTTTTATTTTTCTCTTTGTCCTTCAAACCAGTGTTCAAAACTACGGTTTGCCCCCCAGATTTTTCCATGTCCCTCCTCAGTTTATCCATGTCGCCCCTCCTGCGGTCTTCCTCCAAACGTTGCTTCTCTTCACGCCTTTTATCAAGATCAGCCCTGAACAGTGTACAAAACAATGAAGTTGTTTGGTTAGCTATTTCGAACACCCTGCTGTATAAGCTAAATCAATAGTAATGTAATAGTGAAAAAAAGGCAATACTTGTAGGTTTCCATGTATTCCTCTGCACTGGCTTCGACAGCCTTAAAGAAGGCTTCCATTCCAGCACCAGAAACTGCAGAAACTCCAACTGATTTCAAATTGTTGTAGAATTCATCCAGCACAAGAGAAAGGCTCTGAGTCAAAGTTGATGTGTATGACTGATCTGAACTTGCTGCTGCTTGGAATGCCTCAAAATCCTCCATCCACTAGATAATGAATTTCACACAAAAAATGAATCAAACTAAATTTGGCACAATCTAAAATACAAGACAGATCATGTATGTTGACAGGCCAGGAAAAGACTAGATAAAGCAGAAGCAACAAGGAATAGAAAATAGAAAAAAAAAAAATCACAAATAGAGTAGTTTTGAGGCCAACTATATATTTTGTGAGCAGAAATAAAAGTAAGTCAGCTTAAATAGGCAAAGAAAGGATTCCATAACCCCATAATAATGACAATATGTTCAATCTCTCTATACAGTAAATTCTCCCAACATAAGAGGTGAAATTAAAATTATCTCCATCAATATTGTTTTTCCATTTCACTGCAATTTCTCAAAATTTAAATTACTTATTGACCTTAACTTCAATTTCATTAATTGAAAGCGGTGTCAAGTTCTACCAAGCATAGTGATTGGTGTTAATACAGGCAATGTTTGTTAAAGTCATAGGCATTCAATAGAAGGGAGATACAAATAAATATGCCAAATTGATAAATCCTCCAAAGAAAATAATCATATCCAACTCCTACTTCATCGGGTGATTGATTCCATCATCTTGAAGTTATCATTTCTGGTTTGAAAAATCTACTACTGTGAAGCCAAATCAAGTCATAGATAAAGTCCATATGTCATTATGTCTCACTAGGGTAGTTTAAAGTTTAAAGACATAACCCAGTTCTTAAAAGCCAACATAAAATGTTTTGAAAAAAGTGATTTTGGTATAAACAATTTGGTGATTGTTATTTAGAGATTAAAATAAACAGAGATTCATTATGTTGTTGACAATAAAAATAAAAAGAAGTCATGATTTATACTAGAGCTGATAAATGCATAAAAAACCAACACATTAGTTAGAAGTAATATATTAATCTACTCTGCAAACAGATTGTACTAGTTAACCACAACTTTGTTAGTGAGTCGGTACATCAAAATAGTCTGTTAACTAAAAAAAGTGAAGTGACTAATTTAACCAGCTCATCATTTGCAACTCAGCTACGCACAAGAAAAATCATAAAAAACAAACAATACCTCCAATGCAAACTCATGTGCTGCTACATCAACTTTGTTGAATGTCAAGATGAGAGGTAACCTTGTCTTATAGAGTATACTACAAGCATACAACATATTGCTCATAAAAGTTGTAGGATCTTCTGAACGAGGTGTATCAACTACATAGGCCACTACAGTGGGAAATGTGGATGCAAAAGCTTCTGTGATGATAGCACCAGAAGCAGACCAGGTAAATATTTCAATCTGACCAGGGGTGTCTACAAGAACATAGTCAAGTTGTTCTGCCCGTCTCTCAATTACAGAAATTACCTGAAGAGATTGAAAAAATAAGATTGAAATAGTGGCAAGTATCAGGTACACAACTTTTGAAATAAGATTGCCTGTTGAAATCACAGCCCAATTGTGCTTAACACTTAGTTTAAAAGGGAGTAACAAGTAAGTAAGTCACAACTCAGTAGTTTCAGAGATTAACAATAAAACTTTACCTCGTCAAACTTGGTGGCAAACAAGTTCAGGGAAGTCAAAATTCCACCGTTAGGGCCAAGGTTAAACTGCTTCATGACTTCTTTGTATTTAACAGTGTCTCTTATATCAATGTTAGCAGCATATGGGAGTGTCATGACGGCAGGGTCAAGATTCATCACATAACCCCTGATGTTTTTCATATGTGTATGGGCAACGAACCTATGCATGAGTGTAGTTTTCCCACTCCCTAAAAACACAAACGAGGATTATATTGAAAGACTTCATCGATAAATAAAGCATAGTACTACATACGAAAAACAATTCCAACCCAAAGTGTTAAATATAAATGCAGAATCACCTGCCATTCCAACAACAATAATGATGACAGGTTTTCTTCTGAAGTTAGGAATTCCATTCCCAGAAGAAGGTCCTTCTATATGCAGCTTGTTCATATTCTCTGTGAGTTCCTCATTTTCTTTTTCCTTTTCCTTGTCTTTTACCTTTAAAACCAACCAGAGGATAAAGAATTCTCATAATCAAAATTTCATTTTGTAATTTAAATCATCAACTTAAAAATAAATGTGAGTTAGGGTTAATCCATTCCAGAATAACAAATTAATAATCCTATGAGACCAGTACGACCTAGTCCAGTGAAGTCAACAACACAATCTAACTTTAAGCAGTGTAGGTCAATTTTCATTTATAGTTCATTTAGTTAAATGACAAAAGAGTGAAAAGAAAGAAGTGTATTGGTACTTGACCACCGGGAGAGTCGCCGGAATCCATTTGCATGGGTGCGTTGTCAAGTTTTGCGCTTCCCGAACCGTCGGCGTCCATTTCCAATTATGACCGCTCTCCGAGGTGGATGTAGGGAGGATTGAATCTGGGCTTTGACGAGGGTTAGAGAAAGTGAAGTTGGGGTTTTAGGGTTTATGAACCAACTCAATGTGTCATAACACTGCCTAAAAACGACGCCTTTAGGTTTATAAATTTTGTTTTTCTTTTTACAAAATTTTAAAATTTCCTTGACCAATATAATATTTGATTATAAATTATTATTGGTGCCCACTCCCATATTGTGTAACAACTTTTTCAGACTAGTATATTTACATGATAAACTTTTAAAAGATAATTTATTCTTACAAAAATATAAGAATACTGTATAATAAACTAGTTAAAATATGTGAGTTCGTGTATGTGCATTCATATTTTTATTATATTAAAATATATAAATTTATTATTTTATAAATAATTAACTGAAAAAATAATATAATTTAAAATATATGTTATAATTTTATAAAAATAATATTAAAAGAAATATGTAATTTTTATTTTTTTAAAATAATTTAATTATTTTCAAATTAAAAAAAAATAAAGAATAAAATTATCTAATTACATATCTTCTAGATATCACTCAAATTACTGTCAACAAAATAAATTATAGGTCATATTTTTTGTAACAATATCTGTCTCATCTCCACTTCTTTAAAAAAAATATTTAACTCTTTTATTTGCCTTCTCCTTGTATGTTGTGCATTGACGGTTTAGTGCCAAAAGTGCACTTCTAGGATTTTGACATAAAAAGTCCAAAATCTATCTGGGTATATTTTTATATGTTAGATGTTTGGGAATTTTTTTCATCTCACGATTTCGTCTAATATTTTCATAAAATTTGTAAAAGGCAAAAATCCTTAGTTTCTATTATATTTTTCTCTGTTATTATTATTATTCAAGTCTGTCTTTCTTGGTTTCCTTTCATCATCACTTTTATGAAAATCCAAACAAAGTCTTACTCTATATCTTTTAGCTTTTCTATTTTTTTATTTAGAAAAGTTCAACATTGAAAACTTTTCTGGTTCTTAGCAACATGATTCCTTAATCTATAAACAACTTTCAAATTTAACAACTCATAAGTTTTTTATGAAAAAAAAAATGCATTGTATATTCCTTAAAT
>Ga0123340_1004448_pt1 | contig 13285 bp, 14 predicted proteins | sample SirMexnodulemix_FD_89961 | JGI IMG/M metagenome (GOLD analysis project Ga0123340, IMG submission 89961) | Root nodule microbial communities of legume samples collected from Mexico - Siratro Mexico nodule mix | ecosystem: Host-associated > Plants > Roots > Nodule | place: Mexico: Nepantla... | reverse complement strand
TTTTTTTATAATAATTTTTGAATAATTTTGATAACAATTTTTTATAACAGTTTTTTTAATAAATATTAACAAATTTGATAGTAATCTTTTTAAAAAAGATGTTAACAATTTTTTTCTTTAGTCAGCACTTATCCGGAAAGAAAGTGACTCAATAGTGAGTGTGAAAAAAATTATTTAATATTTAAGTTTAAAATAAAAATTATAAGGAAATTATTGGTATAATACAAATTTATTTAGTACAGGAACCAATTTGTATGGTATGGTGCAGGAAGCAACTCCCTCTAGTTTGGTGTGTCCAGGTACGTAGTAATGCTATTTTCAATAATTGTTGCCTATTTCCTCTCTTTTTTATAACAAAAATTAAAGTTTAATTTACATACGCTATCAGTGTAACATTCTTTAACCCAGGCAACAAATAGGAATTAGTGTCACATCATATTAATACTAACCAATAGAAACGATACAATGATAGAGCAAATTCTTATGTGTTCATGTAAACAAAATAAATTTACACAGAAATGGATATAAAATTAAATTTCACAAAAAGAGGTACATAGACATTTACCATAGTCACTTCACTATAGTGGAATTTTTACAATAATTCTCCGAGATCATTTGCCTAAACTAGACCACAAACGGCTGGAATTAGGAACCATGTAACCACTATATTTTTGGGCAGGTTTTAACCATTTCCTAGTTTCATTTAGTTTATTTTTTTGCTTACCTCACTTGTTCTCATACTCTCCTTAAAGACCTCATTTGTATTGAACATGTTTCCTAATTTTTTTTCAAGGACATCCTATTCAATGCGCATTCCACTCTAGCAAAATAACGTTAGTATAAAATATTGAAAAGGTGATATTAATAAAATGTACAATTTGAATCCGTGATCTTACTCTCCATTTTTCTTTAAGGGGGTTAATGGTAAACGCAGAGGAAAAAATTAAAACCTAGCCACAATATTGGCATCAATCATTTTTAATCTGCTCATACTATAACCACAGATGCTCATTGCTAATATCCACTGATACAGGAAAAGTCTTTGAAGCTGAACTTCCCCACATTCTGATAAGTTTTAGTGTCAAAAGTTACTATTATGTCAAAATTATACTACCACAACTAGGTCTAAAACTGATCAAATAAATGTTTGCACGAAAAAGGGATACCTTCCAGCGCCTCTTTTGAATAAGATGGTTGTTGATTTCTTCCAATCTCCCAATTATTTGCCTAAATGTTGGTCTTCTGTGTGGTTTTTCATCCCAGCATTCCTCAATTAACCTATGGACAATCAGATTTCCTGAATGTAAAAAACTTATTCTTTTATTTTCCTACTTTTGGTAGGTTTTGAAACTAAACATTCAAATCTGCTGCCAATAAAATGTATTTAAAACCCTCACTGTTTTAGTCCATAAGCATAAAGCTTTGGCAATGCTCTGAATGGTGGCCGCTCATTTTCAACATAGGCTTTAGGAACTTCGTTTTCTGGCTTTTCATAGAATGGTGGACAGCCTTCAATCATCTACAGGAACAGAAAACCATAGAAGTTTCGGTCAGTGTTTTGCTGGGCGTATCGACATAAAAACCCACTGTTCACTGTCATTTATATTCTAGATTACAAATTGCCCATGATCCACAAATAAAATAATTGTATTCTGAAGTTTATCAGTAAAACAGTAGGTAAAAATGAACATTGTACAAGAACCAAGCATATTGGTACAGCAGCAAACTATTAGGCATCGCATCTTACCATGATGATCATGGATATATAAATGTATACATAATTTTTTATATTTTTACAAGTCAATCGCGGATAGCCCAAGTCCCTAGAACTTTACTAGTCTGTTAGATCAACCATAAAATATGCAATAAAACATAGCATATCCCGATTATAAATTATATACATATCTTGAGGAAGATCTGAGGGCCAAAACACGCGGAGGTCTCAAGAGTCACGAGTGCTTGAGTTGTCCATGGACTCATCCTAAAGTATACTTGATAAGTGAAAGAGTAAAAGGCATCACCAAATATCTAAAATTCAATATGCTGTAACAACACTGAAGGAATTTGAATGATGAAAGCAACATAGGATGCACAGCAACAAATGATACACCTATAAAAGCACCATTTTCCCGGACTTGAAATTTTTACCTAAGTGAATAACAGATATATGTAGGGGATACGACTTTATGTACAGGATTCTGTAACAATAAATGATTTTAAATGCTCAAAAAATAAAACAAAAAAGCAATAGAAAACATAAAGTAAATTCTCATTCTGACAAGGGATGCTTCCAACTTTCAGAAAGCAAATGCAATTATCAGCGTTCTAAAAGTTTTAGGTACTCAGATAAAAAGGAATTACCAAGGGCAAAGTATTGAATTAACATGTATTATTTGGTCAAATAACACAACATTATTAATCGAGCATTGTACTCTTCAAATTTAGGTTGTCTTGTTTCAAGACCAGAGAGGAGAGAACCATTCGCATAATAAGGGTAAATAATTAACTTAGAAGTGAATAAAAAGCTCTAAAATAAGGAAAAAAACTGCATCCAAAGGTGAGCAATAATGATTTTACCTCCTGTAATATCAGAGCAAAAGAAAACACATCCACTTTTATGTCGTATTCCTCATTTCTATAGACTTCTGGTGCAACATATCGCCCTGTTACAGAGTTGAACAAATTCATCAACTGAAACCATGAAAATCAGAACCATTCACGATAGTATCAAAACGAATTGAATAATAAAGTAAAAAGATGACAATACTTATAAATTAATTAATAAATTCAAATTAGTAAAACCGAGCCCTAGGTCTTTATTAGTCACTGAGTAGACGGGCATTTCTTTACCTTTTTTGCTCATAGAATATGCAACATATTGCACATTACAGCCCTCATGAAACACAAGTTTACAATATTGCTTTTATGCATAACATTATTAGCGATAGACATTACAAGGCTCTCCATTGTATAAGAAAACCTACATGATGTATCCAGACTTGTCACAGGTTTGTCTTCTTTGACTGTTTTAGCAACTTTAAGCAACTTGCTAACTCCAAAGTCTGCAACTTTCAGATGCCCAGAATCATCCCGCAAAATATTTCTGTTGTCTTACTCAAGTACAATGAAGAAACTTTAAACAGTTTCAACCATTCAAGGAATGAATGAAAAATGCATGCTTCTACTGAAAAATCCATGACACTTCATACACATGGTGGAAGAATAATAAAATCAACTAGACAGGGTAGGAGAGCATAAAACATACGAAGGCTCAAGATCTCGGTGTATAATGGCTTCTGGTTTATGTTCGTGCAAATAGTTCATACCCCTGAAAATGTAAACGTATTGCATTGATCAGAAATATTCAAATACAAATTTTTAATATAGGAGAAAATTTTCATTTAATATTCAACTCTTCAAAAATAAAATAACCGGGAAAGCTTGTTTCCTTGAGAACCAACTGAGAGCAAGTGATGCATGCACGATATGGAAGCTCTTGACTTACCTCGCAATATCAAGTGCAAATTTTACAGCTGTTACTGGTTTTAGTGCACCTTTCCGCTTAATGTAGGCATGAAGATCCCCCTGAAGAGATGATAGTTCATTCCAAATTGTTATATATTACATTTGTAAAAAATACAGGGTATAATTAGCCACACATACGCACATAAGTATAGGAGATCTCTAATTATATACACTTCTTATTTTTTTTTTCACTGTTTCAGTAACATAAAGTAGAATCTCATATAAAGAGAAACGAAAATCTAAATCAACAATTATCAATACTAGGTTAAAACAGGTATCTCTTATCATTACATAAAATCTTTCAGTGTAGATATTTATAACTTCTAGATCGAACAGGAGCATGTTTGTCAGACTGGATTCAGTTCCTCTAAAGTGAGAAGACAAGGTTAGAAAGTGAGATTCTATCCACCATCAACTTGAATTATATTGACTTTCAATAAATGGTAGATAATCCCTAACTTCTACACTTTACACACCTCCTTACTTTAGAGGCCGAATCCTGTCAGGCCAATGCAAATAACCCGTGCACCACACAATTAATATCAGTCCCAGGGTAAATATTTTTATCATATTAAGTTCTTAATTATTATTGTTGATTTGAGCATTCCCACATAATATTGGATTTTGAGTAATCCAATTGAAACTACATCGTCATTTTCTTTCTGAAGACTACCCAAAACGATAAATTTCTGATCACATTGTACTCTGCTCACTGTTATATAAGATAACCATTTGCCAACTAATCAATATAATTTGTTCATAAACACCGTGAGCAAAAAATTTATGACAAAAACCTTCCTTAAGTTATGACCATTGTGGGACCAAAACTAACCTGGGGTAGATATTCTGTGACGATCATCATTGGGGTGCTTTGGGTTACAGCACCCAAAAACTGAACTACATTTGGATGCCTTATTTTCTCAAGTAATGTAAGCTCATCATGAAATGCCTTTCTGATAAACAGACACCAACAAACAAAATCCATGGTGAGATTAAAAAGTGATAACTGAATGATCCAATTGACGTGAATAAGTAGACCAACCCACACTTTATCATCATCGGTGAACACTTCCTCTCCAAGTGTCTTGACCGCAACCTCAATTCCACGCCATAATGCAATCCGGAAAGTTCCCTAAAATATTCAATATAAATTACGAAACACCAAATAAGCTAAGGTATATTGACTTAAGAAATTATGTCAAAAGACAAAAGGATAAATCCAGTTACAAGACAATTAAATGTAGCGAGAAGGAAACTTAAAACCTTACCTTTGTTATGCAAACACTATTAGTAAAATCAAGTTCAGAAGGATCAATCTCATACTCTGGGACTTCTCGAGCATTCTCCACATGCATGGGAGTTATCTACAATACAAAAAAAGTTTGCAATCGCAATGTGATGTCATAAGCCAACTATTCTAAAAGGAGTTTAATATCTGTGTACTATCAGTATAATAAACCTTACACTGTCAAGCAATAAGAAATCAGTATAAATAAACCTTTAATGTATTTATTTATAATAAAAGTCAACCGAATCGTATTTAGGAGTTTATACACTGTCAGAGCATACACTGATTTCTCTTCAAAAAGTTTGGCTGCAAGACCACTTGGAGCTGAAATTAAATATACTCAGACAAGGAATGAAACCTAAGAGTGGGATTTCCACAGATATTCTCTCCGGCGAAAATCTCCACTATCAAAACCCGATGTCCACATTTTATTATTTAAATGCTCTGACTATGCTCTTGTTTTTTAATTAAAAATTCGGATTTCACTGAACAGAGATGTCACAAGGAAGTCTCCAAGTCCATGCCCAGGCAGTTTAAACTTTTATACTGTTATCCAATCACCAACACAGCTATTGCGTGTGAACTACGTTTCACTTTTATAATAACTATCTTAAAAGTCTATAAGAAGATAATATTTCCAGTAAAAGTGCGTGTCCATTAAACTCTCCAGACGAATAACATAAACTGTTTTAAATCTAATAACAAGAAGGAAAGGAGAAGAAGAGACAGACCGGAGGTTCTGCACCGTGTTTCTCCAAAAGCTTCACGACGTCGTGGTTTTTGTAGTACATTGCGTCAGCTAGAGGCTGTTAAACAATCCAATCCAAAAATCAGTGACAGCGAGTGTACAAGACGAATAACGAAAGAGGAAGGAAGTGAAATTACGGTGCTGCCCCAGCGGTCTCGTGGATCAACGTCGGCCCCTCGTCGAAGCAGAAGGTCAACAACGTCGGTGCGGCCCTGGCAGGCGGCGACGTGGAGCGCGGTGCGGCCGTCAATGTCGGTGAAATTGACGTCGCTCCCCGCGTCCAACAGTTCCTCAATCCCGACCAAGTCTCCTTCGTTGGCCAGATACATCAACCGAACCGTCGGATCCAGCGCCTCCGACACGTCCTCCGCGCCGCCGCGCTCCGGCGCGAGGGAGGATTGGCGGCCAAGCGAGAAGCGAAGCTGAAGCTTCTTGGCTTCCATTGCGGCGGCGAGGGTTTTAGGAGAGATAGAGAATGGAATGTGAAATGTGTTGGATTCAAAGCCCATAAAAATAAGAATATGAATGAAAAAGGAAATGTGAATGAATATGAATGATTCGGCTTTTGATATTTTTGAAGTGAGAATTGGATTGGATCGGATTCGTTGTTATTCAAATCTTGACGTCACTGCCTTTCTACACACTCCAGCAAGTGACTGTGGGGAAGAAACAATGTCGGTTTTCTGTGATATTCTCCACCCTGGCTTATCCTTAAAAAGAATATATTAATATAATTAATTAAAAGATAATTTTAAGTAATAATTAGTCAGAAATTAAACCTGAATTTTAATGTTTTAAAAATTAACTATTGACTTTATGTTTATAGGATTGCTTTGAACCGCTATTTTTTAGATATTCGATAAAAGCTTGCGTGTGTTAGTTGACTTTCTACAAATATTTTCTTTAATATTTTTGAAGTTGACTTTTTAAAAATATTTTTCTTAAGTATTTTTGAAGTTGACTTTCTTTAATAACACCTCTATCAATTTTCATGCACCGCGGAAAAATTGGGCTAGGTAGTTATTTGAAAAAAAAAAAAATTGTGAGAGTTGGGATTTTAGTTTTAAGAAGTTAATATCTTAATGATGTTTTATAAAATAGTGTAAAAGACTACACTACATATTTTATCATCATATGATGAGTGAAGGCACTATAAACTATATATTGATATCGTAAATTATTATATAATTTTAATTTAGCGTCTGGTTGTTTTTAATATATAATGGAAATTCAATCAAATTTTGGTAATAATGTTATTACTAAAATTTATTATCATTATCAAGTACATATTTTATTTATATTCTACATTTTAAACACTCAACATCACACATTGTTATAATACATTTTTCTCATCGATTTTTTTTTATTTTTTTTTAATTCTGACCACAGTATTACTTTTAATCTTAAAAACTAATTTATATTTTAATGTGATGTTTTTAATAATGTCATAATTGTTGAGTTGATAATTTTGTTAACGTCTATGTGATTAATGAATTAGGTTTAAAAAATAATTGACAAGAAACAATTTTTAAAAAGGCGAAATTAAGTATAAAATTAAATAACTAAAACAGACTAAAAATTTAATTAAGTTAATAAATAAAAATGAACCCGTTTTTAACAATCGGGTCAAATCAGGAGCCCGGGCAAAGTCCATATCCATGGATCTACCTAGCTGAAGGGTTCAGGAAGGAGAAGAAGATTCTGAGCGCGGAACCATTGCAATGGCCATGGCCAACCATCTCCGAAACTTGACTCGCATCTCTGTCCACCGCATTCAACATCACCGTTTTCATCCTCTCCTCAACGCTGCTAGGTTTTTTTCCGATGCTGATTCTTCACTACCTCAACCGCAACCTAATCAACAATCTTCGCCTCCCTCTTCTTTGAAGGATTATGAACTCGCCAAGTTCGCTGCAATTGCTGATTCCTGGTGAGCTTTCAAACTGAAAGAGAAAATTTATTCAACGAATATATCGTTACAGACACAACAGAACATTGAATTGTACAATTTTTTTTCAAGGGGTGAATTTGTTTAATATATATTGATGTTGCTGCTACCGTGTGCATAGTTTTTATGTGTATTTGTGTTAGTTTGGGAATATGGATGACTTGCATTTGCTCTTTCCTTTATATCAATAGGTGGGATTCTGAAGGCCCCTTTAAGCCATTGCATGTGATGAATCCTACAAGACTTGCTTTCATCCGTTCTGCACTATGTCGACATTTTAAGTAAGTCTCCTCTTTCTTTTAGTCCTTGTTAGCTCCATTTTTTGAGCTTGAGGTGTTTATTCTTGAAGCTACTTTGGTTAAATGTGCAATGATCTGTACTATGTTTTAATTGATTCGAAACTACTTTTGTAATCTATTGACTCTATGCATGGTTTAGTATTCCTTTAATTAAATATAATCTCACAAGGACGCGTAAGATGACTGTAATGATGTATTTGTTAACTGAATTGGTTCTTGACACACCAAAGACGAAACAGCAAGAAAAACGAAAGAACAAAGTTATTACTGTTAACAATAGGTTTGCATTTTAATTTTGTCTCTTTGGACTTCTATTTTAATGATAATTAGGTTTCCCTTGTCTCAGGAAGGACCCTTATAGTGCTAAACCTCTTGAAGGACTTAAAATTGTTGATGTTGGTTGTGGAGGTGGAATTCTTTCTGAGGTATATCTATTCTCCTATTTCTTGTGATGTTTGGAAAAGACCTTTGCCTTTTTTATCTCCTGGCCTACGATAAACCAATATTGGTCTGATCAGTTCAGACTTCAGAGATGACTATGTTTGTTAACCAGAAACGTGGAATCTAAATTTGGTAACTATGTTACTTTTATCCAAATCCTTGTTGTGGGAGTCTGTAGCACTATGATGGATTCTGAGGTGACTATATTTGTTAGCTAGAATTTAGGACATGTGAATTCTTTCTTTGTTGCACATTGTCCCCCATCTAAACTTGTAGAGTATTAAGGTTAAGATTGTTATTAGTTTTTCATTGGAAACTTTATGCTGTTTTTTATGGTTATTTTATGATTTATAGCTTTGTTTCTCTTTTGTTCTTCAGCCACTAGCTCGACTGGGAGCTACTGTGACGGGTGTTGATGCTGTTGAGAAGAATATCAAGATTGCTCAACTTCATGCTGTATGTTTATTCTATAACTGGCCAATTGATATCTTGCATTGGTTATCTCCAACTTTAAATTTGTCAGTACTTTCCTTCAAGTTGATTAGGTTATTGTATATTGGTGGAAGTAGTTGATAACTGTGCATCTTCAGATTCTTCACTATTAGCTAGACAACTTATTATTTTCCTGCAAACAGGGTTTGGATCCAGTAACTTCAACTATTGAATTTTGTTGCACAACGGCCGGTACATATGCAAACCTTGAAACATTATTGTATACTTTTGTTTTACATCCGTGATGTGCATGCTTCAAGTCTTTTACATCCATGGATTGCAGACCTTTGTTGGATATGATTCATTAGCATAAAAAGCTTAAATATTTGCACTTCCTACTGGCTTTTGCTATTGGGCTTCTTCATTTGTTGTTATTCTTGCAGCTTGTAGAAAGTAACCATTTTTTGGCTGTAGAAAAATCATTATTTTGCTTTGGTCTTATTTCTTCCCACTAGTATCTTGTATTGAAGAAAGTTTATCTTTCCCTTGACGTTTCTCATGAAACAAGGCGTCAACTTGGACATACTAAACCGCTCAAGTGGGAGAGCAGGTTTTCAACTGAAAGAGTTATTACACGAACTTATTACTTCATCCTCCCTACATTAAAGAAATATGGTTTTCAGTGGCGGTGTCCATTCAATTTCTTTGCTTGCAATTAGGTATCATGCTTGTAAAAAATTAAATATTCTTTGTACGTCAGGGCATGCAGGATGCCTCCAGTAATCTTTGTGAAAGTAGGTTGCATTCATCTATGTCCTTATGTTTTTGGGTATTATGCACTGTATTTTACAAATCACCAACAATTTATAAATTTATTGATCAGAGAAACTAGTTGAAGAAGGAAGAAAATTCGATGCCGTTATGGCCTTGGAGGTACTCTCTCATTCGTGCCCTTCCTCTCTCTGACTGTGTGCGTGCATATTGGAGTGCATAAATGTGTTTATGAGATATAAAGAAACGATGCGTGTATCATATTGTTGCATAAATAGTAGTACTCAAGTGGCGTTGGTTCGAATTTTGTTCAGGTGATTGAGCACGTGGCAAATCCTGCAGAGTTCTGCAGATCTCTTGCAGCACTAACAGTTCCTGATGGCGCCACTGTGATATCGACCATTAATCGTTCTATGAGAGCCTACGCAACCGCCATCGTTGCTGCAGAATACATTCTCCGCTGGGTATTATCATTCTCAACTTCCTTCCATTGTTATTCCGTCCTACAAAACTCTTTGATGCTTTAATTCAACTGACATACTATATATATATATATATTGAACTTCGCGTTTGAAACTCGGCAGCTTCCGAGAGGCACTCATCAATGGTCCAGTTTTCTGACGCCAGAGGAACTCGTCCTCATCCTGCAACGCGCCGGTATCAATGTACGTACGCGAAAGGAATTCATAAGTCATAAATCATAAACACTTTCATTTGCTAGGTTTTATTCATCTCATACTCATTTGTTGCATTGCACACACAGGTGGAGGAGATGGCCGGATTTTTGTACAACCCGGTGACAGGACGGTGGTCTTTGTCAGACGATATCAGCGTAAATTTCATCGCCTTCGGCACCAAATCAAACACCACCGAATAGCATGATAGATATATAGATAAAATAGGCATTACTATTATCACTGTTATATTATTATAATTGAAATTGTTTATGAACGGCCAATAATAATAATTGTGTGAAATTGAAATCATCAGGGAGTGGAGGGGGAGAGTTTCCTGAGAGTGATAGAGGTGCGTTTAGATTGAGTCAACTGTCGGCCCTGCCATATCTGAAACTCCGGTGAGCGATTAATTTCGTGTTTCCAACGGTAGCGTGCTTCTCCGGACATGAGAACCAAGGAGCCAGGGGTGAGGAGAACGGGGACGGAGAGGGAGGCGTTGGTGAAGTGCATGACGCAGTCGGACTCGAAGGAGAGGATGGCGATGCCGTCGTCGAAGCGGAGGAGGTCGACGTGGGCGCAGATGCCTTCGCCGGGCTGGTAGACATTGGCGATCATCTGGTCAAAGAGGGGTTCTCTGTAGAGGATGTGGGCCGGTAAGGGGGGTGGGTTATGGGCCTGGAGGCGGATGGAGCGGCGAATGGAGTGGGCCAGAGGAGGAGCCCAAGAAGGGAGGTGTTGGAGGCCGAAACGCATGGCCTGGTTGACGGAGGGAGAGGGGAACCAGTTTTCTGATTGGATGGATGTGAGTATGCAGGATTGGTGGCGTGGAGAGAGGAAGTTGGAACACAGCCATAGACCCTTCACTTCTGAGATTGACTCCCACTCCCACTCACGCTCCCTTTCGCCGTCGCTGTAGCGATCACTGGAATCAGATTCGTCGGATGAAGACCCGAAGACTTGTTCCAACACTGTCTTCTCCTCCTCCGTCGTCTTTCTTTCTTCCATTTCTCTTCTCTTCCCACTTTCTGCAGATTGATTCTTCTTCCCTCCTTCCTCTCCAATTCATTCCACCCGCAATTACCTTGCCAATGAGCTCTAGAATTACAATGATCCCGCACTCTCCTTACTCTCCTTTTTTTTTTCTTCGGCCCATATCTTGAAAGTACAAAAATTTTGCTTTAGTGGGCTGGCCCAACCCATTGTTTTGCTTCGTATCCAGCGGGTTCAGACCTGGTGCACGGAAATTCCTGAAATTTTATAGTCGCTCTCTTTGTTGTAATAGTAAAAAAATCCCTCCCAGTTCAACATAAAAATAATAAATATTATTACAAAAACTAAAAAAATATTGTTGATGTTAATTATAAATTTGTTAACAACAAAATAATAAATTTTAATGATAAAAAATAAATAGCAACGGTAAAAGTATATTTCTTTTTAATTAAATATGTTATTTTCACTTTACTTTTCATCTATGTCTCTTCTTTTTATCAACCAAGTCATCTTTACTTTTTCACCCATTTCTCATTTTTTTTTTCTACATTCCCCTTCATCATCAAACCGTACTTATTTTCGTTCATTTCTCACTCGGTTTGTCTCCGTTTCTTTTTATTTCATTCTTTTCTTTTCCGCCATTTTCATTTTCCCTTATTCTTTTCCTCTATATCAAACGCAGCTTTAAACTTAGTTGTAAATAAACTAAATTAGCTGAAAGCACAAAAGCTGATGGTAAAAGGATTATATTTTAAAACTTATTTAATTAAAAGTGTTTGTGAAAATTAATTTTCAAGTTAATTTGAAATTTCAGTGATAAATCAATTAGGCTAAAACTCAAATATTCTTTTAAAATATAATAATTACTAACTAAGCCATCGAGTATAATTTTGAACATAAATCTTTTGGATAAGACCAAGATTTGCGTAAAATGTGATCCAACATATCACTAACGAACATAATAGTATTTTTAAATAGTTTTCTAAAACTAAAAAATTTAGCACTGTTTCATCATTTTGCAAATTGTAACTCCCATTCTTACTCTTTTTCTTCTTTTTGAAGATGTCTTATAAGTGTTGAAGAAAAAAGTCCGTGTTAATTCTTTTGGCCATTGAGCAGTCTCATCTCATTTGAAAGCCTTCTTATAGTCTGATTATCTTGAAAATGATGCATATTTGGTTAATCTTGTTGTTGATAGATGATTTTTTTTAATACATAAATTTTAGATTGTCAATTTATATAAATTTATATTTCCGTATCCTATACTTTTGAGATTACCCACGTGTCGGTGTCCGGCCTCATGATATCTATATGACCATTGGGTTTATGTGTATAATTAGATAAAGCATTTTGATTGATAATTCAATCAAAAAGAGATTAAGAGATTTTTGTTTCTACATGTATGATTGTATGATTTGTAGTTTTTAAGACATTTTAAGCAATAAATAGTGAATCAAAAAAGAGTTTGTTAGAAACTGCTATGCTAGAAATCCTCATATGTCAACGAAAATTATAGCTAACCCTAAATTAAGGCAGACCAAATTCGATTAGTCGTAGACAACTGTGATGGGAATAGGTACATAACCATAGCTTCAAATTATAGCACTCCAAGTTTCTTGGGTACATGATAAAACTTTTTACATAGTTATGAACTTTTTTTTTTAATCTTTTCTTGCATTGAATACACCACGTTTAGGAAACTAGTTTGACTTGTCTGATCCATCTGAATTAACTGTTACAAGAGGATAGCTCTTCTCTGTTTCAGCATGAGAGCCAGAGGAATCAGTATATACACTAGGTATTGACATGCTATGTGTTCCACTAGGATTCTGCCAGAAGTGATTTCTTATACTCTTATATTTGGAACTGGAACTAACAGCTGAAAATCCCGGATCAGAAAGTAGATCCTGAATATCAGTCCAACCTTCAAGCATGCTCACAGCTTGGGACATCGTTGGTCTAAGTGTGGGCGATGCATTAGTACACAAGAGAGCCACATTTAGCACCACCATCGCCTCCTCAGTTGAATACTCTGAACCCAATTCTGGGTCAACCAGCTCCAGAAGACTCCCTCTCTCTTGCAAAACATAGGCCTGAACAAAACTCAAATTTCAGATCAGGGTTACTCAAATTTATGATAAATATATATATATATATATATATATA
>Ga0123340_1004444_pt1 | contig 13295 bp, 14 predicted proteins | sample SirMexnodulemix_FD_89961 | JGI IMG/M metagenome (GOLD analysis project Ga0123340, IMG submission 89961) | Root nodule microbial communities of legume samples collected from Mexico - Siratro Mexico nodule mix | ecosystem: Host-associated > Plants > Roots > Nodule | place: Mexico: Nepantla... | reverse complement strand
AGACCAAGCTTCAAATCTTCATGAATCTTCATGCATTCCACATATGATCATAGGTCTTGAACTTCTTCACACATGGTTGGCTTCATCAAATACAATTAGTTATCCACTGGTGCTAACAGGAGGTATAGAAGAAGGGCATATTGCTGGAGGCACATTTTGTTGATACAAATGCGGTGTACCTGCGGTATAAGAAATGTGGGAATGCTTTGGTCTATACCGAGTTGATGGATAACCACCCAAATGGGCTGTGGTTGAGGCTACTTGTCCTTCTCCTTTTTCTTTCCCAAGTTGGACCCAGTTTTCTTACCGATCGCTGTCGGACCTTATGCAATTTTGCCTATCTTCAAACCAAGCTTAATTATTTCCCCAGTGATGACAATGTCAACAAAGTTAGAAGAAACACTGCCCAACATATGTTCATAGAAAGGAGACTGTAAAGTGCCCATAAACATAGTCACCATTTCCTTATCATGTAAGGGTGGTTCCACTTGAGCAGCCAATTTTCTCTATCTTTGGGCATACTCATTAAAAGTCTCATTGCCTTTCTTCGACATGTTTCGTAGCTGTAGTCTATCAGGAGCCATATCAACATTATATTTGTATTGCTTCAAGAAAGCATCCACTAAGTCATTCCATGGTCTGATTCGAGCTAGTTCCAGATGCATATATTAGCTTAGAGCAGTGCCTACTAAACTGTCATGGAATAAGTGTATTAGTAATTTTTTATCAGCAGCATGTGTAGCCATCTTTCGACAATACATAGTTAAATGATTCCTTGGACATGAAGCACCCTTGTACTTCTCAAACTTAGGGACCTCGAACTTGGCAGGAATCACAATATTGGGCACTAAACACAGACTTGCAGCGTTTTCGTATCCAAAATTGCCTCCTGCTTCAATAGCTCTGAGTCTTTCTTCTAGAAACTCTAACCTGTTCTTGGCTTCTTTAGCATCATGGGACATTCCTTGCAAAGCACAGGGTTGAACAATGGGTTGTGTAGTTGTAGGAACTACAATATTGTCAACATTTGTTCCAGTTATGCTAGCATTTGTTGCATATGAACCAGTTCAGGCTGATTTGTAGGTGTCCCTGAAGGATTCACTGAAATAAGTGGTGGTGGTTGTTCCTGCTCCAATTGACCTTCATAAGGTTGAGTATAATTTGGAGGAAGACCACATATAGGCCATCCAGTATGATCAAGTTTAGGCACCGGGACCATTCCAATCTATTGCACCACAGGATTGGAAGAAGTTGCTTCTTCGTTTCTTACCACTAAACTTTCCCTAGTGCTCTTCATGGCAGTTAAGGCCTCAAGTATCTGACCGATTTGGTCATTCAGTTGGTTGATATCATTTTTCACGGTGTTGACTACTTCAATCAAGTTTTCCATCCTTCTGCGATTTGCACAAGTTTCGTGTCGGTGTTGTAGAAATTTAGCAATTATTGCGTCTTTTTTGTTATTTTTATTTAAAAGAGTTAGAAAAAGGTGCAAAATACACGACGTAGAGATATTATTGTCAAAAATTATGTTTTTTAGTTTTATATTTTTATTATTATTTTTTTCATGATTATTTACAGAAGAATTGCAAAGATTGAAAAATTATGTAAAATGGAAAAGGAATAAAAGACCATGAACTATAAGAATTGTAGCATACGCATGGAGAATTAACAAGAATCTGAGCTTTATTCATTAATGAGAAGCGAGTTGTCAAGTGACAACTTTATTACATGTATTCAAGGCAGGAAAGGAAAAACAAACTAACTGTTGTCCAATGACAACTTTATTACATGTGTCGTAAGCAAGAAAGGAAAAAAGAGCTAACTAATCCCTACTACGAGCAACCATTTCCTTCATCAATCCAACCAACCACTTGCAGTATTCTATAAAGCTTTCAACTTCCTTAGGTACCGTGCGAAACATCAAAGTTACATCAACTTCCCTTAACATTCTCGGGACATCTTCAATAGCCGCATTAGCCAATGAAGCCAACTGGGAAAAGCATGTCTTCCAATGCTCAATGAGTCGCTCACGCCCTTCTAAGCGTTCTTCCGCCTGCACAATCCTAGCCATGTATTCCACCTCCTTTTCTAGTTGTTCTCCGCGTTCCTTGTTCGCCTTGTCCTCCCATTTTTCTGCCAAATGCTCCAATTTATCATTTTGAAGAATAAAAATATGGAATTTCAAAAGACTAAAAAATTTAAAACATCTTTAAAATAAAATAACAAAGATACAAAATTGATAAACATAAAAACAATCGTAACAAACCAATTTCAAAATGAGAACTATGTAAACCCTGATTTTCTTTTATGGAAATACGTAGGACCAAGGTCAATCCTTGTCGGGTCCAAAAAAAAATATGCTTATTTGTCTTATTTTTGCTTATTATTTTTATTTGCATAATTGTTATTTATTTGTATTATGTTTATTAGCATGTTTTCCTTTTCTTGTTTATTTATTTGTTTTGCTTTTATGTTTGTTTGTTTTGTTATTTTATTTGTCTTTATTCATATTATTATTGTTATTATTTGGAGAAAATGGCATTTTGTAAAACCACACTTATTTCTATTCATTTGATTAAAGGTATCGTCTTAGGATGGGCGTTGTGGGGTGCTAATACCTTTCCAACACATAACCGACTCCCAAATCTTGAATCTGGTTCGTAGACATTTTAATTTTGGTTTTTCTATGGTTTTCCATAATAAGCTATAATGGCGACTCCAATCTTTATTTAAATATTTTTAAAAAATTAATTTTTGATAACCCCGTTGTGATTCTAGTTGTGACAGATTTTATTACATTAAACACGGAGATATGATACAATTTGATAGGAAAATATCTTACCAAATATTTCCTATTATTCGGTATTGGTTATGTTCTTTGTTATTATATATCTTTTTTGTTATAAATATTCCTTGGTTTTTCTCTTCTCAACATGGTACAAGAGTAGTACCAAACCCCATGAACCATTTTGTTACTAATCCTTTCAACAATGATGATGGCACATTGAGTTGGGAAAATGTGTACAAGGCTTTGAGGGTTGGAGGCCTAAAATCCATGACATGAAATATGAGGAAAAGAAAGGAATCATTAAGTGTTCTTGCAAACAATCAAAGCTTTGGAGCAAAGCCCAATTTCAACTTTAACCTCAAAGGAAAGAGAATGGTTCAGGATTATAATGAATTTGAAGAAGAGGAGTTGAACGAAAAGATTGACTTTAAGGCATTTAGTGTTGGACTTGACTTTATAGCAACGGGAAGAGCGACCACTAGAGATAATAGAGGCGTAGAAGGAGGTCAAAGTCAAAATGGTGGAAGTGCTTCGTCTATTAGATGTTTTATTTGCAAGAAGGAGGGTCACACAGAAAGATTCAGTCCATCGAGAAAAAAGTAGGCTAACAACCTTGATAGATAATCCAAATTTGGTAGATAGTCTAGTTCAAATACTGTCTATGTTTGGTAAAACAACTCTAGTGGAAGGCAATTATGAATCGTCAAAAGTCCTTATGTTGTCGAGTAGTGCTACTGATTATGAGTGGATAATGGACTCTGAATGCCCATTCCACATGACACCCAATTGTCTACAGTTCTATAAGTTTATAGAACTTGAAGAAGGTTAAGTTGTCCTTGGAAATAACAAGTTTTACAAGATAATTGGTGTTAGAACTATTAACTTTACATGATAGGACTAAGAGATTTCTTAAATAAATTAGGTTTATACCTACCTTCAAATGTAACCTAAAATCCCTAGGTGAGCTTGGAAAGAAGGGACATATGTTTAAAGGTGAGCAGAGAATGTTAAAGTATAGGTACAATTGGCTCTAGAAAGAGGGGGGGGGGTTTAATGGAGCTTTAGACTCTTTTCACAACAAATAAAAAAATTGTCTAGTACATTTTCTATTTGATTGTCTAACAGATTGTTCGGTAGAAATATTTTTTTGTTAGAACCATGTAACAGATCATCTAACAAGAAGAATGGAGTAAACAACAAAGCATGAGCAACAATAAGAGTAATAAGAGATTGACATACAAAAATTTATCTTGGTTCACCCAAATCTAGGCTACATTTAATCTCGTTAAGCAACTTCTAAAGAGCTTCCACTAACTAACACAATTGGTTACAACAAGTATTCTCACCTCTCCAGGTTACAACGAGCATTCTTCCCTCTCAAAGTTACAACGAATCTTCACACTTTCCTGGTTACCTCTTCTTAACCTCCCCCTAATATTTAGAACTCTCAAAAAAACAAAGAACATTATCAAAGAGAGCACAAAGAAAGCTCACAAAGGTATATCTTCACAATGTGAAGAATTACAATGGTTTAACACTCAGCTTAAAAGACTAGATGTTGTAACAACTTGACTAGAGACTCACTATACCTTTTGTATCTCAGCAAGATCACTTAAATAGCTAGAATTTCATGGCTTGCCTCTCTTTCGTTCTTCACCTTCAATCTCCTTTTATAGCTTTATGAATTCGTACTTGAATTGGTTAATTTTGGATTTTGTAATATCTTTTATCTTCATCTTTTTTTCCAAACGCTCATAACAAAAGGCCTAGATTTGTAATATTTCAATTTTTTTATTTTGAATCTATTTAAAAAGTTAATTCAAAAGTATTTGCATTATAGGCTAATAAAAACAAATCAAAACATAATCAGAAAATTTTTCTTTCCAGATAATACGTGATGCTAAAATAGAGTACTTGAGGTTTTCAATTTGTTTCTATTTAAAAAAAAGACTTAAAGATATTCAAAATATATCATAGTTGACAAAATATGTTAGCAAGATAATTTTAAAAGAGATAATAAAGATATTTTTGTTTTCTAACACCACGCTATCAATATCTTTTTATTCCACAAAACTTACAGATAATTTTTTTATATAATATCTCTTTGGTTAAACTTGATTTTAGCATATACATGTATTTAGAAGATTTTATTTTTCACAATTAATTGTTTTAATCAAATGTGTTACACGTTCAACATGTTCATCAATCCGTCTAAGCTAAACAAAATTGTAGACGCTTAAAAAATCTATTGTATACTGCAACTTTCACTAACCATTGTTACATCATTTAAATCACGGATAAAGCATATCATTCAAATCACAAATAACACATTCAATCTGAATTTTGTTACATAATCAACCAGTCTTAGCAAACTGTCTATCATGAACACATGTTGTAAACACTTAAAAAGTCTATTAGAAATTGCAGTTGTACAAAACATTGTTAAAAAAATCAAGATATAAGTATATCATTCATTTCATTTTTGTTATCATCAAAACATAAAAACATAAATTCCACATATGATTTTCTGATCATGAGACTGTCTCAATGTAAAAGTGATAAGGGGATTCATGATAATGGGTTTAAGGAAGAATGGTCTTGGAATGTGTATAGTATTTAACTTGAGATCTACTATTAAGAAGATTGTCTTATTTAAGAATGAGATACGACATAAAAGGTTTGGTCATGTAAACTAGAAAAAATTAATTGAGTTAAAAAACTAAAAGTTGTTTGACATTGACAAAATTGAATAGTTAAAATTTTGTGAACATTATATCCAAAGTAGAGCTTGTAGAATTCAATTTAACCCTAAACTCTAAACTATATCAATTCGGGTTAAACACATATTTCATATCAAAATTTGAGTGGATATTGATTCAGATTCTAATTAAACTTATCATATTAGCTTATTCAAGTTTAATAATATTACATAAATTTGTTCAATCAAAATACATTTGCATATTTGAGTAAGAATTAGATTTTAATATAATAACCTTGAGAACTAATGTTTATGTATCATACGTATTCCAACAAAGTTAGATTTAATTTAGTTTCAAAATTTTGAAAAGAAAAAGCTTATCTCTATATTGATTAGCTAATACAAAATCAAGGCTAAGGTAATACAAAATTAAAGTTTTCCTATAAAAAAAAAATAATTTTGTTAAGCGAAAGGATATGATTGAATTCAATTTAGCTTAAAAATCAGTTTATTTGACCCCAGACCTTGTAGAACTTAAGTCACCAATGTAGGACTCAAGCTGTGAATGATTATTACTATGACATGAATCGAGACGTGATAGATTATTAAAAGAAAATAAACCTTGTTAATATTGATGATTATAAATCGTACTATTTTGAAACACTTATTTTAAATACATATATTTTTATTTATGTTTTAAAACGGTCAAAAGAAAATACTAGTGCCGTTTGAAATGTAGAAGAAATACGATATATGGATAAGTTCTATAATCCTTGAAAAAATTGGAATGCAAATCAATTTTATTTCTTTCATTTGGGTACATGTCCTATAAATTATCTAATTTGATGTTACTCTTGAGCTAATCTCAATAGATAGCATTCGCCAATAAAATCGTTTAACTTTTTCCCCAAAATTTTCGAAGCTTTGGCCAGAAGCATAATATCACAAGCATAGCCATCTGCAGCAGCAGTAGAAGAAGGCACAGATCGAAATGCAATGTGCTTCCATTTTATATCCTCACACACATAAAATATGGTGTTTTAAGCCAAATCTTTCGGCGACTCCACCGCCCCAACAACAACAACAAGAAGGAACCTCTCGAGACGAGAAACCCAAGCTCATAACCAGTGCTTCTAATCCATTTGTGAAGCACTGCCTCAAGCTCCGCACCTCCTCTTCCTATCGCAGCGCTCACGCTTCTGCTCTTGTTGTGGGTGCTACCCCTATCAGGTCTCAAGCTTTTCTTCTGCTTTTCTCTGAATTCTCTTTTACTGGGTTTCCTTTTGGTGGGTTGAGGTACTTTGGCAGCGACCCTTTTATGATTTTCTTCAAAAAATCTTTGTTGGTTGCATATGGTTTTGAAGCTACATGGCCTTCAAAATTCCAATCTTTCAAAAAGTTAAATTAATGAGTTTTGGTTGAAATATTGTGCAACTTGCGGAACATGTTATCTCAGATAGTGTTAAATTGATCATTAATAAAGATAAGTTAGAGAGAGCATGTTGTGAAAAGCTTTACGTTAAATTTTATGCTTGTGCTATCACTAGTTATTCAGCTGACAACAGTTAGTAAGCTTCAAGTTACGTTGTCCTAACTAAGCTTAAGAAGTTCAAAATTAATATGATAAGTGGAAACCTATGCGGCTGAGTTCAAATCCTCAAAGTAACATTGATTAAACAATGTACTGAAATTAAATTTTTGCCTGAACCTTATTGTTTGTGTTCTTGTCTATATTTAAAATATCACATCAATTATGTGCAAAATTACAATTTCAGGCAGAATATGGTTTGACTCATCCTTTTTAGTTTTTATAGATGGTTAGCGAGGACTTAACTTATTTTATATCATCTTTTTCTCCACAATTAAAATATGGATGATATGTATTACTAAAATTATGGAATAAAACTACATGGGTGAATGATATATATTGTTGTTTGCAGAGAAATCCGCAGGTTTCAAGAGTCATTACAAGATGAAAGTGTTTCGATGGATTGTTTAATTCTTCCGGACAAAGCTGAGATTCCTGATGGGTTGGATAAATCCACTGCTTCTATTGTGCGTGTGAGCTCCGTAGTGATGAGAAAGCTTTCAGGGCTGCAAACTACTGACTCTCTAGATGCAATTGCCCTTATGAAAATTCCTGCCAGTTTTTTCAATGTTGATGATGATCAAAAGAACTACCAGAAATGGTTTCCATCTGTTCATCGGATTTTAGTCCTTGATGGGATTCAGGTGATACATAATGTCACTTCTTGACTTTACCATTTTGGGTCTCTGAATTATTGCCTGATCATTTTTCTTGTGGAAGGTGGCACCAATGTCCTGGTTTCACCTATTTTACAGTCATATTTTGCACTTCTGATTAATGTAGGCCCTATATACTTCTTATTGGAAACCCCATATACTTAAATTGAATTACCAAGTTTTCATAAAAAATTCAATTACTTAATCACACTAGGTTGTACAATTTATCAATGATCATTCTCTGGGTAGAATATGAACCACAGCTCTATAGTCTATATTCCTAATTTTTAGAGACAAAATAATAAAATTAATATCTCAAGTTCATGTTTCTCAAAAGAAGTTCAGAATCATCTCCAGTTCTCCACAATCATTGCTCCCCTCATCCTGCATATAGCATATAGGAATGTAGAATATCCATGGACTTCAATTATGAAAGGGGCTTGAATAATCTGTTTGTGCTGTGTTCTTTTTTGTCAATGTTTCAAAGTGTAAACATTGTGAGAATCTTGTTGGTTTCAAAAATTTCATGTGCCAAGTGACATTTTAGAATTGTTCTCTGCAGGATCCTGGCAACCTTGGTACATTGCTCAGATCAGCTGTGGCCTTCAGATGGGTAAGGAATTATCTCCACTAGGCATATGGTCACGGAGCATTGTTTTCCTATCATTCTACTTATGCTCTGTGCGTGCTTTTCTAACCCTGTTTTATATTCATGGTATATGGTTCCTATGTTAAACTTTCACTAGTTTCAGGGAATTGGAACACATCTTCTCATCCAAGAGTTCCTGATATATACATACCTTCCAATTTGTATAATGTGTCGAGGTTTTACCTGTTTTCATTGATGTTTTACATTTCAATCAAACCTGTAGAATGTTATGCTCATTCATAATCCTTTTAATTGGCAAATTCGTTTGTTTGCATTGACAAATAGGGAATAAATTTACAACTTAATTTTCTCATCAGTAGGAATTTCCTCCCATTGTTGTCAAACTCGAGGCTCAGAAGGGTGGGAGCAAGATCATAACTCGAGGACTGTAAAAAGATTGACAAATGCAGTCCTATACATAAATAATAGCATAAAGAAGAAAAATAATGTATGACTCCTAATAACTTATTAGAAAGTAATACACTCAAACAAACGACATCAAACAACAAACCCAAAAACACAAAGAAAAGAAGAAAAGGATAATAATGTAAATAGCTGTCATGAGGATAAAAATATCTTTAGGATCTCCATATTGATTATGATAAAATATCTTTAGATCTTCCTACTTATGCATATTTTATTTTCTTATTTTAGAGATATTTATTATTTCGAATAGAGGTGTTGAGAATGTAATTTGTGAGATTGTTATCAATTAAATTATGTATTGTTTTCTTGTGTAGTTCAAGTTAGTATCGGACTTTCTGATCTTGAGAGTTCTGTTTCCACTCCTGTGCAAACAGCAAAACAATACGTGCCACTGTAGAAGATCATAATGTCAATAGTTGCATCGTCAAAAGATCTGCCACGTGTTGCCATCGGTACTTGCACATGTAGCCCACGAACCCAATTCTGGCAATACCCATTCATTGTGATCGCAACAAACAACATCGTTGGGAACCCTGAGTCCATTCCAAGGGATGGTAACTTCCCATTTGACTTTGTTTTTAGTAGATTTGAGATTTTTTGTCAAATGGGGTTCCCTTTGCTATGACATTGTTTTGATTTTGCAACGTTTGAGGTGAAATTCATCCTTTTAGGTCCTAATGATCTTTCAAATGTGGTGGGTCCCCATTAGTTTGGTGGCCAAATTATTTACAGTGGACCTAGTATATTCGGAGGCTTATCAAAAGACAGTCAAGATCATACCACATCGATGGTGGAGGATTGGGGTCAAATGACTCCATTTTTGTGATTTGGGATAATAAAGATTCACTAATTGTAACTTTGATGTGGCATTTTGTGGTTGGTGAGGTAAGTGAAAACTACATGTTCTATTCCTACACTAATGGGATATGGGATGACTTAAATAACTCTTTCTTCACTGAAGAAGGATTATGTTGCCTGCTATGACATTGCGAGCAAGATGTCTAATATGAAACAGGGTAGTCACTTTGTGTTCAAATATTATAAGTCTTTTTTTTAAGGGTTGTGAATCGATCTAGATCAATACCAAAATTTCAGGAGTGTGTAAAGCAAATGTTGTTGCACATGTTGAAACTATAGACAGAAATTTCTTTTGTAAGTTACATCAATTGTTCAATGAAAGAGATCAAGTGGATTAAGTCACATTTGAATCATGACGTTTGGACTACTACTCTCTAAAGTAAAAAAGAGTTGTCTCTTGATTATAAACTATAGTGTTTTACTTAGTGGTAAGAACTCGATTTAACATAATCTTCAAATTCCTGTATGACTTGAACTATGAGTATGATCAAATTAGGGTATAAATCCTAGGAAACCACTATTGTTGCAAGGGAAGAAAAAATATTAGAAGGTTGTTGTAATTCATGAGAAATATCCAACACAGGCTTTGCCATGACATGACAATAGGAAAAAGGGTCTACAAGGGTCAAACATTGGCGATAAGTCCTATGTAAAAGGCAACTATGAAGAATATTGTTCATACTATAAAAGATCTAGGCATACTAAGAAAAGGTGCTTCAAACTCCACAAAAGAGATAAGTTCTTGAGCGCATGAGAGGCAACAAAGGAATCTTACACATATGGGCATACTAAGAAGTGGAAGAATCTACCTGATCTTGACAATACCTGGGAGTTGGCTGAGAAGTTGATGCTAGCTTTCCCCTCTTTCCACCTTGAGGACAAGGTGACTCTGGGCGACCAAAATGAAAAAGGAGAACATGGAGAAATTACACCCTTGAAATACACTTCCTGCAGGAAAGGGAAGAAAAATAACTAAGGGAAAGGGAACCATAATTGTAGGAGGTTAGTTATAGGAGAGAGAAATGTAAATAGGAATTAAAAGCTATTTCGGAGGGTTGGGGGAGGGGCAGAATAGAAAAGAGTGAAGTGAAATATTGGGAGAGCATTGGCCTCTTGAATGTCAAATATCTTTCTATTGTATTTTCCTTGTCTATTCAAACTTCCATAAATATACTTGAATTTACACTTTTGCAGATTTGAAGGTTTATCAGACTGATATATCCTTCCTCTGCAGTCACACTCCTTCTGTTCTTCTTCATCTATTTTCTTCCGTATTCTACTACTATTTCTATTCATTATATCCTAACTCTGTATGTGAGCACTTGGAGAACCGTTACAGGTTCTACCTTGGGACATGAAGAAACAAATCAAGTCATTGCTTCACCTTGTTCAACTCAGACGATTTGATTATTAGATGATATGATCTAAAGGTCTAATCTCAACCGTCTAATCTAAGACAATCTAGTCTTCATAAACAAAGACAATCTAGACGTTCTATGATTTTAATCATAACAAATAATGTCTAGTACATGAACTAATATCTCGGTTTTAAGTATGTTCATAAGAAAGAACTACAAAATCATCATGTGATTAGAAGCTTAGACTTTGTTAATTCATCATGCTATTCCTTCATGTGACTCCATAACAACATTCTGAAGATAATACAAGAGAAGATGAGAGGCTCAAGATGTAATTTAGTTTCAATTTATTAGACCATGTTAGAAAGTCATCAAGCATGTTGACTCACGAGTTCCATAAAGATTCTAACATAATAGAGAGCAACTTTGTGTCGTTGTATGCTAAAATTGGTATTATTAATACAAGGAAATGATGTTCAAAACTACAGTACTTTGAAGCATGCAAGATGAGTAACTAAAGGTACTTTGAAGCATGCAAGATGAGTGTAGCAAAGTTCCTTAGCTAAAATGGTACCAACCTTTGCTACAACTCTGACACACAATAGAAGGATGCAAGTCACCTTAGTCTAACGACTATAAATAGAAGGTTCGTCATGTAGAACCAACTAATGATCCCACGCACTTTGTATGAACTTCTGCTTAAAATCTTTTGAGTGCTAGATCATAGGATGTCATACAAAGTGTTCTATATTTGTAAAACATTCACTATGTGAAGCTATCACTGAACAAAAAAAAATTTATAAGTAATACACTCTCCTTTATTTCTTTTTTGTCGAAGGTCATATGGTTCTTCAAATGGGTTGTCAACCAAATGGGTTGTCATGACGACAACCACCATACCTATCGACCATGGCTTGTTTGAAGTTTAAGCATGATACATGATATTTTGTTTCATTCAACAGATTAAAACAGTGATGACCCATCCATGCTCCACTTTGTGAATTTTCTCTTCACCTCCTCCAACGTGTTTTGTACCGTTACTCCTCTGCGGGATTCCATCACTCCACCTTCGTTCCTCGTTAGTTTCTTTAGAGGATGGAAGAGGAGGAATACTCTCCCTAACATTGATTGAAATTTATTGATAACCACCAATTTTGGTGGCACTTGTCATTGATTTTCTCTCCACGTTTTTGTAGGTCCTAGTAAATCTAAACTAATAAGAGAATGTTTCAAAAAGAGTATTAAAAAGTGTTAATATTTCATATTTTAGAAATTGTAACATTGCATCTGTGAATATTAGAATTACAATTTCTTTCTTAATTTTTATTCAAAGTGAACATGTTTGCATGTGACAGGATGGAGTTTTCCTTCTTCCCGGCTGCTGTGATCCATTAAATGAGAAAGCTCTTCGGGCTAGCCGAGGTGCCTCCTTTCAGATCCCTGTTGTTTCTGGCAGTTGGAATCATCTGGAGTCTCTCAAAGAAGAATTTCAAATGAAGTTGCTGGCTGGACATCCAGAGCTTGAAGAGTTGGTGAAGCCAGTGTGCTCACTCTCTCCAACCTTCTGTGATTCCTTATCAGATACACCATTGTGTTTGGTTTTAGGAAGTGAAGGAAATGGCCTTTCAGAAAAATCCCTGCAGGTTTGTGAACTTGTGAGCATTGCAATGGCTGGAGAATACGAGTCGCTCAATGTTTCAGTTGCCGGTGGAATTTTCTTGTACATGCTACAACCAAAAAATCCATGATTCTGTATTTTGTGCGCTCTCATTTAAGTTCATCATAAGCTTATCCTTTTTCCCATCTCTTGTTAAAATTAGAACTTAAATATCATGTAAGTTCTTATAAACTGAGCTAATGTTAAATTTGATCTCAAATTTTATACCCAATGTAAATAGAGTCGATTTTAGTTTTAGTACTCACAAAAATTGCTTGATTTTTATTCTAACATTTACAATTGGTGTTGTTGCCCCGAAAGCTTGATAAATATGATTCATTTTAGCAATCTATAAAGATTAAAATATATCACATGTTAAAATAGTACTACAAACATGGTTTTCATTAAGGATGAAAAAGAAATATACATGTAAATATTGCCGGAATTCGTCATATAGTTGTAGGTGATACTTAACTTTTAAATTATGTACACACATGAGAATGTACGTGTATCTATTTTTTTCATTTTAATTTTTATACTTGTCTTGTTGTCTTAAATTATTTAAATAATTTTTAATTCTTTTAATACTTTATTTTAAAATTTGTATGACTATAATT
>Ga0123340_1004443_pt1 | contig 13297 bp, 8 predicted proteins | sample SirMexnodulemix_FD_89961 | JGI IMG/M metagenome (GOLD analysis project Ga0123340, IMG submission 89961) | Root nodule microbial communities of legume samples collected from Mexico - Siratro Mexico nodule mix | ecosystem: Host-associated > Plants > Roots > Nodule | place: Mexico: Nepantla... | reverse complement strand
TTTAATTATCATGTAATATGTCCTTATTTAAAGTAAGGATCTTATAAGTAAAGCTTAAGGAGCTAATGATATTTTTAATGAAAAATCACGCTGCAATATTAAAAATAATGGTACGGGTGAATTAATTGTATTTTTTATTGAAAGAAATTTATTTTTAATTTTTTCATTAGAAGGGATATTTAAAGTGGTCCAACTTGTTTACAAAAGAAAACATATACATAAAACACACCCTAACAAGTAACAAAATCTTAACATATTTTATAACACAAACATAAATTCATTTTTATCCCAAAAACCTCAAATACAAATCCTTAACTCTAGACATGGAAATCCTTCTCACAAAACCAAATAAGAAAAAAGGAAAAAAGAAATTTACTTAAAAATAATTTTTAATTGAATAAAAATGTTACCACCAAGACTTTTAAAATAATTCAGTTTTATGAAAGAATGAACAATTTACCAAAAAAATATAGTAAAAAAACTAAGAAAAAGGTAATTTTAGATATAGTGCTTTTTATAAAATAAAGCCCGAATAATTATTTTTTTTCTATTTACAAGTTTTTTAACTTTAACTAGAATGAGAATAAAAGGAAACAAACCTTTGTATATCTATATTATGAATTTTCATTCACCTTTTAATTTAAATATAAGATTCCTAAATGTATTTGTTTGAAAGCCATATATCTGTCTAAAATGATTTTTATTTTATTCACAATGTAAAAGTAGTTTAGCAGTACTAATATATATAGAGAGAGAGAGAGATAGAGAGAGAGAGAACTCTAATAAGAAAATGTGGATATTAACAAAAGTAAAAAGAGATATAAATGGAAAGAGAATCAAGATGGTACTTTATATCGTCTTGCATTTTAGATAAGATACATGCATTATCATAATTATTTTTTATTTTTTATATTTTAATTAGGATTAAATTTTGCGAATAGGAGTTTCAGATATTAAAACCATAACATTGTAATACAAAGAAGATATAAGGATAGCCCAGAAAATCTTTAAATTGAGTGTTTCATTTAGATATAATTAAATGAAGATAAATATGGTACTCTTGGAAAGTTGAACATTAATTTTGGTGTTAGTTTAGTGTGATTAATTAGATGGTTTTGGTTAATGAGGCGTATTGAGTGGAAGAAGGTGTTTCTATAAATAGTATGAAAGAGATGAAAATATATGGCAGCAAATTGCATTTGCAAGAGTAGGATCCGCTTCCTCTGTGTTTGTTTGTTAGCATTTTACACTCTCACTCCCCTTTTACCTTTTCTTCCTCCTTGTCGCTTCATTTTCCTTCTTCCTTCTTCCTTCTTTTCTGTGAGTATTCAGTTCCATTTTCTTTTTCTTTTTCTTTCATCCAATAATACAGTTCTTTTGCCCTAACCAAACCCTATGCAATTTATCTGTCAATGAAAATTCCTTTTTAGATTTTTTTCATGAGAACAGGATCGCAACGAGGATCTTCTTTTTAAAGGTAAAACTATCACGTAGGGGATGTTCGCTTTGTTTTATTTTTCATCCCTAACTTTCAATTGCTGTTATTTATTGATGTTTGATTTTTCCTTATTGCTGCTTAAAAATGGCGAATGTCTTAACTGTGTTGTGTGATCTCGGTTATTAGGTTTGAATCAAATTACTGAATTATAATCTTCACAACCAGTTTTTTAATTTCCCTGAATTTTTCTTCCTCATTAGAATCAACCGGGCTCCACTCTTATTTTTTTGTTCTTTTATAAAAAGGATGTCACTAAATTCAGAAGAATGTGATTTTCAAGATAAAAATAAAGTAATGATTATTAAATAAAATAGAAAAATAACTTGTATATTGATAGTATATTTCTTTTTGTTAATGTTTATGTCTTAAGAGTTATTATATCTGTTATAATTATAATTTTTAATTGGTTGAACTCACTGTATATAAAAATAATCTCATTAAAAAAGTAACGATTGAATTATTTATTTATTTTAAATTTTGATTCGTAATTTATGTTCATTGTTAGTCTTAGCACGTAATCTAATAAGAATGTTTTTCCCATCATATTAGTATAATATTAGCTAATAGGATGATGTAGAAATATAATATTTTTTTTAGTATAATAAGAGTATGTTTTGACCAGTCTCATCATAAGTATTTATAAAAAAAGATCTAAGAAATTTGAAATTAACTATTATATGAGAAATAAATTAATATATAATTTAATTAATTTATAAACATTTTTTTATATAATTTTAATTTTTTTAGTTTATATATAAATTAATTTTAACTTATAAAATTGTTTATTTTTTTCTTTCAGAATTACTTATTATGGACCAATCCAATCAGGCATGTAAGTTTGTTAACTTGGACCATCATTCCAATACAGGCTGTAGTTTAACTAGAAATGAAGAGTAGCCTAATTCGAACAACAGCATGCCGTAGTTTCCGAAAGTGTTGTTCAGTAGATATAATATGTTTACTCAAACTAGCAAACATGACTCATGTAAATTTGAAATTATATTACCAAGATCTTGCTAACCCCCATTACTTTATTCAAAAAAGTATTGAACAAGTATTATATTTTTCTTATAATATATGTTTCTTTCTCTAGTAATTTTCTTTTTTACTTTTGTTTTTGTTAACAAATGTAGTATACTGGTTAACATTTGTCTATTTAAGGTTTATTCAGAAGTCTGGAGGAGAAAACTAAAGAAAAGTAAATTTAACTTTTCTATAAATTAGAATTAACTTATACATAAATTAAAAATAAGAATCAGAAAAATAATATGAAGGAATTCTTATAGATTAGTATATGCATAAATTGATTTAGTTTATGAAATAGTTATTTTCATTTTGTTTTAATCTTTCTTTCCTAGAAAGAATTCATGGAATTCCTTCAAATATACCGTTACGGTCAAGTATGTAGTCGTACTATATCAATTGAACCTGTGTGTTCTCACTTCGATGCAGATGTTTAATACATGGTATATTCGTATGGCTTCTTATCCATCAATGAGAGGGGACAACGTTGCTTGTATTATTATGGATGCTTCGACATGTTTGTACTGGCAGCGAACATACTAGGCTAGGAGTAGAGCAACGAGTTATAGCTCCATTGGGTAAGGGTACATTGATTGTGGATGTAGAATTCTTTGTTGGTGCGAGTTGGGTTATAATGTCAAGGTATCTGAATTAAATATCATTGTCAACTGAGCTGGTCATGATGTGAAATACGTTGCTACTGAAAAAAGAAAGTCTCCATTAAATATTTGACTTATTGTTATAAGTTGTTCTAATTTACTCTGGATGCACACAACCTTGCACTTGCAAGAGAGATGGTTGCCTTCGGGAAAAAGTTGAAAGAAAGACAAATTCAAGAATGGGAAGGGTATGTTTTTTGCCTATGTTGTCTGTCTGTGGTTTGATTCTTACGCATGGTCATGATGTTGATTTTTAATTTAGATATTACATAAACTACAAATTAATGAAGAAACGAGTGAAGCAGTATGGTCAACAAATTCAACTTGGAACACTAGATCGCCGCCATGTACTTAAGGATTTCTCAAGAATGCTGGATAATCAGGTCCGTTCCCATCGTTGACTGTAGGATTATTATTTTAGTCAGAGACTTAACATTTCGAATTTGAGTCTTTTCCATTACTTCTAACTACTCAATTTAGATTCTGGTTTTTGGGTATATGGGTAAATGGATGGTATTCAGTTTGTTGTTTTGTACCGTGTTTCACTCACTTCCTTGTTACAATTCAGATTGAAAAGACTGTCCTTTTCCTGTTGGAACAACAAGGACTTTTAGCAAGTAGGATAGCAAAGCTCGGAGAGGAACATGAAGTTATTCAGCAGGAGCCTCGTATAAGCAGAATAGCGGAACTACGAGAAGCTTATAGAGCAGTGGGACAAGAGCTATTGAAGCTTCTGTTCTTTGTGGAAGTCAATGCTGTTGGTTTGCGTAAGATATTGAAGAAGTTTGACAAACGCTTAGGCTATAAATTTACGGATTACTATGTTAAAACTCGGGCAAATCATCCTTACTCCCAGCTACAACAAGTGTTCAAGCATGTGGTAATATGTTAAGTTCAAACACAAATTTGGATTTGGACCTTTGCAGAATAAAATGCATCGTTAACAAACTACTTTAACTTTTTATTTTCTTCCTACAAAGGAACATTGACTCACAGATACGAAACTTGCAGGGAGTTGGAGCTGTGGTTGGAGCTTTATCTCGCAACCTTCATGAACTTCAGGAGAATCAGGAAAGTCAAGGGAGCTTCTTATCAATTTATGATCAGCCTACTCTTCCCCTTCAGGTTTCTTCTACATTGACTTTGTTTCATCCCCTGATGTCAAATATCATGTTTTCGGGCAAGGTTTAGTAGCTGCTTTAGAAGTAACAGAAGTTTGGTGGTTTTTCAATGTAACTATTGGTCTTACTTATTTTCAGGATCCGGTTATTGATTCAATAAGAGCAGCGGTTGATAGGTTAAGTAACTCAACCAACTTCCTAAACTTTTTGGGGAAGCATGCACTTATTGTGGATGAAGAGCTACCGACACCTGTTGATGAGCATGTTGATGATCAAAGATATCATTTTATGTCTCTTTCCCTAAACTTGGCAAACACATTTTTATATATGGTCAATACATATATTATAGTCCCTACTGCAGATGATTACTCTATGAGCCTTGGAGCTGCACCGACGGTTTGTGGTATTGTGATCGGGGCAATGGCAGTTGCACAGGTGTTTTCTTCAGTGTACTTTAGTGCGTGGTCAAATAAATCATACTTCAGACCTCTAGTATTCAGTAGCATAGTTCTTTTTCTCGGCAATGCCATGTATGCCATGGCTTATGATCTTAATTCGATATGGATTCTCTTAATTGGTCGTCTTTTATGTGGGTGGGTATTTTGTATCTTTTACTTGCTTTCTTTACTTGATGACCATGAGTTTTGATTTTGCAATCATTTTACTTTCGGCAAGTATTATTACACTCTCTGTTTTGGGTCTAGTGTTATAACCATTGTCCGTATCCAAATAAGGATCAAGAGAAAGATGAATTTTGATTCTTTGTTGTTTGCTAATTAGGCAACTTTGTATACTACTGTGATTTTCGTGTTGCTTGCAAAATTTGTTCTAGTTCACTTGTATAAATATTGCCTACCATCATGAATTCTTGGGGCCATTTTACGTTTCCCTTAATACTGAAGCTAGGGATATTTTATGGTACTAGTCACATTAAGACCTAGATCAATTCATAAACGTCTGGTTTTAATTGCAGATTTGGTTCTGCCAGAGCTGTCAATCGACGTTATATTAGTGATTGTGTGCCTTCAAAAATCCGAATGCAAGCATCGGCAGGTTTTGTTAGTGCCAGTGCTCTTGGAATGGCCTGTGGTCCTGCATTAGCTGGCTTACTACAGACCAAATTTAAGATTTTCAATATTACATTTAATCAAGACACCTTACCAGGGTGGGTTATGACTATTGCTTGGCTACTATATCTAGCGTGGTTGTCGATCACTTTTAAGGAACCTGCTCGTGAGATTGAGGAGAATCATATACCACATCAATCCGATACTGGTACTGAACTCATATTGCATCACCTCTTTGCTGATAATTTCTATTTTTCTGCTGTGTCCTTATAAGATTGATTGTCTGCATTAATCGGCTGATTTGATTTCTGGGTCCTGCTATTTTTTATATTCACTGGATTTTTTGCCCTTTTCGAAAATCAGTACTGAAAATATTTCATTAGTGGCACTGGTCATATTTATACTTTTGACCACTGTCAAAATAAATCTAAAACAATAAAATATCATATTCTTCCTCTTGAAAAGAAATGGAGATTGCATATGCTGAATTATTTAGCCAAAAATTCAGTTTTATAATAGTTTTGTCTTTTGCTGGCTTTTTAAGCAGCACATGTATTGTCAGACCAGACTCTGTCTTCCTCAGAAACCTTATAAACTTTGCTCTTCGATTGCACTCCAGCAACTTGTAATGCTACCCTGTCAAGTATTTTTTTGAACCTTCAAAACACCACAATGACGTACTGAAGGTCAAATAAGGATATGTAAAGAAATTAGCAATGAAAACTGAAAAATCGTTGGGAAATATTTACCCGGAATGCTATCTTCAGTGAATTGGTAAATCTGCTGCCGAAATGTAATATTTAGAAATTATGGAGAAACATAGGTAACACTTCTGGCACTAAAAACTAACCAGCCGTCTCTAAAAATTAGTGTGTGTTTCTGTCTGTTCCTGGAGAATTTGTAGGAAAACATATAAAACCACATTTTCTTTACGTTATAATATCATAATTCAAGGTTTATCTATATGTTTGTTCTTTGTTTTAAATGACAACACAATTGAAAATGACAGTTTTTTTTTTTTTGCTTTTACTAATAGAAAACAGTGCACTTGAAAAAGGCTTAAGACAACCATTGCTAATTAGTTCAGAAGATAAGGTAGGTGAAGATGCTGATCAGGATAATGATGATAGTGAAGAAGCTCCAGAAGAATCTCGTCGGCCAGCCAATTCAATTGGAGCAGCATATAGACTCCTTACACCTTCTGTAAAGGTTTGAGAACAATTCTAAACATTACAGTCTCAACTCATAAAATGATGGATTTCCATTAACCCATAGGTTATTAGAAGTATACGTTTTAATCTCCCTTAAATTTAATTTTTCATGTGACAATTTGTCAGCTAGGCAAGCAAATGAATTTCCTTTCATTGCGAAAATGCTAAAGAGATGACCTAATTTATATGAATTATTAATTAATGATGAAGTAGCAATATTAATTGGATATTTAGGCAACCACGGGAGCATAAATAAGGTCAGATGGAAGATGGTGTTTAATATCCTACTAACTCCTAAGCTATAGATTCGAAGATTGTTTGAGGTTAATGACTAATGACTTTGGTTTCCATATTCCATAGTAGTGATCTTTGAATAGGACTCGATCTGTCGTCTCCAGATAGCCCAGCAGGTCAAATTTGAGCATAACAAGCTGAAGAGGCTTTAGGATTCAATGAATTTTAATTGATTTTTATTTTAATTTAAAATTATAGATACATGGAAATGAAAATATGGAAGATTTTTTTTTTCCTTACCTGATTACAATTTGTCCTGGCTTCTGGCTGCAAAAACTGTATCAGCAGTATTAATAATTTGCATTCCATTTATAATTATTAGGTAGAACCGTGGGAAGAAAATGACTTTTATCTATGATAAAACTAAGGGATCTGAATCTGGACGTAGAATTTTATTTCCCAATAAGTACAAACATGACATGAGTCCACGATAAAAGAAGATTTATAGTGCTAAATTTGCAGGATGGGCACATTCTAGTTCATAATGTCAAATAAGATTATTTTGACGTCGTATGTTTCTTGATATAATGAGTTTCTTTATTCAGCTTAATGTTATTTTAGATTATTTCGAATGGTGAAATCTTTGGTGTACAGTTTGTTTGATATAACAATTCACAAAATTCCAATTGAAGGGTTTTTCATCTGACCAACGTTATGTAACATCTCAGGTTCAGTTATTGATATATTTCATGCTAAAATATGCAATGGAGATTTTACTATCAGAATCTAGTGTCATCACGACATACTACTTCAATTGGACAACAAGCACGGTTTCCGTTTTTCTTGCTTGCCTTGGCTTGACTGTTCTTCCTGTCAACATTGTTGTTGGAACTTATATAAGCAATATGTTTGAGGACAGGTAACGTATAAAAAAACCTATGCTTCATTCGGTTATCATTCATAAAGCTAATTTATGATCTGGAGTTTGCAGAAAGTTGCATGACAAATTGATAATACATTTTGGATTTTAATGATAAAAGCAATTACAGAGATCCAATCCAAGGATTAATATTTTCACTTACCCACTCGTAATCTAAAAAGGGTTGATACTATCCACCTACACACTAAGACATCCTCTTTCTATTTGATCGTTTTGTAGGCAAATTCTGTTGGCATCAGAAGTTATGGTTTTCATAGGCATAGTCTTCAGCTTCCATGTAATTGTTCCATACTCTGAGCCACAATATATCTGTTCAGGGCTCCTTATGTTTGTTTCTGCTGAAGTACTTGAAGGTAAGACCTTAGACTCTTATTAGTGACCTCACTGATATGCTTTCCAATTTACGACGGTGGAGATGCACAATAATCATGGTGTTATGTCTCACTAAGCATAATTACTGAATATGATAATACTTACCATCAGGAACACAGCGTAGTTTAGCCAACAACGAGCATGTGGTTATTAATCAAAATGTTATATATTTATTCTCTCAAATTCAGAAGGGTTTCTAGATATACCACAAAAACGATATTGTCCTGCTTTGTTTATGTTTTCTGTTTTGGACTTATTATACAGCTGTTGATTAAATCCACCGTCATTGATGTTTTAAGAAGGATTATATTGATTACGTCCATTTTTTTAAGATAAAATTGGCTTTAGTCCCTATACTTTAACAACATGATTTTGATCCTTTTATTTATTAAAAATGATGGAATTCACTTCTCCTAAACTCTATTAAATCGTTTGTTAATATAGCTATTAGCTTACATGTGACAGTCACGTAGTAACACGATCAAGAACTAACTTTACTATTTTCAGAAAGTTTAGAATCAAAATCACTTTTAAAAATGCATGGATTAAGATTTACCTTCAAATACATTTACATTTTAAAAAATTGAAGAGCAAGAAGCATTTCATTATGGAACATCATGAAAACATATTGGGCTGGTTGATTGTTATGATGTTTGACAATCATTGATGCTTTACAGGCGTCAACTTGTCACTTCTTTCACGAGTTATGTCATCAAGGCTTTCTCGTGGAACCTACAATGGAGGGCTTTTGTCCACAGAGGCTGGGACACTTGCACGAGTGATTGCAGATGCAACCATTACTCTTGCTGGCTATGTGGGTGTGAGTAGGCTCCTCAATATCACCCTCATTCCTTCCTTCCTCATTTGCGTAGTTTCCATTATTGCAACTTGTTATACCTACAATTCTTTATATTGATTAGGCCTCTTGTATGTTTTAAGAAAACTTGCTCACCAAGTTCTTTTATTCGTTCCAATTTTGATCTATCAAGTTCTTCAAGCTCCATTAGGTAGTGAAAGAGTAGCTAGGCTATCAAGTGGACCCTATAGGTTGTCCACATGTAAATTCTTAAGTTTGATGGATTCCTCATGTATCACCACCATTAGAATGGTGACTTTTCTAATCTAGTTAATATTCAAGCTAATATCCGACTCTTACATAATAAAATAGTCTCCCCTCTTCAGAATACATACAAAATAAGACGCATGATATTTTTATACTATACACTTTACATTATTTTTCTCCCTCAGATATTAGTTTTTTAAATATTTTTTTTTATTTCATTTACTTATATTCTCAATTAAGTTCTTTAATGTTCATTTTTTTAAAAAAAAAAATCAAGTTTCTCTTCCTAAAGCTAAATTATGTATATTTGGAAAAGGAAATATTTTTTTTTGTACTTTTTTCTTAAACTTCGTTTTGGTCACTATATTTTTAAATTAATGAATTATTCTACAAATTTTTAAAAATAAGTAAATTTGGCCATTCTCTAAACTATATAAACGATAAAAAAATTATCACTAAATTTTAAGTTTGAATATGAATAAAAGTTAAATTCATATATTCTAGAATTTGGAGGATTAATTTCTGAATTTAAAATATACAGACAAAAGTCAATTTAAAATATATGAACAGGGATAAAAACATTTTATCTTTTATATTTTATCACTTATCTGAATCAATTGTATATATTTAAATAATTTTTATCTAAATGATTGTGTTCTAATCAATATTATAAACATACAAAACATGAAACAATTATTAGTAATTGTATAAGGGTTTTATTTGTAGTTTGTCATGTAATTATGCGTTTATGTCGACGTTTAGGAATCACGTGTTAAGGTAATTTTTATTCTATTATCTCGTCATTTCTTCACTTTAAAAAGAATTTTTAAACTATTGACTGAGAAATGTTTTTAATCTTAAAAGAGTCGAAAGGTGGGATTGATTTAGAAGAGCATAAAGAGTTCAATAATAAATTAAGTCGACTCGTAATTTATCAGTACATGCATAAACTGAATTCATTAGCTAAATAAGTTTATAAAAACCAGAGCTGAATAAACAAGCTTGGTTAAAAGGTATTAATTTACTGAGGCAGCAATCAAACACTGAAAAAGTTATATTGATGTCCAATCAAAAAAAGGACACAAGTAAGTTTGAAGAGTTACAAAATTATAAAATGAATAAAAGTGAAATCGTAGGGGGCATTTTATTATAAATTGAATAAATTTACAAAATCAAAGAAGTCAACGTAAGCTGGAATAGCTCAGTTGGTTAGAGCGTGTGGCTGTTAACCACAAGGTCGGAGGTTCAAGCCCTCCTTCTAGCGTTTTTGCAAAATTCTAATTATTATAGTAGCCAACTAAAACCATTCAGTAGGGGGAAACTTAAATCTCAGTCACTGAACATGTCTGGTTTTTTTTTCTTCAACAGGCTTTTTCACCGAAAACCTCTAACTTAGATACCCTGTTACTTTGTTGGATCTCAGAGCAAATATGGCAACAAATAAATGATTAAGTTAAATGATATTTATATTTATGTTTATATCCTTATAATAAAAGAATATCAATAAAGATAGCAGCTCGTGAACTCCATTTTTTAAGTCAACAATGGGATGAAATCTGATTGTATGGGATCCACGTACTGTTTCCTACTTCAATTGATTATTATAGTATTTTTCACCTGTCTTTTCTTCTTATTTGTTTGCTAATTTATATTATTAATACTGAACCAATATAATTTTTGAACTAATAGAAACCGGAGCTTCATGCTTAACAGTTTAATCAAATAGCATTTTCTATAATATTTTCTAAAAATATATTTTTCTTCATAATTTGTTTTTATTCTGCCTCGTTGTCCAGTACTGTATCGTAGACGAAAAGTGACGTATTATATCCAAAATATTATATGCAACCCCCAACCCAACACTGAACAAGTTCACGGGACCATGAATGAAGAACCCGTGATCAAAACACTCTAGCTCACACTCACAGCAGACAAAAGAATAGCAGCAACAAAGCGACTTAGCCACAGGACAAAACCTCTTCCATGATGATAATGACCCCTTTGGATTCTTCCTCTCTCTTTCCAACCAAACGCAACCCGTGACCTCTACAAAACTTAAACAAATCCCACAATTGAACGTATAATCTAAGCGGTTTTGCTGTTATATTCGCCCATGAAAAACCTCAACTCATCTCTCCAAGAAACTCAGATGGAACCCACCTTATATTAATGGCAAGAGTTTATTAAAATTATAAATTACGAATATCATTCTAAATAAGAAATGGGTCCCTAAAATTTTATAATTTGAATAAATAAATAAAGAGGGCTACAAAAGTGACTTACAACATGTCAGATTTTATACGTAGCCATCATGTGCCTAGGGTATGAAACGTCACATTCTTGAGTTACAGCTTCTTGTGCTGTGTCTTAAGAAAATGAAATATCACACACTTGTATTAAATAATCCAATTATCCAAAATTACGGGCTTCTACGGAGAAAGGGAACAACTATATCTAATGAAGAAATGAGAATATTAGAATAACACCAATTTAAAAGAGAAGGAAAAGTCCACTTCATATCTATAAATCAAACTTTTTCTGTGTATTTTAGATTATATACTTAATAGAAACCAAATAAAACAAAACCAGTTCATACAATGAATGAAAATACTACAACGTTTGATCATCATTTCTCGGTCTCTACTATGTTTTGGATCTGGATACCCTCCGAATCAAAACCAAGAAGCAAAGCAAACGATACAGCACAAAGAACCCGATCAAGAAGTACACGTTGGTCCACCTTTCACTCTCCTTGAGCCCTCTCTTCTGTAGCACGTCAGCACCAGTGATCATGCACTGTTCATTCTCTTGGTACCATATTAAACACTTTGTCGCCAGGCAGGAGTACTCGTTGATGAGAAGAGCGTCAAGAGCGTATTTGTACATGGACAAGAAGTGCATGAAGAGCCAGTACTTGGGCAAGCTGTCCTTGGAGATAAAGTAACCGGAGAAGAGAAAAAACGCTGCGAGAAGCACCGTCAAGAGCGAAGTTCCAGCAATGTAGTTGGGTGCAAGAGAGCTCAAGAAGAGCACGAAGGAGTTTGCCATGAGAACTATGACCCAAATGACCAAAACAAAATATGCAAAAGAAAGCCAAGAAGCACAAAGGCCAACTAAAAAGTAAACCGGGATAGAATATATAACAGCAACCACGAACAAGTAGGGCAAGAAAACAAGCGTATTTGCAATGAGATGAGAGGAAAGCCTATAAACCCCACTGGAAGTTTCTCTTAATATGATAGGCCTCTCGTTGATGAAGATGGGAAGGGTTTCGGTGGTGGAAGATAAGAGAAACGTGAGAGTGAAAGCAAATAGACCAAACCTTTTCTCAATCCCTTCTTTACCAAACCCTATGTTGATATAAATAGTTCCCAACACAAGCCCCACCAGAAGCGCTTCAGCAGTGTTGGTCAAAAGAAGTTGCCTAGTTCTGTAAATAATCTTCCAAAACCGGATATAAAGAGTGAAAATTTCGTGCACCCTAGAGCTTTTATACATGATGCTCTCTCTACTGCTCCTAGTTCGTCCACCATCAGAAACCAAATTTACTGAACTTGAACTTGAACTTTCGGGCGACTCAGGAAGAAGATTGCTGGGTGGAGTGAGAGGCTTAACCTCATTCAAAATCTCCATGGCATATTCCAAGGCATTGAGTTGGTGAGGGACGGTGAAGCCACTGGAGTGCAAGAAGGCCTGTAAGGTGGCAACGGTTCCGTGATGAACGACGGTTCCTTTGGAAAGCAGCAAGATCCTGTCAATGCAGGAGAGGATCTTGAAGCTGGGTTGGTGGATGGAGAGGATGATGGTTCTGTTGCGAGAGAGGCAAGTTTGTTTGAGAATCTGCATGACTTTGAAGGCGGAAGTGCTGTCGAGCCCCGAAGTGGGTTCGTCGAGGAGTAACACGGCGGGGTCGTGGAGGAGGCTGAGACCGATGGAGACCCTTCTGCGTTCGCCGCCGGAGAGGCCGTGGGCGAGGCGCGTGTGGGCGAGATGGGAGAGGCGGAGCTGGGAAAGGAGTTGGGAGACGAGGGCGGGGAGGTCGGGGGAGGAGGGTTTGAGGAGGGTGGCGGCGAAGAGGAAGGTTTCGGAGACGGTGAGGAGAGGGAGGG
>Ga0123340_1004442_pt1 | contig 13299 bp, 5 predicted proteins | sample SirMexnodulemix_FD_89961 | JGI IMG/M metagenome (GOLD analysis project Ga0123340, IMG submission 89961) | Root nodule microbial communities of legume samples collected from Mexico - Siratro Mexico nodule mix | ecosystem: Host-associated > Plants > Roots > Nodule | place: Mexico: Nepantla... | reverse complement strand
TGCTAATGTGATAACCTATGACATCAAAAATCTAGAGAGAAGGTAGGAAACTTTAAGAGGAATTGTTTGAGAGATGGTGATTTTCATAAGAATGAAATTGTGTATCTCCTAGAGAGAGAGAGTCGGTAGTTTTTATAAGAATAAAACAGGATATCTTCTTCGAGATAGTTGGCGGTTTTTAACATAATATCTTCTTAGAGGGAGAGAGAGTTGGTGGTTGTTATAAAAATAAAAAGTAAATAACTAACTTTTATTTAAACAACTTTTCTGTTAAAAAAAATAGTTGTTATCTTATTTATCTATAAAACTAGATTTTAAGTTAGTTTTTATTCTATAGCTATTTTCTAGGATATTACAGCATTCGCCCAGTTTCAATAGTCCAACCAATACTTCAGAATCAACAACAAAACAAAATAAAAAGATAAATTGTGTAGACAACATAAAGAGAATCTCACATTACAAACTAACTTTTCTAACTTTCTGAAAGTCGTTGATTTCTTATCTTTCTCTTTATAAATATTTTGAATTCACTACAATAAAAAAATATCATGTTAAGTGGAGTTTTGAACAATTTAGTAGATAGTATTAATGTACTTGTAATTTTATAGTGATGTAAGAGTAAAACTTGATGAACTCCCCACTTATTTGTCTATTTGGAGGTAAATAATTTGAAAATGTTTCTTATTATTAGGATGATCATTAACACATATGACTTGCATTCAACCTTGACTCAACTTTTTCATATACAAATGAGTAAAATTTGAGAGTTTATTTAGATAAATAAATTTTATTTATGAACCTTTTAGGTTGTACTCTATTATGTACAAAGGACTTCAAATGTCCTAACATTCTATAAAAGATGAAAATAATAATTTAACCTATATTTTATTAAAAAAATAGGTTAAACATAACAATATTCATTTTGAATTGGATACATCGAACGATAATAGACTCTCCTAGTTACACTTCCTTTACAAGATGACAAGTTATATGGACCATCATAGTGAAGAAAGACGGAGGAAAAAAAAATAAAATGAAAAAAAGAGTAAGCACAATTCAATGTAGTAGCTTGTCAAGATTTGAGACATTCAACCTTTTACAACACAACTATTTGAAAAATGACAAAAAACTCTACCAACATTGCAAGCACATAGTCAAGAAAAATATTGTTAATAATTATTCGAAGTAAATGTTGCACGAGGATGTAAGAATCATGATTCTCAAGGCATAATATCCTAGAGTTTTCATCGTCAACGCAACGAGATATGTTACTTGAGTAACCATCTGGCATCTTCACATTCTTTAATATATTGAGAAACCTCTCTTTATTCTCTTATCATCATAAGTATTATAGGAATATATTTTTCGCTTCCATTCTATCAAAAGTCTTCTTTTATCTCCATATCTTTTAGATCATAAGTTGGAAGATGATCTTTTTATTTTTCATATTTGAGTGTTGTATACAAAACATTATCACATACGTTCTTCTCAATATGTATAACCAGAGCAGTAAAAAACTTAAAAAAAAAATGTTAGAACTTTTTCTATGTTGTTTAGAAGAAACTCGAAACTAGGGTTCTTATTCCAAGCAATGTGCCTTGGAGAAGAACCCTTGGGAGAATACTCCCATTTCAGAGACTTTAAAAGAACAAGAAGACAAACAAATATGCATAGTGATAAGTGCTTGTTTCAATCTTGAGTTAAACACTTAAAATAGCACAAATAGGAATATTTTTTAGCCAAACAAACTCATAATCAATTTAGAATCTTGAATTGATTGAAATCATAAAAGCTAATGGAGTTTTGTCCAATTTTTTAGGATTTTTGATGTAGCTGAATGAAAACACAAGCCATCCATTAAGCGTAGGATATGGGCGTTGAGCGGAATAAAGGCAGACAATACCCCACTTTTTTTATCTTCTAAGCGTTGAGCGAAACTGCTCCATAGAGGAGGATATTTTAAGCACAAAATCATCTAATTCAAGCAAAAAAAAAAGTGCTAAGTAGAAAGAAAGCCTCATAATGAAGCAAGGCCATCCACTAAGCGTAGCCATAGAGAAGTCGAGCATGGAGAAAACCTTCATGTGAAGTAGCTCTATTCACTTAGCACCAAAATAAGAGATTGAGTACATGGGCTCCAGTAAAGACAATGGCCTAGCACTATAAATATTATTGAATTGTAACTTAGAAGGGATTGTTCATGACAGAGACACTTGAGAGTTATTTTCTTTATTGTATCTTATTTTCATTGTTATATCCTACTCATTATGAATAAATAATCCTTATATTGGAATTGGATAACATTCTAACTATTTTGTACATTTTTCTTTATATGCAGTTATAAATTGTTCTTACTGATTTAGTTTTGTATTTTAATGCTTTAAGTAGTAAAGGAATCAATGTTGATGATCTTAGGAATTGAATGATATCGAAAAACACATTTTTCTTCTAAACTAAATTCAATCAACCAAAGATTGAAACTATTGGAAATAGAGTGTAGTCTTTGGATATATTGTTTTGATAACTGATCTTTAATGCAGGGAATGAATGACATCAAGTCAAGGAACTAATTGATTGTGATTTAATACTTAGATAATCAAGATTAAGGAATTAACTTGGTTTAACCTTATTGAACAAAAGAACAATTATACATTGCATATATGAATAAGGACTGCAGACTTGTTTAAGTTTTATTCAATCCAATACTTGATCATATTAGAAATTTCTGAATTTGCATTCAACTATTCTTGGATTCACTATGTAGTTTTTTAATGTGCACTTTCAACACTTTCATTTAGGCCATTCTTTACAAAAGAAACAAATATTGAGAGAATTTCTAATCCTATAGGATATATGATGAACATCCAAGGCCATGGTTGGGCATGAATCTTGAAATCATAGATGAATGGAGAATTGGCAGCGGAATTTGAGCAGTTCAAGGCATGGAAGAAAATGTGTTTCAATGGAGGAAAGTGTTACAGAAATGGAGAGGAAGAGAAGAGAGGTTAGGCCAACTCTTTAAAGGTTCTAGGCTATGCAAGATGTGCTAACCTAGAGAGAAGCTCAAGCAAGTGTGGGATAGAAAATTTTCAGCACTTCACTATATTCCTTCAAGCTAAATTTCAAGGCTGAATACATGAATTTATAGCCTCCCAAGTCGGCGAACTTGGAGCCAAAAGTAAGTGGAAAATTCAAATTTTAAAATTCCTAGATGTAGAGCAACCAATGGCCATGTGACACTTGTCAAGTGATCAATGGAAGGGGGTGGCAATGGTGGATCTTGTGTCATGTGTCAAGTCACACTTAAAGCATCGAGGACATGCACAAAGTATGAGGGTGGACGTTCCATGCTTGCTCTTGATGCCCTAAGTTGCCTAGGGTTTCAAATGGGCTTAAATAAAGCCCAATTTGAAGCTCTAGGTGACTATGAGAGTTATTTTTGCTCCTATTATGGCCCAAAATACAAAGCCCAAAAGAAAAAAAATATGGAGGCCCAATACATGGCCCAAAAAGGAAAAATTAAATTAGACTACTATTTACAGACAAATCAGTGACCCAAGTTGATAAGAGTTTTACTCTGGCGGGTTCAAATGAGTTTAACTCTTATTGGATTCTTTTGGTCATTGCCTTGTGGTTGCACCTTTATTAAGGGATCTCCTATCAATATAACAATCCCCTTTTTGGTTATACTACAACTGACTCAATCCACTTATCGAGACCACACATCACATAGTCAAATTCAAGTTCAATTTCAAAGTAAGTGTTTACATGAGAGAAGAGGCTATATAAATAGATGTGGAAGCCTTTTTGAACTTCATGATTCAAGGGATGTGGGACTAAATTTTAAAGAGCTGCTACACATTTTGGAAAGGGGCGTACTACATAAAGAAGTCTCGTATCAAGCAAGATTTTATGTTTTGATCCTTTATGAGCTCTCTTCTTGGACGATTATTTGTGTAACCATGTGGTGTGAGCTTGTAGCCATGTGTTAGCTAGGCTTTGTAGGTTTTTGACCCTCAAACATAACCCCATTGGAGGGCCACTTATTTGCTTATCTCTCTACAAAATTACAAGGAAAAACTAAGCTTATTTATACTTCTATACAATTTTTACAAGATGTACAAGATTAAGAAGAAGGAAGAGATTTCTAATATTCTTCTCTCAAGTGTTGAGTCTTCCTCCATGAGGCTTTCATTCCTCTTAGCCAAATATGTGGTGGCTAGAAGGTCCCATCATATCCTCCCTCTTGAGAAGGATTTGTCCTCAAATCTGACTGATGCTTAGCGACAACAACCTTTATTTGTTACTTTTGTTTATTTTCCTCCTTGATCAAAGATCCATCTACAGTAAATAGCAAACAAAATTTGAATAAATTTCTTTATTTTAAGACAAAGATGTCTAAAGAAAAGACTAAGGAAAGAATTCCCTTTATTATTTTTATAAAAGTTTCTGGAAGGAACATTAATGGCACATATATTTTCTTCACTTTGTTTTAGTCACTGATTTGTGCCATGTTGTCAAGTTTTGTGAAGACAAGTTAAAATTATTACCTTTTGGTGAAGAATTCAAAAGCATGCATGTTAAACCAATGAAGAGATGTAAATGAACCAAATAAAGAAAATGAGATAGTTCCTACAAGAGTTTCAAACAATTGGAGAGTTTGTATTAACTACAAAAGAAAAACCAGACCATTAGAAAAGACCACTCTCCTCTTCCATTAATTTATAAAGTCACAAAGGTTGGTAGGTAAATCTCATTATTATTTTCTTGATGATTTTTCTAGTTATATGCAGATTCATATTGCACTTGAGGACTAACATAAGACAACCTTCACGTGTCCTTTTGGCAATTTTCCTACAAAAGGATGCCTTTTAGCCTATGCAACACACCTACTACATTTTAGAGTTGTATGTTAAGTATTTTTCCAAATTTAATTGAGAGTTGCATTGAGGTATTCATGGATGATTTTACTATATATGATTTTTTTCATTTGATAATTGTGTGCATAATTTGAACAAAGTGTTAAGTGGGTGCATTGAAACTAACCTTGCACTTAGTTATGAGAAATGTCATTTGATGGTTACTAAAGTTATAGTTTAAGGACACCTTATTTTTGAGAGAGGTATACAAGTTGATAAAGCCAAAATTGATGTTATTACCTCTTTATCTTATCCCATTTCTCTATAAGAGGTGCGTTCCTTTCTTGGACATGTAGGTCTTTTTAGAAGATTTAACAAAGATTTCAATAAAATTGCATTACCACTGTCTAATTTTCTGCAGAAAGACATACCATTTTAATTTAATGATCCATGAAAAACAACTTTAAATTAGGAGCTTTCCTTTGAGCTAATGTTTGATGCCTCAAATTATGCATTTGGAGTTGTATTCTCACAAAGGGTAAATAAATTCCCTCATGTTATTGCTTATGCTTTTAGAACTCTTGATGCAACTCAACTGAATTATACCACCATTGAAAAGGAGTTACTAGCCATTGTGTTTGCATTGGATAAATTTATTTCACATATGCTTGGCTACAAGATAAATCATTTATACAGACCATGCTACATTAAAATTCCTATTGGAGAATTCAGACCCAAAACTAAGATTAAACAGATGGATATTGTTTTTACAAGAGTTTGATATAAAAATAAAAGATAGGAGTGGTGTGTTAAATCATGTTTTTGATCATCTAAGCCACACTGAAGGGACAACCCACTCTACTGTCTATCCTATTGTCTACTTGTTAACTTTTTGTGATGATTTTCCTAGTGATTATTTCTTTTCTTTGTATTCTATGAACTTTGCACCTTGGTTTGCAGAGATTGCTAATTATTTGGTTACCACTATAGTACCTTCTAATGCATCTACATCCCAAGTTGATAAGCTTAAAAGTGATGTAAAATACTATGCCTGGGATGATCCTTATTTGTGAAAGTTTTGTAATGATCAAATTATCCGCAAGTATATTCTTGACCATGACTTTCAAGATATTCTTCATTTTTGTAATCATACACCTATAGGAGGACATCAAATAGATATTATTCCTGGAGCTAGTGAAGGTCCATTTAGACTTCCACCATTTAGGGGTATAGCACTTCAAATGGATCTTGTTCTTGAAGCTACTATGCCTAATAGACCAACTTACAAAATAAATCCCTAGGAGATTGAGGAGATAGAATCTCATGTTCAAGAGTTTTTGGAGAAGGGTTGGATACAAAAGAGTCTTAGCTTTTGTGTCGCACCTATCTTATTGGTGCCCAAAAAGGATGGCAAATAGCAAATGTGTTGTGATTGTAGAGTCATCAATAACACCAAAATAAAATATAGGCACCCAATTACTAGGCTTGATGATATGCTTCATGAGTTGTATGGGTCTAGAATATTTTCTAAAATTGATTTGAAAAATGGTTATCACTAAGTTATAATCAAAGTAGGTGATGAATAGAAAACTACTTTTAAAATCAAGTTTGGATTATACGAGGGGTTGGTGATGTCTTTCAGCCTTACTAATGCACGAGGCTCGTGAATCATGTTTTTAGGAATTGTGTAGAAAAATCTGTAATTGTTTATTTTGATGATATTTTAATGTATAGGAGTAGTCTTAGTGAATATAGAGCATTTGAAACAAGTCTTGTTAGTAATTAGGAAAATTCATTGTTTTGATAATGTGGATAAATATACCTTTTGTGTGGACAGTGTAATCTTTTTATGTTTTGTAGTAAAAAAAAATTGGGTTTCATGTGAACCTCAAGAAAATCAAAGTCATCTAAGAGTGGCCAACTGCATAAAACATGAGAGACGTTAGGAGCTTCCATGGTTTGGCAAGCCTTTGCAAAAGATTTGTTCCTAACTTCTCGAGTTTACCTTCATCACTCACTGAGTTAGTGAAGAATGATGTCACATTTTATTGGAAAGAGAAACATGAGCAAGTTTTTAGAAGCTTAAAGCTAAACTTACTAATGCATTTGTTTTATCCTTACCTATTTTTTCTAAAACTTTTAAGCTAGAACGTGATGTATCATGATTGGGCATAAGTGTGATTTTGTTACAACGAGGAATCCCATTTCTTATTTAAGTGAAAATTTCATGGTGTCTCTCTCAACTACCACACCTATGACAAATATTTCTATGCTCTTATGAGAGGCCTTCAAACATGGAAATGCTATCCAATATCTAAGGACTTTGTTATTCATAGTGGTCATGGATCACTTGAATATTTGAAGGGTCAACATAAGCTTAAAAAAGACATGCAAAGTGGAAGGAATTCTAAAGCAATTCCCTTATGTGATTAAATACAAAAAGGGAAATAATAACATTATTGTTGGCACACCTTATTTTCAAAATTGGAAGCCCAAATTCTTGGATTTTATTGCATACCTAAGTTTTATGCATAAGACTCTGACTGTTAGCACCAATGTTAAGCATGTGATTTAATGAAGTCAATACAGACCATAGCTTACTGAAGTTCTGATGGATTGGATTTGGACTATGATAGATCAATGCCTAGCACGTGAGTTGATGAAGACTGCTTCATGAAGAATCTGTTGGAACCAACCTAAACCAGAATGTTCAAGTGGATGACTTTGAGCCAACATGAAGATGGTTGGGTGATTCGGTCTTAGGTCCTTAATTGGGTTTGTGTGTTGGCTTAGTTCTTAATCATTAGTGGCATGGTTCATCATTCCTGGGGTGCTAAGAGATTCACAAATATTTTTATTAAAACTGGTTTTAAGAAAAATAGCCTAAACTGATTTTTGCTGAAATTTTTCAATCAATTGAATTTTTAAAACAATCGATGGAATGTGACAGTTATTTATGTTACTACTGGAACCTTTGACTGAATCAACTAACAGTCAATTTAATCGATTGAATGGTTTGTTCAATTAATAGAACCAGTGATAGCTAAGCTGCTTTAAATCAGAATTGACTATAAAAAGGAATGGTCTCTATCATTTTCATAACTTTTGAGATTTCTGAAATATACTTTTGAAAATTCCTAAGAGATCACAAGCGCCCTTTTTGTGCAAACTGTTTTCGAATTGATTTTCACATAAGAAAATAAAGATCGTGAATCTTGAAGCACTTCTTGAGTGAGGATCAACTGCTTTGGTTCTGGACCAGAGCTAAGTCTTTCATACTTGATCTCAATCCATTTTGTATTGCGAACTGTGTGATTGATTGATTTGAACTATATTTTTTTCTTGTTGTATTCAATTACTGGAGTGTAATTGGGCAATGTAGTGGGTTTTTGTACTGGTGTAACACCAGCTGAAGGGTTCAGTGTGGTGGGTTTACTGTTGGGAGTAGTAAGTATTGCGGGGAGCAGTTTGTAACTTGCTGTGAGCAAGGGTGTAAAACTGATCTTGGATCATTTTAGTGGAAATCTTTGTTGGTTTGGCAAAGGACTGGACGTAGCCCTTGTGAAAGGGTGAACTAGGATAAAAAATTTATGTTCTTGCTTTTCTCCCTACTCTTCTTCTTTTTGGATGTCATCCACGCATCATCATACCACCCATGCCCGAGAGCAGTTTTTAGAATTGCGCTCGATGCCAGAACTCCCAAGAGAAAATGTGGGAATTACGTTATGTGCAGATCATATTAGGCTGGGCAGAGGAACAAATTTAAGCTGGTTGGATACTGCTGAAGCAACAACAAGCATAACAAAAACTAAACACCTCTAAACAAGCATAAATTAAATAAGAAATCACACATTCTAACACCTAAATGAAAGACAAGAAAGTTTTTAAAGAAAAGAAAAGGATAAAAAGTCTGGGTTGCCTCTTAGAAAGTACTTATTTAGTGTTCCCGAACCTGATAGATGATCTAATCATGGTGGATGATATCTTGCATACACAATAACACAAAAAGACTAAAACAACAAGTTAGTCTAAATAACTTTATATAAAAAAATGAAAAGTAAGAATAACAAAAAATGAACAAATGCTGTAGTTTTATTAAGATCAAACATTGGGATTAAATAAAATTTAAATGAATATGCACTCCCTATTCACAAATGCAATTTAAAACTGCTCTTTTGTTCCTGTTGCTCAACCAAGTCAATTCCTTAATCATGGTTACCTAAGGATTGAAAAATAATCAATCCATTCCCAGACTTGATAAGATCCCCTCCCTGCATCAAGATCATCTTGCTAGAATAATAAGCTAGAAACTACAATCCATTTACAGTAGTTGCGCATCTCTGGTTGATTAAGTTTAGTTTCAAAAGCTAAACATATTTTCCAATATGATTTAACCCCTATGATCATGTATTAGCAGCAAAAGTCTACAATACAAGTATTAGCAATTAAACTCAACCAAGTAAGAACATGTTTGGGATCATTATCGAGATTCTTATAATGTAAAGAACTACAAACATAACTCAATCTACATCAATACAAAGATTTATCTAATATAAAGCATTAAAACATAGAACACTATAATTGCATATATAAAGAAAGTACAAAGAATTATAGAATCATCAAAGTCTAATGTAAAAATATGAAAAGTAAAAATTAAATAAAAAAGAATGTCTAAAAGTTATGAATGCAAAATTGCTTTCTATTGGAACACAAGTCCCCGACAACGGTGCCAAAAACTTGTTAGCATGTGGCGTTCAATGGCAAGTGCAATAGTTGCAAGTTCTCTCCCAAAGGACTTGTGCATTACACAACAATAAATGCAATTCATAACTAATTTATATTACAAATTATTTCTAATGTTTAAAAATAAAACTAAGCAAGCAAAAACAATTAAATTAATTTTGATATTTTTATCGAGCACTTGGAATGCAAAAAAGATTAAAAATTATATGTAATGTTATTGATAGAATTAGACTTCACCAAACCTCACTCTCATGCATGTAATCACTCACTTTCTTTCCAAACTAATGTTAATGTCAACCCACTAAAATACTCAAACCCTAATTTTTTTGGTGAATGGGTTTAAGCTTACCTATTAAGAGTCAATTCCTAGATAAATCAATAAACAAGACTTGATTTACCCACAAGGCTTTAAAACAAATGAATCATGCTCTATTCCTAAAGAAAAGTTTTCATTAGGTATTTGGATTCAATTATAGATTACAAAAAATATCTTCTAATATCCCAAGAATCAAATATCATGTGACGGGTGATCAAGTCAGAATAAGCATTAAGTATAGAAACATTTTGGAATAAGTAATGAAATGTTACCCATTTTGGCACTCTACTTGTTCTTAAAGTCTCCATATGTTAGTCCTCTCTAAATCCAACCAAACCTAGCTTTCTTCCTCCTACAATTAGCCTAATTTCTCTTAGGAAATCATTCCCTTTCCACTTTAATTTTGAACTTCACTTCACACTCTCAAAGCTTCTGCAGCCCCTCAATCTTCTTCAATCACTTGGAGGAGTTTCCTCCACAAGGCTTCTATCAACAGTCTTGACGGGTAATCACAAATCTTGGGTTGAGCACCTTCCCCATATTGATTTTTCATATAATAGAGTAGTTCATAAGATTACTAGGATCTCTCCTATTGTGTATGCCTTTAATCCTCTTACTCCTTTTGACTTAATATCTCTCCCCACTAGTGAAAAAATGAGATTTATGACAGAATACAACGACTGTTAAAAGGGAACCGTTGTAAACATAAATGCAGCGACAATTTTGTAAATAAATAAGAACATATTATATTATGTAGCACTAATGTAGAAAATAGGCCAAAAAATCCCAGAAAAAAAATTTGACACGCACCACTTATTACATTAGTTGCTACTCCAACCGATGTATTAAAGTGACTTTCTACATCGGTTGTGAGCTCCAACCGATGTAGAAAGCAATGTTGTATGCTCCAATTAAAAAACACATTTGGTGCGGACTTATTACATTGGTTGTTTAAAACAACCAATGTAATAGATATGTTGTTAACCTAACATTTTTATTGCTTTTGCTATTTGTCTTTCTCTCGAGTTGCGCTCTTTGCTGTTTAGTCATTGTTTTGACCCTCATTTGGTTCCTTTGCTGGTATCATCCATCCACTTTGTTTTGTTTCTCATTTTTCACATGTGTGGTTTGTTTATTTAACTTGTTTTTACATTGACGTTGCAAGTCATTATGGGTGTCATAGCAGCGATTTTACTTGATGTGTGAGCATGAATGTCTGGTGTGTCAGTTCTACCTACAACTGATATAAAATGCCCCTTATTACATTGGTTGCTACTCACTACCGATGTAATATCTCTCTTCCTTGTTCTTTCTAAATACTCTTTTACGTCGGTTGTATTTATAACTGATGTAATAGGTGCATTTTTTACATCAATTCAAGAACTAGTGTAAAATGTCATGGACTTTCTACATCGCCTGCATCAACATCAGTTACAGAACTGATGTAGAAAGCCTCCCGAAACCAGTGTAGAATCTCATTTTTCTACTAGTTCCCTAACATTCATGACTTTATACATAAGGAAGGGGTATCCAAGGCTAAATTTGTAAAGGAATTTTAAGAGAGGGTTAGATATCAAATACAACAGCAAACAAAGAGGTACACAAAACAAAACAATAATGAGAAGAGGGAAGTCATATTTAGGAAAGGGATTGGGTTTGACTTCACTTGCCTAAAGATAGATTTTCTAGCAAAGGAAGTTCAAAGTCAACCCATGAGATGATGCTCCCTTTCAAGTCCTCAAGAGAGTTAATAATGACACGTATAAGCTAGATCTACTTGATGAATACGAAGTCAATGTCACTTTTAATGTGAGTGATCTTATTCCTTATGCGGGTGGTAGAGATGATGAGGCATAACTTACAAATTTGAGGACAAATCATTCTCAAGAGAAAGGAGATGATAGAAGAAAACTAGTCAAAGAGACCAACCACTAGTGTAAGGACATGGAAGATACAGGAAGATTGAACCTCAACTGACCTTAATAGACCCAAACTATTATCATCATGTACCAAGCCCTATCATGTGACATATTTTACAGAGTAATATAGGATATATTTTACACAATCATATAGAATATTTTGGCCTTGTATTTAGGTGAAGTAGTATAAGGTTGTAGGCTTGTATGTGGGTCTATTGTATAATAGGTTTAGATTAGGATTAGGGTAACCACACTAGGGTTTCTATTGAGCTCACTTGAGAACCTTTTGCCATTACAACATACTTAATGGCCATGAAAGATCACCAAGCGTATAAGATAAAGCAAGTTTTGTGTAACTTAGCATCTCAAATCTAGAGTTTCTTTGTCAAACTTCTACAAATTCTTAAGGTAAACTAAACCTACTTAACAAGTTGAACTTGTTACTAAATAATAAACAACAACCACCTTGACCACCCTCGTCTCTACCATTACAACCATGTCTCTACCACTACAACTATGGTACCAAAATGTAGAGAAGTTAGAACTATTGAATTATTGAAATGCTCTTAAATATTTTTTTTCTTTTATTCATATATATATATATATATATATTAATTATGTTTTCCTTGTAAAATTGCAAATAATGAAAATATCGTTCAAATTTTTATTTTTCACATTTCTTTTCCAAAACACTTAACTTTCATATAAATTAACACATACTTTCACAATTTAATTAAGTTATCCTGAACTATGAAAACACACTACCTAATACATTATTGTACTGGTTGCGGTAGATGAATTGTTCATTAATTGACACCATAGTCATTGAATGACATATTCACACCCCATAACTACGTTCCATAACGAATTCTGCAATTAGCTTAATGTCCTTTATGATGATGCAAGTCATCCATTTATAAAATAACCATTAAATAAATTAGTACGCGTGTCATTATTGTTTACGACGAGGAATCCTATAATTTAAGAAATTTAATCACGTAATAACCACTAATTTATTTTTTTCCATCTTTATTTATAGTTATTAATTAAACTTATTTCCTTTTGCTCCTACAATTTATATTAGCTTCGCATATTTCAAGTCATTAAAAATAAAACTCAATTTCATTAATAATCATTACATAAAATATTTTATTCACAACAAATTAAAGTTAACTTAAATTTCATTTTCAAATAATACTTAATATTTATTATCATTGCTTCAATTTATTTTATACTAAATTTTGTGTGTAAATAATTATTAAGATGCCAAATTTTACTATAACTTTAATTTAATTTAACGAAATTTTATATTAATTCATATTATATTGTTTAATTTTTAATTTATTTTAAAATTTAATTTTACTTATTACTACTAATATGAGTAATGCTTAACTTTTTTCTAATCTAACGATTTATTAATGATGACTATTACTAAATTATTTCAATACTTTGTATAATATAT
>Ga0123340_1004441_pt1 | contig 13300 bp, 14 predicted proteins | sample SirMexnodulemix_FD_89961 | JGI IMG/M metagenome (GOLD analysis project Ga0123340, IMG submission 89961) | Root nodule microbial communities of legume samples collected from Mexico - Siratro Mexico nodule mix | ecosystem: Host-associated > Plants > Roots > Nodule | place: Mexico: Nepantla... | reverse complement strand
TTTACTGTTTTTTAGTGTTATAAAAACGTTTTATACATTTTTACTTTTTAAAATTATATATATAAATTTTTTCTTAAAACTGTTTTCACATTTTCTTTTAAAATTAAATATTTTTATTATTTTTGGAAATGTTTTTGTTTTGTTATTGTTTGATATATTTTTATTATTCTGGAAATTGTATTGGATTTTTTTTTAAGGTTTGGTTTTTATTTTAAACAAATGTCTGGTTAAACTATGTTTTATTTTTTTATATTTTAGAAATATTTTATTAGTTATTGTAAAAGTTTTACATATTTTGTATGTAAAAAGAGAATTTTGAAAAGAAGAGTGGAAACTTAATGGTAATAGTTAAGCGTATCTATTTGTTACTTTTGTTGCTTTTTTTTCTTGTTCTTTTTACAAAATTTATTTTATTATTATTATTTTATATTTTATTTATCTTAAATGACAAAGGATGAAAAAACTAAATAACACATTTTTTATTTTTTTTACATTTTGAAATAATTTTATTTTTCCGGACAACCGAACAAATGTTTGAGTTCACATAACCTAGTATGATATACATTAAACTAAGCAAACACTTAAGTCAAAAGCCCATAAATCAAACAAAACGTTCGAGTTTACATAGCTAAGTATGATATGCATTAGACTAAGCAAACGCTTAAGTCAAAAGCTCCCTCTTAAATCAAGTAAGAATATATATATATATATATAGAAAAGCTTTATGAGTAATTTTATTGTTAATATGTACGTCTAATCTATCTAGAGAACAAAATAAACATTTAAAAGTTACATATATAACGAGAACGAGAATTCTGACTATATTTTTAATTATTTCAATTAGACTTGTTATGATGGTCCTTGATGAAAGTTGACCACAGCAAAAGATGTATATAAGCTCGTAATATATATGATGATTGTTACGAAAATCGTCTGTAACTAACAGATGCAACAATAGTTACCACTAGAATTGTGATATCATATAACAACAATTCTAAAGTATCATAAAAACTCCTTTCTTAATTACCGCAAGCCTCTTCATTTTACAAATGAAGTTTAAAGACTGCAATATTATACTACCAACTTATCTATGGAGATACAGGTAGAGGTCAAGATATCATAATGCTCAATTTAAAGGCTGAAAAATGATGATTTGATAACTCTTTTTTCCATATAGAACTAATCAATAACCTTTTTATAATAATATAATAAAAGTAATATTCGAATTAAACAATAATATTTTAATAAAAATAACGTAAATGATTGTATAAACAATACTAATCGGGAAAATATGGATCCTCTGCAAAGATTATCTACCCATCTAAATTTTCACAACCGGTACGTGTAGTTGTGATGCGTGTCACTGTACGTTTTCCTTTCTTGATTAGAGAGAATTTGCAAGAGGAAAAAGTAAAACGAAGCCCCACTCACCCTATTTAAGACTACATTTAATTGCCAAGCTCTTGTGGTGGTCCTTGCTAACAATTATCTAGCTGCGTAGAAGCAGTAAAATAAACGGAGAAGAAAAAAACAGGGCCACCAAAAAATGGCCGTTGGGGCATTCTCCGGCCATGCTTCTTCTCCCAAGGGCTTCGACGGTAAGATCACACTCTCCGTTGTCATCACTTGCATCGTTGCTGCCTCCAGTGGTCTAATTTTCGGATACGACATCGGAATCACAGGTACTTTCATAAAATATTTTTCCGATTAATTTCTCTATTTTTTTCACCTCTCACCCTTCTTTTAATTTATGTGTTTCAATTATAATTTATTTTCGTAACAAGAGTATGTTTTTCTCTTCCAAAATTACGAAGCAATAAACTAGGTTACACTGCATGTGTATAATTGTTATTTTTTTTTTTCATGACAATTGGAATGGAGAATGATAAACGATGAGAGAAAAGAGGGTGGTGTTTGGTTTGGTAACCCTCTTTTTCTTTTCTGTTACTAAACGTCCTGCAGTGTAATTGAATTTTGGTCTACTTTGTCATTAATTCATTATTTTTTGTCTACTAGTCAACTCAAGTAAACTTTTGTTGACTTTTATACTTTTCAGTTATGGAAAGTAATGAAGACAAAATATATGTTATTCCAACTTTATTATCTTTATTTACAAAAAGAATGAGTGGAGAGAGAAATATATGAATTATAACTAATAAGAAAAGGGATAACAAATATAAAATAAAAAGTACACATAATTATGTACAATTAATTTGTAGAAACTCTAGTATAGTTTATTTAGATTTATTTATAAACTAATTTCAGTGTGATGATTTGGGATGAAAGGAAGAATTAATTGAAAGGAAAATGGTGATGTGTGATTTCAGGAGGTGTTACGACGATGAAACCATTTCTTGAAAAATTCTTCCCATCAATACTGAGAAAGTCTGCTAGAGCTGAAACAAACGTGTATTGTGTGTATGACAATCAGTTATTCACACTGTTTACGTCCTCTCTTCATCTGGCGGGACTGATATCCTCTCTCTTGGCCGGTCGTGTCACCACGGCGTTGGGTCGGAGAAACACCATGATCTTTGGTGGTTGCGTCTTTTTTGCCGGTGGTGCCATCAATGGTGCTGCTCAAAATATTTTTATGCTCATCTTGGGTCGTATCTTACTTGGCTTTGGGGTCGGTTTCACTAATCAAGTAAGTAAAATTTTTATTATATATCGTATGTTAGTAGTTTTAATTTTCATCACGTACTTGATCATTGATGCATTTATAAAAAAAAAAGTTTTAATTATGGAATTTAATTTTAGTAGCTTTAATTAGTTGGTATTTGGTTGGAGTTACGACGCTAGTTTCAGTTCAATTCCCATGACACTAGTGTTCTTCCTTGACACAAGTGTTCTTCCTTCTAAATTATGAATTCCTTTATAGTGTGATACGTGAGGCATTTTACAATGCATATAGTGGTCGTTTGAGTGTGTAATTATAGGAGTTAACACCTATTAATCCCCCTTTTCCCAATTAAGATTAGCTCCACAAATGTACATAATGTTGTTTTTAGGTGTGCAATTCCGGATCCTCCACTACATTAGGTGTGTAATTCCGGATCCTACATCCACAATTATCCCAAATCTTAACTATTTATTGCATTTTCTTCCCTCTTCAAATACTTTGTAACAATAGAATCAACGGACTTTGATGTTGACGGCATGAAATATTGGATCCAAACTCGTGCAATTGAATCCAGATTAAGTGCATCATCTCCTTTTTGTAATATACCTAAAAGAAGTGCATCATCTCCAACCACACTTGTTGTAATGTACCTAAAGGAACTTAAATGAAGGTACAGGCACCAATATAAGAGGAAACTTAGGAAGAATCATAAGATACAGAACATTCTAAAATTTCAAAAGACAACACAAAAGATAAATAGAGAAGTCCAAGAGATAGAGAGAGAATTCTAAGAGGCAAGAGATAATGTTACACACGTACTTCCTTTTTTTCCCACTTCCACTATCTCAAAATAAATTAGTCATCCCATTTACTATTTGGGTATTTTCTCTCTCTCACTCTTACTAGTGTTTCCTCCTTACTACTTGGTCCTTTAGTCATTCTTTCCTTTACTGTTGAGTTCCTTACAATTCCCCTCCATTGAATCCAACCTTGTCTTCAAGGTTGAAATTAGGGTAATACTTTGTATGACTGCTACATCTTTTCAAGTGACTTCTGTTTATCTGTTGTTTAATTTTTAAAATCACCCGACAGTCTATCACCTTTATTAGGTGCCTTTTTCATTGGTCAGCAACAAGAATGACATGTAAGGTTGCGATACATCTCCTTTAAACGGTTTCAAGCCTAAAACATGAAACATAGGGTGAATCACTGCAATAGGAGGTAATTTGAGTTTATAAGCCACTGTCCCAATTCTATCTATTATCTCAAACAGTCCAAAATATCTCATTGTCAGCTTGTGATTGTTTCTTAAAGCCAATGAGTGTTGCCTGTATGGTTGCAACTTAACCAAAACCAAGTCACCCACAACAAACTCCATATGTCTTCTATTCTTATTAGCTTGTTTCTTCATATGTATTTGCGCTCTTTCTAATTTTTTCTTCAATTGATCGAGCAGAATGTTCCTTTGTTGCAATAACTCCTTGATTGAAGGAGGGTCTGAGTCATTAGCATCCTATCTTGTCAAGGTAGGCGGGTCCCTACCATGTACTGCCTTAAAGGGAGTCATCCTTAAACTGCTATGGAAAGCAGTGTTATACCAGTATTCTGCCCAAGTCAGTACTTTGGACTAGTTCTTTGAATTTTGAAATGTGAGGTACCTCAAATACATTTCTAGACTATTGTTTAGTACCTCTAACTGGCCATCAGATTGTGAATGGTAAGCTGAAGACATCGTCAAGGAAGTGCCCTGTAATTTGAATTAGTGCTTCCAAAATTGACTTATGAATATTTTATCTGTGTCTGAGACTATAGATTTAGGCATTCCATGAAATTTGACAATATTCTACATGAACACTTCAACCACCATTCTACTATTATAATCTGTTTTAAGAGTAGCAAAGTGACCATATTTTGACAATCGATCCACCATTACCATAATTATTGTGAATGGCTACATCCTTCCAAATTTGAACTGGTATTAATGGTTGCAACAGCCCTGCAGGTGACGTATTCTAAGATTTTGCTTGTTAACAAACCAAGCAATGTTGCACAAACTTAGTGACATTCTCATTCATACCCTTCCAATGAAACTCCTTTTTGAGTCGAGTTAATGTTCTTCTAATTCCAGCTTGCCCCCCACTAATATTTTGAACTGAGAAGCCGGTTCAATTGGTAACTTCAAAAAATGAGCAATTCGGGGTTGGATAAAATTGTCACTGCTACCATTGTCCATAAGAATTTGCACCATTACACCCTACAACTGTCCTTGGAATTTCAAGGTGCCCAAACCATTGGCTCCTTTTAAAGTATTGTAAGAAAGATGGTGCTCTATCTCCAATAATTGTTTTATATCAGGAGGTGGGTCTGGTTCTATTGTTTGTTTGTCAGATTCCTCAACCTGAAGCAAAAACATGTGTTTATTTGGGTATCTATGGTTCAGAGTGAACTTCGCATCACATGTGTAGCATAAACTCTTTTCTCGTCTAATCTGCAACTCTGTTGGAGTCATTCTCTTCACGCTCCCAATGTTCACCATGTGAGATAGAGGTTTGGTGTTTGGTGTAGGAAGCAATGGAGGGAGGTTGTTGTTCTTGTTTTGATATTCTGATATATTTGAGTGAAACCTATTTGTAGGGATATACGAGGGGCTTATATTAGTATATTTTTTCTCATACAATCTTACTAAAGCCACAACTTTCGAAATAGATTCTGGACCTTGAGCAATCACGTCTCTGCATATTTTCGATTTTAACCCACTCAAAAAACAATCCAACAGTGCATCAGTCGAAAAACCTGTAATCCACTTGTAATCCTATTTGATAAAGTTGTGAATGAATGGTAGACTTCACTCACCGATGTTGTTTGCAATAACTTGAACAGAGTAGAACGTGGACATTCGTATAATGAGGGACCAAACTCTGCTTCCAAAGCTTTAGTAAAAAGCATCCAGGATTGAAACGGTTTGGTTTCAAGCATCATTTTAAACCATGGAACAAAATCTTTGTCCATCTGAATAGCAGCAATGGTTAGTCATTGATCCTCTGGTGCATGCTAGTAATAAAAGAACTTTTCTTCTTTAAAAATCCATTGTAAGACCTCATTACCATCGAAGCGAGGAAAGTCTAGGTTGACGCTTCTGGCCTGATATGGTTGGTTGGACACCGCTCCTTTGTCTGAGCTTGAACCATCATGATTTTTTTTTCGTACAAATCCGCAATCGCGAGATCTAGTCCCGCAAGTCATTTTGCCGTATTTTATTCTCTTTTCTCGCCATCCACACGGATCTATTCAACTACTTCCAGCATTTTCTTTATACCATTTTGGAGTTCCTTAAGACGGTTGTTTTATGTCAAGGTGGGAATGGAAGCACCAATGTAATGTACCTAAATGAACATGCAAGCACTAATGTAATATTAGAGGAAATATATCACAGTAGAAAACGAAAATTATTCTCAAGAGCAATAGCTACAATCCAGGAATAATCATAAGCTACAGAACATTCTAGAATTCCAAGAGACAACACAATCCAGGAAGAATCATAAGCTACAGAACAAGAATAATCATAAGCTATAGAACATCTAGAATTTCAAGAGACAACAAAAGAGATAGAGAGAGAAGTTCAAGAGACAAGAGAGAAAGAGAGAGAATTCCAAGAGACAGGAGATAAGGATACACAGGTACTACTCCCCATTTTTCCCACCTCCAATATCTTAAATAAATTAGTCATCACATTTACTAGTTGGGTATTTTCTTTCTCTCACTCTTATTGGTGTCCCAACTTTTTATTGCCTGTTAGGTGTCTTTTACCTCCAACCCATTTTGATTCTTCCTCTTTTTACTTAGGTCCTTGTCATTCTTTCCTTTACTGCTGAGTCTCTAACACTTGTCTTCATCCACCAAATTCTCTACATTCTCTCCAATTGTGTTGAGTAATAACACAATTAATGGTTTAGATGCTTAAAGTTGGAGAGTATCCGAGGTTGTGCAATTGAAACCGGAGCCTTTAGTTTCTCCGGTCACGTTTTCTTCATCTAAAATCTCATTCATTCACCCTTCATATTTTCTTTGATTACTTGTTTTTGAGGGATTAGAATGGGTCCACGAAGGCACGTAGGTAGAATCCACTATCACCCTATCTAAAATTATCCTATAATCCTTTCGACACTTACATAAAAAATATTCGCAGATTTTGGATACTCGCGAATAACTTTCTAAAATTAAAATTATTTTAAAATAAAATTCAAATAAATTTTGATCTTAAAATATAATTTAAATAAAAGTATTTGACATACTAGTACAAATAAATATATTCTTTCTAAAAAAATTCAAATAAGTTAGGTCACCAAGTATAAGTTAGAAAATAATTTCTTTAAAAACAACTTTTTTCATAAGTTAAATAAAAAGCATAAATTTATAAAATCAAATTATAAATACTTTTTCACTGTTAATTTTTCTCTCATCAATACTTAAATTGAAGTACTTGTTTGTGCATCATTCAGCTGCTCGAATTCAAGTGAGATTTCCAATGTAAGAAGATCCAAAAGTCCACCAAAACTAATTTGGACCAACTGAATCATTTTGACAAGTTCAAAACACAGGTTTCTACTTAGTAAAAAACATTACTTAAAATAGCTAATAATGCACATTTTGACACTTTGAGCTTTACTTAAAAACTCATGTAATCATATCCATCCATCTAATTCAATTTCAATACACAAACTATCAATTCAATATCAGTAGCAATCAACTCAAATCAATAATTCAAGGTAGTTTGAAAGAGTCTCTCTTCTTTGGAAGTTGTACAAAAGACTTAAAACAACATAACCAATTCCAAAAATTTAGTTAAGAACTAAATTAGGTAAAATGATTACTTTTCTCAATTAGCCTAACACATATTGGACTCAGATTCTATAAAAAAAAGGAGTTAAGAGATATTTAGAATAAAAAAAATTGTTCTAAATTGAATCTTCGGATGAAAATGATCTGAACTAGTCATCTACTACTCGCTAATATCCAATTTTGAGAAAAGAAGTGAGAACTGAGATAAAAAAAAAAAAAAAAATAGAGAGAGAAGGATGGAGATGAGAAGTTTTGAGAGAAAAGTAAGAACATCTTTAAATTGTTACTCACCTTGTATTTTTCCTTCACTTCTATTATCTACAAACTAGTTTTCTAAAACTATTTTAAAAAGTAAAAGCAGTAACATGATCAAACACACCCATACTCTTTGTTTTTTCTCTGTCAAAGGAAGTAACAATACCCTCCCTTTTATCACCATTTCGGTTGGAAACTTCTGATGATTTGTACTCACAAAATAACATTAATTTTGGTTGTGAAAGGATAAACACAGTTGGATTCTCGAACTTAATGAAGTCAAGGTCGCGATTCTAGATGAGCTATTATGAGATGAGATATTTGCAGCAATGAGATGAAATTTCGCTCTGTATAACTTAAAACAATTACATTGAATAAAAGTTCACTAATAACAATCTCAGATTTTTCTAATATATCATCTCTTTGGATTAATCTATCTTCAATATCACTCATGTCACAAAATTTGCAATGTTGCATGTCCATTAATTCTCTCAAACAAAGGCAACGCCAGTGTACTTGTCGGAAATCGCTCCACCCAGGTGGCGAGGCGCGTTCAACACGGGCTTCCAATTCTTCATCGGAATCGGCGTGGTGGCGGCGAACTGCATCAACTACGGCACGGCGAGGGTTCCATGGGGGTGGCGCGTGTCCCTGGGCCTGGCCACTGTCCCCGCAATCATCATGACAATGGGTGCCTTCCTAATCCCCGACACTCCGAGCAGCCTAGTAGAACGCGACCACATAGACGAAGCCCGACATGCCCTCCGCAAAGTGCGGGGCCCCACTGTCGACGTGGAACCCGAACTCCAACAACTCATTCAACTGTCGCAGGTTTCCAAAGCCATGCAAAAGGAAAGCGTTAGGACCATCTTTGAGGAACAGTACCGGCCTCAGTTGGTGATGGCGTTCGCTATTCCTCTGTCTCAGCAGCTTACGGGGATCAACATTGTGGCCTTCTATGCTCCTAACCTCTTTCAGTCTGTGGGCTTCGGCAACGACTCTGCGTTGCTTTCCGCTGTTATACTCGGACTCGTCAACCTCGCTTCCATCCTCGTCTCAACTTCCGTTGTGGATCGCTTCGGCAGAAGATTCTTGTTCATAGCCGGTGGCCTTCAAATGTTTCTCTGCATGGTACGTGTAATTTTTCTCATTATAATCAATGCTGGAATTGACTGCATATATTGTGTATTGAGTCTGTACTAAAATGTTTTGATAATTGTGAAGCTTGCGGTCGCTATTGTGCTGGGAGTGGCGAGTGGTGTTCATGGTATAGAGAACATTTCGAAGGGCAACGCCATAATGGTACTAGTGTTCTTGTGCTTCTACGCTGCAGGTTTTGGTTGGTCTTGGGGCCCTCTTTGCTGGCTAATTCCAAGTGAGATATTTCCCTTGAAGATAAGATCCACTGGTCAAAGCATAGCCGTGGCAGTGCAATTCTTGGCCGTGTTTGTTCTATCCCAGACGTTCTTGACCATGCTTTGCCACTTTAAGTTTGGGGCTTTCCTCTTCTACGCGAGTTGGATTGCAGTCATCACCATCTTTGTCGTACTGTTCTTGCCCGAGACCAAAGGAATTCCTTTGGATTCAATGTATGCAATATGGAGCAAACACTGGTATTGGAGAAGGTTTATTGTTAAAGGACAAGTTAGCCAAGATAATCTTCCAATGAATAGTTAATATTAGTACATATAAATATGTTTGGTCTTGCTTGTGGGTCGAAAATAAAATTTTCTGCATCTTAAAAGACCGTGGCTACATGCATGATGTATGATGTATATGAAAGCAAGAAAGTCTATATGGTTGGATGTATTTGTATTTCTAACTTCTCATTCTGCTGTAGTTTATAACAGAAATTTTCAAAATGGAAAGTATTTTTTTTATTGAAATAGATAAGTCGTTTCAAGTAAGGCTAACTTTATACGAAGTTATGCCACTTTAAACATGACTTTGGTTTGAGTAGGTTGAAGTTATTTATGGCAAACACGATTTCTATATAAATTTGAAGTCATAATAAGCAAAAACAACTTTGCTTAAGGTTTAAGTGAAGTTATCATAGGCTATGTCATATATTTTGTCCCTAGATCCTTTCTACCAATGTTGGTTAACGGTCCAATTTGAGATGGTTGTACTTTACATAATAGAATGAGTGATTAACATACCAAAAATCAAAATATGTAGAATGAATTAAAAATGAAAAGCAAATGTTTATTACTTGAGGATGTTAATATTTATACTTAATTTAGTTAACAATTGTTATGTTGGAGAAGGAGTATATGTTGATATATTCTTAAGGAGTATATTCTAAATAGTTGATGAGTATAAAATAATAACATGAAATATACATGTCAAAATTACATAGATATTTTCAGCTTATCATCTAATACTTTTTCGTTTCTTTATCAAAGATTTTGATTGATCTTTGTCATGTTCCTTTCATTTAACATTCATCAATGTTTGTCAAATGAAGTGAAAGATCTGCTCAATATTCTTTTATCTGTTCTTCAATCTTCAACTAAAAGTTGTGTGGTTGATTAATAGTCTCTTATCATCTGACAAATGATGTTTTTATATGATCTTATCTTCTTCTTATTAGACATATCCACATGCTTTGTTGGTTTAAGTACATAATCACAGTTGTAGGATGTTGAAATTTTTCTTGAACATGCCACAACTTTGTATTATTCGACATCATCTAAATAATCACATATGCATGCACAACCACTGTTGAATTTGTCTAGTATGTAAAGGCCATTATTTTTCACTCCCTTAGGAACTATAAACACTTCTTTTAAAATCTTTATCACACCTTTTTCAATCCTGTTATCAAACCTATAGGACTGACATAGTGATTGACAAAAGATTTCTCTTAAGCTCTAGAACATACCTTACATTTTGCAACAACACCTCCCAGTTGTCAAACATCTTCAATCTAATTGACCCCATGGCTTGTACCTTATAGGCTTTATTGCTTTCCAAAAGAACTGAACTTTCTTCTTTCAGTTCTAAGGTTTCAAAGAACTCCTTCAATGGTCATATATAATAAATGCATCTTGAGTGCATAACCTAACTCATTTGTGTATTTGAGATAATGCGACCAAAAATCTAGCAAACTCATAGTTGTTAGATGTTATCACAACATCAGCCAATTCCCTTATGAAATGGGATTTTTTTACCTTACTTTTTCTTCTCCTTCTTTGGACTATCCACCTTAATGACCTCTCTTATGGCAAAGGTAGCACTCACACATTCTATTTGCTCTATCACCATATGAGTACTTTGACTTCTTCCATTTCATCTCCTTCTTTTTCTTACCCTTTGACTTTGAGACATTAAACTCGACTCACTATCATATCTTTAGACACTTGAACCTTATATAGATCTTTAGTTTGAATTGAGGTATGCACCTCCTCTGGAGTAATGATTTGTTCCTTACTGAATAATAAAACGTCTTTGAAATGCTCAAATGTCTTAGGCAAGGTGTCAATAAGTAGTAAAGCCTTATCTTCATCCCCGAGCTTCACTTCAATGTTCTCCAAATTATCTATAATCTTGTTACAAACTGTTAGTTGCTCCACCATCTTTCTTGATTAAGTTATCCTTAATGAATATAGTTGTTGTTTCAATTAGAATCTATGTGTCAAAGATTTAGTTATATACAATGACTCAAGTTTCATCCACATTGACATAATAATTTTCCCCTTCATGAATTTCTTCAATGCCTTATCACCAAGATACCAAATTATGGGACTCCTGACGTTGTTGGTCATGTCAGACTTCTTCTTTTAAGACAACAATGCTGACATGTTCACTTCCACTAGTGCATTATTATATCCTTGTTGTAAGATAGCCTCCATCTTAATTCTCCATAATCTGAAATCGGTCTCTAGAAAACTTCTCGATGTCAAGCTGGCGGTCATGTCTCTAATTTTAGACTTCTTGACTATCTTCCTCTTGTCTCCACTGGTGATGTCGATTGTTGTGAAAGAAAACACATAAGAACAAGAAAGACAAAAAGCAATTGTATTAAACTAGAAGATTCATGGAGTTTGCTTGTCAAATGTAATGCATCTGCATACACATAAAGTTATAGAACCAAAGAAAATGAAATAACAAAAAATTGTTAAGACAATTAAGATAAAACACCATTTAATACAGGTGATAAATGGTAGTTCTAAATGTGAGACCACTAGTAGAAAAAATATATTTCACGAGAGGATATCACCGCGGTTAAGAGGGAACCACATTTAAAAACAATGCGTGACATTTTTGAAATTATGTGCACTGCAGTTGGTGCGAGAACCGCAGTGGTAAGACACACAAATATTTAAAATGAAATTCTGCAGAGAGATACCACCGCGATTGTTTCCAGAACCGCGGTGATAGACACCTAAATGATTTTTAAATTTCTTTCAGAGAGGATAGTACTGCAGTTGTTTCCAGAACTGCGGTGATAGACACCTAATATAATTTTTAAATTATTTTGAAGGGAGGATACCACCGCATGAAAGGCCTGTTTTCTTCATTTCTTCTTTTGCTTTATTAGGGCACTCTCAACATTTTCTTCTACTTCTTCTTCTTTTGCTGCTTTGTGTTGAATCATGGATCAGAAAGTCGATCTCAACGCTCCCCATTCCATGGGAACCACTATCATCGACATTACTTACAATGGTGGTGTCGTTCTAGGAGGCTATTCTCGAACCAGCACTGGTACACTCTCTTTCTCCAGCTTAAATCTAAGCCTAAATTAATTTAGAGTTTTTCATTTTTAGTGTTTCAAATAGCTTCTTTTTTCCTCTGGGTAATTAATTCCTTGCTTCATTTTTGAGAATCGAGATTCTTGTTGTTCATTTGGGGAGTAATGTTGGATCCCTTTTCCACTTTCAGAAGTGTATGTTGCTAACCGGGCATCAGACAAAATTACACAGCTCACTGATAATGTCTATGTCTGTCGTTCTGTATCGGTATTTATCTTTCTATCTTATGACTTCTTTGTAAATGTCAAATTTTTGTTTTCTATCACCCTGGATTTGATTGGTGCTTTTGTTACTTGCTTGCTTTGTCTTGAATAATTATGCCTTTTCACTTCTCATAATTTATGGTGTTGAACATTTTTGTTGATGTTTAAAAGTATGTGATTTCGAACACAATTTGTTAGTTGAATGTATTGGCAGAGAGTAGAGGGAATTGCACCAACACAATGGCTTACGTTGCAATGAATCCAACTAAACCCAGTTTGAAGGAGAGTGAGGAGCAGATCCATAAGATCAGAATCACCCTTTCCAACACCAGTGCGGTTTTCCCTACAACTGCAGTGGTATGTCCTTTTTTTTGGGCATTTCTTATCGCGGTTGCTTAAGAAACACGGTGGTATGTTATACTTTTCATCGCGGTTGGATCTACCGTGATTTCAGAGTCGCAATTGTAAGCCTTATATAACCGCGATTAAATGTATTTTTCTACTAGTGGATGGTCTAATTGTTCTTAACACTACTAAATGTTCTCTAGTTCTAGTAGATAGTTTTCTATACTATTTATCAAATGATTATGACTTGAAAACAAATACATCAATCTAATTAATTAGAG
>Ga0123340_1004438_pt1 | contig 13303 bp, 6 predicted proteins | sample SirMexnodulemix_FD_89961 | JGI IMG/M metagenome (GOLD analysis project Ga0123340, IMG submission 89961) | Root nodule microbial communities of legume samples collected from Mexico - Siratro Mexico nodule mix | ecosystem: Host-associated > Plants > Roots > Nodule | place: Mexico: Nepantla... | reverse complement strand
CTATAATATAATAAAGAAATACTTATAATAAAATTATTTAGTTTATAATTATTTTCTATGAACATATTTTATAATCATTTTAATAATTACGATAAAAGTTAATTTTTTTATTCTTTGTTTTCATAATAAAAGGTCGGTGGTTGTAATCTTATTTCGTACTTTTGAGTGATAATACTTCTAAGAGAGTGAGCTTAAGCCTAATTCTTCTATTTCTATATTGTTTTGTGCTCTGTTTTGTTTTTAATCATTTAATAATATTCACAAATATTGTTACTTATACAAATAACGGTATTTGTATAAACAATGTCACATCATATAATAAATATTTATAACGACAACGTTGAAAATGACCTAAATCAAATCCTCTAGAGTTGATTTAGTGTTAAGTTATGTGAAAATATTAATAAATTATGATCTTTCAAAGAGACCAAAGTAAGAATTCACAATGATAGTTTACAGGCTTCAAATGCAATTGTAATCCAAAATATAGATCCAACAGGCACAGCACAAGTAAACAAGAGATATCATTTTGAAGTGTACAAAGAACAATAAATATCATGTTACAATGGTTGTCAGTGATTTGGTACAAATGATCAACAAACTTTTATTGTGAAGGATGAACCTAAACCACAACACGAAATTACAGCACTACAAGAATTTGGAAACAATTATCAAATAAATGGGTTGGTTAGCACACCTCTACACTACCAACATGGCAATGGTTTAATCAACTATGAAATTATGAGATATGATACGGCTACAGATACACGTGTTGATCACAACAACTCAGTTTTCTTATACTGATAGGACAAAAACTGTGGTAGAACTTGGCATTCAATGTTGAATAGGTTAGTAGGAAATAATGAAGCATTGATATCTCTACTAGTTGAAATTCAGCAAGTGATTCTCTGCACACAATGATTAATTCACAAACAAGTGTCATTACCATTCTCATTTTTCATTTCATTCACTTTGCTGAGACTCCTTCCTTATCATATTTAGTAAGTATAGGACAACCTCGGACATTGCTGGCCTAAATTCTGGCTCTGACTGCATTACATAAGTTCAAGGCAAAACATTAATTCCATAGAATAAACATGAAATAAGAGCGCTTCTTCCTGCACCTCCATAGCTTCTTCCTGAACCTCCATACCCTTTTAATTTTCCCACACTTGCCTTCATTAAAGATTGCAATGTCTGTTTTACCCTTCTGTAATACACCTTCATTTTTGCTTTCAGAAGGGGCTATCCCCGAAACCAAAAAATACACTTCCAAATGGCCTATTGCTAGCTTCCAAAATAGGTCATTCCAAAAACAAAAATAGAAGTGTATTTTGACTTCCGGAATGCCTATTGCAGAAGCTATTTCCAGATTTGGAAACAACTTCCGAAATAGGTCATTCTGAAAGCATTATAGAAGTGTAACTTTTAGCTTCTGAAATAGACCATTCCAGATCTGAAAGTCAAATTATACTTCCAGAACAATCTATTTCTGGAAATAGACTGTCCCGAAAGTCAAATTTTACGTTCCAAAATAGACGGTTTCTAAAGTCAAAACACATAATAACCTTCACAGGGGTAAAGGAGTCTTTTCAAAATGGGCAATTTGGAAAATTTACAAATGCATGGAGGTGCTCCAAGAAACTATGGACGTCCAGGAAGAAGCCGTCTGAAATAAATAAGCTAATAATAACTGGAACTTAAAGTTCATTTAGACAAAAGATCACCTGAAGGCATCTAGAGATGATATCTGCAAAATTTGACAATGATTTTGCTGGGTAATTTCCATTCAAAGAAGGATCGACCATGTTCGATAAGGCATCAATATCATGGAGTTGGGGAATGGCCCATCTGGCCAAAAATTGCTCCCCCCGTTGACGTGTCCTGTTAAGGATGTTCCAAAAAATAACTGAATAAAAAAGTTAACATATGACTGAAATACTCTAATTATGACTTCATCCATTCTGACCTGTCGTGGGACTGACGGCCGGTCAAAAGTTCTAACATGATCACTCCAAAGCTGTACACATCACTTTGGTATGTGTATATTCCAGACTCAAATTCAGGAGCTCCGTAGCCATAAGCAGTTAACAGGTTCCCCGAGAGCTAACAATGCACAGAATATTAACAGACTTATCATGCAATCTGCATTGATATGCTTGTTTAATGAAAAGCTATATAATAATAAATCTTTCCTACAATATCATGAAGTACATCAACCCGGTAAAATTTTCATCATGACCCTCGTTATGTTGAAAAAACTTTTACAATATCAAATGCTATCTTACCTGACTGACTGATCCTGAAGCTATCAATGGAGCTAAACCACAATCAGAGACCCGAACGGATAGATCATCATCCAGCAGAACATTGGCAGACTTCAAATTTCTGTGTACTACAGGTGGCTGACATAGCTCATGCAGATATCTAGTTGAAGGAAAAGAATATTACATTCAGAACATCAAATTTTGTATCTTAAAACATATTAAAAGTGGAAAAAGAAAAGTTCCCAAAACATCCAAATACGTTTTTGCATAAATTATAGAAAATCATAGATTGAATACGACATTTCTTAGTTTGATAGACCATGATTTGGTCAGCTCCAACATCTTATGATTTTGGCTTCAGTTGGTTCTTGAAATTGTGTTTAACGGTTTATAATCTCTGTCTCTTTCATACAAAGAGCAGAGCATAATGTATTTTGAGTTACTGTAAGGTCCACATCGAGAAGCACTGAGGTTTGATGGTAAGCATGAGTTTTACTGATTTACACTTCAGAAAGTTCTGGTAAGGTTTAGACATATTGTTGTTAGTAGGATCTTAAATGTACTACCAGAAGCTTCTTGTTAGTAGGATATGAAATGTATAACTAGAAGCATTTTGTTAGTAGGATATCAGCATACTACTAGATGTTGTTAGAAGTTGTAGGAGATTTTAGAGATTTTTTTGTAATAATTACTTTAGGGTTAGAGTTCTATAGAGGTTGATCTCCTCTTTCAATTAATTCCATTAAACAAAAATCTTCTTTTATTCAGATTATTCCTTTCAAGTTGGTATCAGAGTTCCCAATATCAGGAGCCTTGTTTCTGCATTTCTTCTCTACCGTTTTAGCTACGACTCTTTTTAGGGTTGCCTGAAGTGCACTGATTTCCTTTGATTATTGGGGTTACCTGAAGTGCAGCCGACTGGTGGTTCTCTCACCTCCTGTCATTGTGGCTGCCACCAGAGATGTCAGTTGCCGTCATCACTGCTGCTGTCACCATTATTGCCACCATCACTGGAGCTTTTTGTCTTACTGTTTCGTTTTACTTAGAGAGCTGTCAGGTCATCGGAGCTTTCTTTCTGCCTTAGAAGGGAGACTAAGGAATCCTTATTATTCATGCCTTCACTACGTGTTGAAATTGAACGTCTAAAGTCTCTCATGGAGTCCTATCAGTAAGTCACCTCCTTTTGGTACTTGCTCTCTAACCATGACGGGTAAGAACTTCAATTCTTCTTTTAATGTATCTAAAAATTTATGTAAGGACTCTTGGGTTCTAGAGTTTGGTGTGACAAACCATCCCCTAACTCATCTCTTTTAACATCATATGTTTCTCTTCTTGGTAATCACATTACTGTTGCCAATAGGACTTGTATCCCAATAGTTGGACGTGACAATAATTCTCTTACGTCACCTCTCAGCCTTAAAGATGTTTCTTATGTTCCAAAACTTTCTAATAACCTTATCTTTGTTCAAAAACTTACTCATGACCTAAATTGTTTTGTAACCTTCTTTCCCGCTCATTGTCTTTTTCAAGATCTTGACACGAGGAAAACGATTGGAAGATTGGAACTGTTAAGGACTAGAGAGGGTTGTATTGCTTTAACAAAGAACTAAGAATAATATCAATAGACAAACAACTACCTCATGTCTCCAATCTCATGTCTCCAATCTTACACTACTAGTAGGTCCTCTCAAATTTGGCTTCTCCACCAACTTTTGGGACATCCATCCTTTTTTGTTCTGATGTCTTTCCAGACTCTGTGAGTCATTTAAATGGGATGTATGTCAACTTGCAAAGCACCGTCATGTCACATATCCTCCTCCTATTGTTTATCCTTTCCATTTGGAGGCCTGCATAAAACTCTAGTATATATAGTGCTAAATGGTTTGTCACTTTTCTTGATGATTGTACCCGTGTTACAAGGATTTTCCTCATGAAAGAAAAATCTAAAATTTTTGCCTTGCCAAGTTCTTCCACATGATAAAAACACAATTTAGAAAGTCAATTAAACGTTTGCGTTCTGATAATGGGAAGGAATATGTAAATCATGATATGTCTAAATTCCTTCCCCAAAATGTTGTTCATGAATTCACATGTGTGGATACACTACAACAAAATGGCATTGCTGAAAGAAAAAATAGGCATCTTTTTGTGGTAAAACAAGCACTCCTTTTCCAGATGAACATCCCTAAATCTTACTTGGGCGAGGCTGTCCTCACTACTACCTATCTTATTAACCAATTACCCTCTTGGGTTCTAGATGGTCAAAGTCCCATTGAGTCTGTGTCTTCCTTCTTTTCATATATTTCTTTCCTCTCTAGTCTTCATATCATAATCCATGTCGTGGAAAGTTCAATCTTAAAGCTATTAAATGTGTATTCATTGGTTATGCATCTAATAAAAAGGAATATCTTTGTTACCATCCTCTAAGTTGAAAGTTTTTTTACCTCCATGGATGTCACTTTTGATGAAACTAAATCTTTTTACATGTCTTTAGCTTCTGGGGGAGTGTTCTTTCAAAGCTGGGAAGTCATACTTTGTCCCTTTCATATAGGAACCGTCTCATACTACTTCTCCTGACACATCTTGTATGGATGTCTGTACTTAGTACTCTTAATACTACTCCTTACACCAAACTTGATATAACTTATGTTGTGATTGTAGTTAGTCAGTTCATGCATGATCCAAGGAAGAGACATTACAAGCTGTGAAAAAAATCCTTCAATATTTGAAGACAAGTCTAGTAAGGGGATCATCATTCAAGAGGAATGAAAATTTAAGAATGGAAGTGTACAGATACAGATTATGCAGGGACTGCCGCAGATCGAAAATCCACATCAGGATATTGCATTTTCTTGGGTGGAAATTTGGTGACATGGAGATGTAAGAAACAAAATGTTGTTGCAAGGTCTAGTGCAGAGGCTGAATTCTGAACTATATCAAATGGGGTGTGCGAATTGTTATGGTTGAGAATTATTCTAAAAGATCTTAAAGTGGCATGTGAAAAGTCTATGATTCTTTATTGTGAAAATATGTCAGCTATTAGCATTGTTCACAATACCCAGTTCAGCATGATAGAACCAAACATATAGAGAGGTTGATACTTTATCAAAGAGAAACTGGATAGTGGCCTTATCACTACTTCTTATGTCCCATTTGGACTTCAGTTAGCAAACTTGTTTACAAAAAAAAATCTTCCCACTAAATGATTTCACGATCTCACATGTAAGCTAGGAAAGATAGATATCCATTCAACCGGGGAAGTGTTGTTAGTACGATATTAAACTTACTACTAGAAGCTTCTTGTTAGTAGGATATTAATTTACTACTATAAGTTGTTAGAAACTGTAGAAGATTCTAGAGATCTCTTTGTAATAATTACTTTAGGGTTAGAGTTCTCTATATATAAAGACTAATGTATTGTTTCAATTAATTCAATTGAATAAAGATCTTCTTTTATTCAAATTATTCCTTTAAAGTCATACTTATATCTTTAATGATCAAGTTTTTGCAAAAATACTTTCAGCTTTAAATGAATTCATTGAGGACAACTGAAGTATTTAGGCACGAGAAACAAGAATCTGCAAACAGAAAACTTTGAACCCATTGTAAGCTAAAGTAACAAGCTTGAGAAAAAAAAAATTTCTTCATGATAATAGCTACTTGACTTACTCTAAGGCTCTGGCTGCCCCAAGAGCTATTCGAATTCGAGCATTCCATGATAGTCTTGTTTTGAAGTCATCATCTGAGTGGAGTGCATCATACAGTGACCCATTACTGCAGTACTCATATACAAGAAGCCTTTGACCATGCTCAGAACAGTATCCAACAAGCTCAACAACATTTGCATGCCTTATTCTATCAATACTATTAATCAATTCAAGAAATTCCTCATCCTTCTGGTTATCAGAAGCCCTCTTGTCCAGTTTCTTTACAGCAAGTAACTAACAATTAATAAAGAAAGCCAAGTGTCAGATATGAATCCAATCAAGTGATAACACTAAGATTATTTTAGTGAGAGTAAGGGAAACAGAGAGACTAGAATCAAAATGTGATCCACAGATATCACTAGTTAAAACTTTGATAGATCAGTATATGCATTTAGCCATTTACCGTGTTATCCAAAAAAAATCTTCACAAAATATTGAATAAACAATCTTATATAGTTTAATGTTGTTCAAGAATCATGGATGTAGCAGAGACAAGCAATTGCGTTAGCAAAAAGACGAGAAGAAGCCATCAATGCATATCTTGCAATTGCATATCCGGGAAGACTAGTTCTTGTATAAGATTTTTAAAATTAGAAACTTCAAATGTGTAAAATTCACATTATCATGCAAAAATAGCCATCAGAAAATAAATCACAAACAACATTAATAAGAAAAATTACATACTACACTATATTTCGACATCAGGCTACAAAAGTTGAAATAAGAACAAAGAAGAAGACAATGTCTGTTCAACTACAAAAACATTCGAGAGACTACAGATGAAAGGACAAAGTATCAACAAGATAACTGTGGAAGGGTGATAAAAGTCAAGGAAGACATAACATATTCAATGTAAATAATAAGCAACAATGCTACCTTTCCATTAGGAAGCTCGGCTCTATACACATTACCCAGCATGCCTCCTCCTATAAGATTTTCTTGAGAAAAGCTATTTGTATACTGTTGAAGGGATGCAATAGCAAAAAATTTTGCAAAAGTAGGAGGAACTGAACTTCTTGTGAGTGGAGTGACATTGGTTGCTCTGCGGGATGTGGCCGGCTCAACAGTCACCTTTTCAGTAGTAGGAGGTGGAGGAGGAGGAGGAGGAGGCATTGAATATACTTCTAGTGTACTAATATCTATCTCATGCTCTCCTGTTTTTGGTATTGTTTCCATTCTTTGCACATCCTTCTCTTGCTCACTCTGTGGCTTTGGATTAGCCCAGACTGTCCTGGTCTCTGCCTGATGACCCTCTTTTGGCCTTGGATTAGCCCAGGCTGTCCTAGTCTCTGCCTGACGACCCTCTTTTGGTCTTGGAACATCCCCTACTAGTACTGATATAATAAATTATCATTGTTTCAAAATTAAGGTTTGAATTGGATAATCATTCCAATGAGTAATTAAAAGTTAGATAAAAAGATGAAGGACTGGGTATATTTATACCTTTTTCCGTTTGACTAGGTGGTTGGACTGAAATACCGTTATCCCTGGCAATTTCCCTTTCAGCCCCATATGCACCAATTTGACGTTGCCTGGACCTTCTGCCATCCCGTTCTCTTCTGCTACATCTTGGAATAAAGAGAATGAATCCTAGTAACAAAACAATGAATCCCAACACACTACCAATAGATATCCAAACCACCCTTTTTGTGGAATTTTTGGATTTCTCAGTGTGTGATTCATTTGCTGCAGCTGGTCCATCAGCCTGTTTAGTAGGTACACGGCCAGAAGATGGTGGTGTCCCAGAGATGGGAGTTCCAGGTGGCGCACCAGAAATAGGAGTTCCAGGTGGTGCTATTGCTGGGGAGCGAGGTGAAGAAGCAGGAGTTGTTGTACCATTTACATTAAATGGGTTTCCAGCTTGCCTAAATAAAAAATACCATCTTTAAAAACTAAAGCTACAAAATAACTATATATATATATACTTCAGATTCCAAATTCTGATGAGACCAAAATCAATAGATAATAGAATAAATTTCAAACAACAAACAAACACTTCTCGATAGTCAAAGAAAAAAGGGCAAGCTACAGGATAGCCAGACATGATAAGTCAACAAAACGTTAAGTCACGGCCACATAAAGTAACCCGAAACTTCACCTTAAGTCCTGCTATTGCTAGCTGCCAAATATTACTTTCGATACAACTTAAACTAGTCAAATCTTATGTCATTTAACTGGCCCAAAATCACAACACAAGTTCATACCCTCATAACCAATCTGAGAGCAAAACAAGTGCATCTTATCTAATGTGTTTACTTTTCCTGGCCACTTAACTAGAGAAAAGATGGTCCAAACCACCTACTTCCATGTTCATCTTCCCATTTACTAATTGAAGGTATCATCCCATCCCATTTAAGCATAAAGAAGCAAAATACATAAAGTACTTATTTTTTAAGACTTTCACCTGAAGGCTGGGATGCTTAACAACTTCGGAGGTATTGGGCCAGCAAACTGGTTGTTCTCAATATTCCTGCTCAAGAAGGGCAGAAAATCATAAAGTTCATAGAATCAAGTAGTACTAAAATTAGAAAGATACCATCTAACCCTATACACATTTTAAAAGGTATCAAATCCAAAAATAAACAATTTATAAACTACTATAGCAAGAGACATGGTTAAGAGAAGTACAAATCTTTCAGGGGAAGGTCTTGTAAGACATCAAGTGTCCCAGACAACTGATTGTTTTGCAAGCGTCTGCCAACAAGGAAATAGTGAGCTTGCTTGGCACAAAAAGTAGAAGGTCATAATTTGATCTTGTTAAGACAAAATACTAACAGGGTGGTCAGAGACGACAAGTTATCCATAGAGGAAGGCAATTCCCCACTCAAATTATTATGAGATAAATCACTGCACAATAGTTAATGCCTCCATCAGATATTTTAATGTATAAGGAAGCAAAGAATCTTCATCCAAATGATCTAAATTAAATGGGGTCATACAGATTGATCAACTGCGTAAGTGACTGAAAAGCATCTGGTATTTCTCCAGTTAAGAAATTGTTGTTAAGAGACCTGAAAGGAGATAATTAATGTAATTTGGATGAACTTGCATAAAATTTAATATAAAACAGGAGGATCGGAGCAACAAACTCACATATCTGTCAGTCCAGACAAAGTGGACAAAGAGGTTGGAATACTTCCAGTAAACTGGTTGGCTGAAAGAAAACTGAAAATACAATCCATCATGTCTTTTTGCACAAACTGTTGGGAATAGCTAGTATCAAAGCTGGGTTATTACATACAAGTTTTTCATGGTAACTGGCAAACTAGATGGAATATTTCCTCCAATGTTGTTGTTGCTTAGATCACTGCCTCCAAAATACATAGCAAACAGTAAAGAGGATGCAGAAGAAATTTATATGTACTATATAAGAAGAATGACCACAGAAATTCATGAGCTGGGAAAAAGCAACAGATGAACAAACGCTTAAATGGTCATGCATATATGCATGTACACACAGATAAATGAAGAACGAGAGAGAGTTATGTTTACATTACTGAGATTGAAACAAAAGTTGACAGTTTATCTCCCAGATCTCCTCCCAAATTTGCACCATTTAGAACTCTGTCATAGATAAGATGATAAGAAAACTTGTGATTATCTATTTTGTTCAGATGCCAATCAACAAATCAACATGAAGAGTCGAGCCAAAGGGATAACAATATAACATACATTTTTTGTATGAATGACCCATTACACAGAATGCCTTGCCACCCTTCTCCACATGGATCTCCTCCACTAGCAACCCACCCAGGCAGAACAGGAGATCCCAGTGCAACATATAAGCTATTAATTGCAGCAACTGATACAATCAGAAAACTTTAGAACTCCTAAAGACTTCAGATGTATGACAGGGCAAATCAAGAATATCTTGAAGCAGTAATTCATAAATATTCTGGTTGGCTACATGAATCACTCTTCACCATTCAGCTCATTTAAAGATCAACAAACCAATTATTACACATTAAATAGTAAAATCATTGTGATAATTATTACACAATGCTAATTATTAAACATTAAATCAGAGACATTCAAACATAGCAATTAACCATAGACTGAACAGCCACAAGGGAACACCGTGTAATAACTTCAGTTTTAAAGGGGAAGAAGGATATCAACCCGAAAGCATCATCTAAGAACACATGAAATCCAATTTGATTGCAAACAGATTGCAAAGAAGATAGACTTCAACCACCATTGAGAAACACACACCATATTAAAAACAAAAGAAGTCCCAGAAGACAGCACTATCAGCGGTCCACTACAACAGTGTGACCACAGAATCTACAGTCATTCACTAGGGAGACCACGCAAAATGCCAAAGCTCAAGATGCCAAAGGTAAGAATCCTTACCATCAGTGGGATCGGTGACAGCACTTGAAGTGTGAATTATGCAGATCAACAAAAATCCCAACAGAACTTGTCCGCAGATTTTTACTCTCCGGCACTCCAAACCAGATCTCTTCCAATCCATTGTTCTCCACCACACCCTTAATCTTCAGCACACTCCTCTCAGTGAACCCAATCACAGAAGCATCCTCTTAGCTGAAGAAGCACCCGGTCAACTCCCTCGAAGCTATTATCACCAGTTCCGCAAATCCAAGAATCAAACCTACCAAAAAGGTCCACACCCCATCCATTCACGCCATAAATAAGAAACACACCCCAGAGATCAAAACGACAAAAAATGCATACTTTCATACCAAACATTAAACTTTGAACAAAAAAATAAAACCCCACAAATAAATAAAATAAGATAATGAATGGGGTGAACTCACTAGTAAAAAGAATAAATGAAGAGCAAAAACGGTTGGGAAATGCAGAGAATTTGTTGTGAGATTGTGCTAAGAAGTAGCTACAATTGTGGAAGGAGTGGTGAAGAGAAAGAAACTTGGCGTGTAAGAGTGATGAAAAGGAAGAGAACGTAAGCACACACACAGTATTGCATCAAAAAGCGGAATTTGGCGTATAATTATAAACTGATAATTATTGTTAAGTAGTTGAAACTTGCGTAAAACCCTAACCTTTGTAAAAGAAGGAGCTGGGAACAAGCAAAAAGGCAAAGGCAAATTTGGAAAGGTACAATGACGAAGCTAAGAGGTTGTCTGAGACACTCTCTCTTCTCTCTCTCTTCTCTGTCTCACTGTTCTGTTTTTCTCTCTTTCTATAAACAAAGGAAAAGGGTGTGCTAGAAATCAAGTCAAGTCAATATATCTACTCTGTAAAGATTTTCAGAATGCCAGAGTAATCTTTCCACGCGCCATGGTTGGCGCGTGCACTTTTTCTGCTATGTGGTTCATTTTCTGGAAAATTTAAATTTATTGTAATTTCAATTTCATTTATTGCAAAAACAATGGAATCTATCAATTCTTTTGAAGAAAAGGTAATTTGATTCCAACCTTTTTATCCGCTTTGAAAAACCAGAGTCAGTTGCTTCTTCAAAACAGCATATATTCTCACAATAAATAAAATAAAGTACTGTCACAATAGCAAGTATCTTTTAATTATTGTTGTTGCTCTACAGGAGAAATATTTTTATATTTGTAATTTTGAAATTACTATAATTTGTGTGTAACAAAGTTTGTTTAAAGTATTTAATTCAATGGTATATTTAGGATTAAATTTAAATACAGTTGATTAAATTAAAAAATCACACGTTACATGTTCAAATGAATAATTTATATTTGATATGTGATTTACGTAGTGTCCAACATTATTTTAAAATAACTTTGAAAAGTATAAAATGGAAAAAGAAAATTCTGTTTCACGTGTTGCAGCTGCGCGTGATTTTAGAATTTATCAAGGTCATGTGGAACATAATTTGCTACTGTAATTACCTTTTACTTACTTTTCTATGAAAAGGTTGGCTTTAATTAATAAAACGATTAAAGAGTTAATTTTTTATTATAAATAAATTAAAATCTTCCTTAAATAAATGTTTAATATTACTTTAAAACTATGGTTGAATGAGAATACTATGTTTCAAACGGCCATAAATTAATGTTAGTTACACTTAAATGTACTTTTATGACATTTTTTTTTTTGTTTTTGTTCGAACTTTTATAGTTTGATACTTGTCCTAAAAAAACTACATGCTTTATCTTATGTTAATATGCAAACATACACAACTAATTTTTAAAAGAATAAGAGTGAGAAGTAAATTGATAAATATGAAACCCTTTTAAGCAAATTAAATTATAGTTCAATTACAGATCTTAATATTAAGAATTTTCATTTAACTATAATACTATATATCCATGTAATATATTTAAAATGTGATTTGAAAATTAAAAAGTTAAAACAAGGTACTATTGAAAGAAAGTACACAGAATACTGGTATAGAATAAATGCAATAATAACAACCAATGAATGTTTAATAATTGGTTGTCTTTATTCAATGTGAAACTGTTTAAGAGCCATTGGTTTCAAGAAAGGACCTCTCACGTGCTTTTATATTGAATATCCCCTAATATAATTGGTTAGATGCTGATTTTTATAATTGTTTATAGCATGAAATAAGTTCTTTTCTACCTCTAAAATCGATGCATAATGAAATTAATATATTTAAAATTATAATATTTAATAAATATACTAATTTAGTTCTATCACAAAAAGATTGGTCATCTTTATCTCTTTATGAGAACCAAGATGTCATTAATCACTAAAAGGAATAGAAAACTAGATTCTATGTGATTGAGACTCCCTCTTTCAATAACCCTATTCTTGTCGCTTAATTACTTTGGTGTCCACTTTTATCAAAATAGATAAAATAAAATTTTGGGGCTAACTAATAGTTTAGGGTGGTGATACTTTGATACTACTATTTATTTCCTATCTCCATTTAACACTCTTATATATTATTATTTTATTATTTATATAATATTTTATTACATAGAATAGTGTCAAATGGGATACAAAGATGAACAGTGGTGTCAAACAAATATTTCTCTAGTTTGGGGTGTAAAATGCATTAAATTTAATTCTAAAAATGATTACATCATTATTTAAGTAAATTGAATCATATTTTAAGTAAATTCAGCTAATTGTTTTTTATAGTTGAGATTTGAGTTGTCTAAATTATTATTAGTCTACATCTTTTAGTTTTTTTCACTTATAATTTAATTTAGTTTAAACAATTATATTTAAGACTATTTTTATTTAAAAAAATCAATTTAGTTTTTTAAAATAATGGTTAAGTTGCAACTTAATATCAAATTATAGCCAATAAAGTAGTCTTGAATTACGAACTTAATTATACTTATTTCACTAGTGATATCTTTTAATTAAATTTAAAATAATTTATTTACGAGTAATAATCTAACTTAAATT
>Ga0123340_1004437_pt1 | contig 13307 bp, 7 predicted proteins | sample SirMexnodulemix_FD_89961 | JGI IMG/M metagenome (GOLD analysis project Ga0123340, IMG submission 89961) | Root nodule microbial communities of legume samples collected from Mexico - Siratro Mexico nodule mix | ecosystem: Host-associated > Plants > Roots > Nodule | place: Mexico: Nepantla... | reverse complement strand
TATATATATAAAGCAAATAGAAAAAAACCAAGATACAAAAATGTTACGTGTATATGTATGCTAAGTAATATTACGTAATATTTCTTTAAATACATTGGTGGTTTCAAAACAACTATCGATTTACTCTATTTACTCTTAAGCATTCGAAACAGAGTGAGAAAAAGACTTCGTTAATCATCTTCAATTTCGTCGGAAGATAAATCAAGCGAAAAAGTTTTCGCTAAACTCGTTCACTAACAAAGTGAATGTCTAGTTCAAAATATTTTGATTTGGTATGCATAATTTACAGCAAGAAGAACAACATTAAATACAGTAGTAGAAAAAGATATGGCCATGAAGAGAAAAAAAAAGTTGTAATAGCATGTTTGGAAACAAGAAACTAAACAAAGAAAGAAAGAAAATTTGAAAACTATTACTACACAAAACCTACCGTGTACAATAGAGCAAAACATAAACCCAAAACATGCGTGCTGGGTAACACAAAAAACTACTTAATAATAAGCATTAGTCTTACCCTAATTATTAAGTTGATTATAAATATTGATTGTCATGAAAGTTGTTCATTAATTAAAAAGATATACCACACAGTTGGGAGGAAAACTATCCATAATATAATAGTTAAGTTATGAATATACTAGTTGTTATACACAAGGTTTTAAAATCATGATTAAAAATTACTACCAGTTTATGTTGCAAAGTTATTAGAGTTATATCAAGTTAACAAATGTAACAATAACTAATCAATTTATTTTTAAGTATAAAAAGAATAACAGAACTAGAATAATATATTTCAGGAATGACCTCTTTTTGTAAGAAGAAAATTAATAAGCTTTATGTATGAATTAAAAGAAAGATACGACAGAGATACCAAAACATTGTTGGAGTAAATGATACGCAAAGCTGAAACATTCCTGCTAGTTGAAGTAGTTGTGTAGACAGAGACCAGAAAGATGAACATGTTTTATGAGTAGATATTTTGCTGAGGTATTTTTGTTTTCTTTCTTTAGCCTTTTACAAAAGGTAGATTCAGATCCTTTCAGCACAAAAACAAAAAAGAAGAGGGTTATTTTATGAATTGGCGCGCAGTTTAAAAGTGGTCACAATTATTACGCGTAATTCGAAACATACGAGAAGAGACCCTAAATAAAGGACCGAGCCAATTGGAAGAAAGGAAAAGTGCAGAATGGTGGGTCCCACTCGCCCGAGTCCGATTCGTGTGGCTGAGGAGGCCAAACAAATCAACGCCAATCTAATCCTTCTGCATCAAAAGATCAACGCTCAGATTTGTTCCATACAAATGGGACCCACACACGACCAACATCTGACCGTTGATTTAATGCAGTACTACATTTTTTTCCTTCTTCAGTTTTTTTTTTCTTCTTTGTCGTTACTTATTTCCTTCCTATGTTTCATTTCTCTGCTTCTCAGTTCTCTTCACAGTTTCGCCGATTTTGCTCTTTCGCGTTTCCGAGTTTTGAAGGTACCTGCGGCTTTCCAATTATTTTGTTCGTTGAATTTTTTGTGAAATTCCGCAGAAATTCAGTTGACTGCCTTTTCAGGTTTGTTGTTGTTGTTGAATTCAGTAAAACTGGAACTGTTTCGATTTTGATATGACGCTAAAAGATGCTGTTACTAACATTTATTTACGATAGTGATTTCCGTGTCGGAATGGACGGAGTTGGATGATTTTGCTTTCTTCGTGTGGTGGTGGTGAGTTCTGAATCTTGCGATCTAGTTTTGTTCGTTTTTCTGTTGCTGCATGCGATGGATTTTTAGTTGTTGATAATTTATGTTTTTGAAATCTAGGTTTTGAAGCATTTGTGCACAGGTGAAATTGGTGGTGTGTTGAGTGAAGAAATCTATCAATCGTGATGCCTGATGATGATGCTGCTGCAGAAGCATGTCATGATGGTGAGAGGGTTGGAGCTCAAGCAATGAATAGGAACCGGTCGGCGTGGATGGCTCATTGGATGATGAACTCGAGTTATAAGTTAGCATCCCCTGCTTGTGAGCTGAAAGATGAAAAAGGAGACAGCGGTGCTGAGCAGCATGGTTTGCTTGGTGGGGTAGATAGTTCTGTGCACGCTGGAGCAGTTGAAGAAGCAGTTAGGGCTACAAGTGTTACCTTCAACAGTAAGGCAGACAGTGAAAAAGCGAAGAAGGCATGCTGTGATTCCAAATCATTTCCTGCATTGAAATTTACTGGGAAGTTGGATAGAAAATTGCCTCTGCAGAGGGAACAGCACGACGGGGAAGATGGGAAATCTGAAACTGAACCCTGCTCTGGAGATGGCAATGTTTCTCTTGACAGAGCTGGGACTTCCGGAGCAGGCTTATCATCAAGACCTGCAGATGTTCCTCTGAACATACAAACCGTGGTAAAAGAGTGTCAAGTGTTGTCTCAAGAAGTTTTACCGACAGCTCTGCTGATGAAATCTCCGTGGGATGTTGAACAGAAGAACCTCACTGTTTCAACATCACTATGGGATGATTTTGTAAAATCAGCTTCTGACGCAGTGCCAAATGGACGTAGCAAAGGGAAAACTGTGATGCCCCATTTCACGCATGAACCATTTGAAATCTGTCAATCCAGCTACAATTTAGCTTCCAGAGGACGATTCGCAAGTACCAAATACCATACCTTTTCGTCTCTTTTAATCAGCGAGAAGAAAATGAGCAGCCTCTTAGATCCTCAAAGATCTTTTTTTTCAAGAATGATGCAAGGTGGTAGTGCTCGTTTACCGCATGATTCCGTGGCTGGTAGCGGTGATAGATTATATTTTATTGGTGGTAAGCAACATGAGATTGAAAAGTATGTTTCTACTCCAAATTTTACGTGCCAGAATGAATCCTCTGAGTCAGCTAAACTACAAAAGTTGTGTGGACTAAACTCTATGGTAGAGCAAATGCCCTGTTCTATTCATGATGTGGGCTCTATGAAGATATACACCAGTATAGATTCAGTTGAAGAATCGTCTAAAGGTCGTCCCAAAATTTCCCAGACAACTCACCATATTCTAATGTCAAAAAACACTGATGTTACCTTCTCTGACAGAGGTCAGTTCTTTAGAGAGCCAATAGCACCTATCAAATTCAAAGGAAACGCTTTCAATGAGATCCTTGATTTCTCTCCACCCACTAGTGACCATGCTCTGGAGGCTCTGAAGCTGGAAGGTATAGGAAGCTCCATAAAGAGTGGAGGAAAGGAAAATATCCATGATTTCAATTATCCAACATGCCTGAAGAATGAGTCATCTGCTGAAACAGATACTATGGACATCGATGCTTTACATAAGGATGATCTTCCTGGTATGTATGCACTCTTGAAGGATATACCATATGATATACTTAAGGCTTCGTTTAATTTTCAGATATTCTTATTTGATTAACTGAATACATAATGTTAATTTTAAATTTTTTTCAGCTAACGTTACTCCTAGTATTAGTTTTTGGAGGATGATGTTGTGTGCAATTTGGTGGCCTTCTGGCTTTACAGCTGATGCTTCTTCCTGTTGTCTTTTACAGGTGATGTTTCATTCCAGACAAATAAGGTAATGTTTGTAAACTATAATTTTGAAATTCTTGACACAGTGACATCAAATTTTCAATCATAACTTTCTTTCTCAAGCATTCGGATGAGTTTAATGTGACATGATTTTGACACTTTTTTTTCATGATTTAAATTTTAGGGTATATTGTGATGAACTTACTCATAAATGCTTATAGAAGAGAAAAATAAGAAGAAAAAAAATAGTTTTTTAAAGATAAAATTAACTTATGTATAAATTAATTTATAGATATTTTTATGTTAACTTCTAAATGATAATTTTTAATTTATGCCTATAAGCTAAGTTTAAGGACTTATGTTTCAAGGACTACCTTTTGGTTATGATGAATGCTGAACAGTGTCATGCAGAGAAGCAGCTACTTTGAGTGGCACAGTTCCTTCAACTCTAAACTTTGAATACACACATGCACTAATATATATTTTCATTCGCTTTTCTAGTTGGTTTTTAAATTTAATAACCACGTGCCTTGTAAAATTTGATACTATATTAAACTTTGAGAGGCTAATTAGGTAGGAGTTTTTTTGTATTTTGTAGTGCTCCAAGGATAGTCAGAACTCACTCACGTCTAAAGTTGCAACAATTTCTTCCAGAGAGAAAACCCTAGCAAAATCAATGAATACAGCTATACCAGACATAAACCAAGAGCCTGAGCTTCTTAATGAGGAGGGTCCTGTGGTTGATAGGGAGACTAGCACATCAAGAACCCACAGCCTTGAATTGGATCACTTTCTTTCTCATGCAGATCAACATGTAAGGTCAAATTCTGGCAATAGTTCTTTGGGATCAGATCCTAGCAGCAGATGGGTCAAACGACTCAAGTTGAGCACAATGGGCTCTGCTCATGGGACTGAGAGTATAAGAATTGGAGATGTTTTCTCGCATGAAAAAGTTAATATATTTGGCAAAATTATGAAAGATAGCAAAATCCGTTTGGAACCTAAAACGATACATCATGCTGAAGGACAGATGGTACCTGTAACAGTATCAACAAATGGCAAGTCCTCTTTAACTGAAGCAAAGAAAACTGTAGAAATTACCCTTTCACATCCCTGGATTCAGAGATGGAGCCATACTCGTGCTCCGTCTTCCCAAAAGAGGCATGAATTAGGGGAGCTTCGTGAACAAAAGTCTTCAAATGCTGTGCTAGAAGAGTCTGAAAAGAAACAGTTTCCGAGCATTGCTGCCATGGCTCTGATGGGAAAGGGAATGAATAGTTTGAATCCATCCGAGCTTATGAAAAAGGGACCAGTGATAGTTTGGAATATGAAGGGGCTTTGAAATCGTTGGCCATTGTTGATACAAATTTCTTATGAAGTTTATGGTGGGCGATTCTAAGGATTAGTCTAAAGAATACATGATATGGCATTATGGCTTCTTACTCCTGCACTCGAAGTCTTGGAGAAGTTAGACATGCTCGGGGCCATGTGTCGCCACAATAATGTTGAATAGTTGCTCATCTTACTTTCATATTCACCTCAGATTGGCTTAGTCAAAACAGAATATAAGCGCTGCATGCATCTGAAGTATTTATGTATCGGAGCGTGCATTTTTTTGTATGAATAAACTTATTATGCAATAATTCAGTATGGGAGAAATGTCTCGAGGGGTTGAATCATGTCTTACCACCCAAGTCATACTTCCGAGTTAAGCATTTATCGTGGTGGAGTTCATATATGATTGTTCACCTTTTGGGTTGAATTTTTCATTCTTGAACGATAGCTTCTCAATGCAATGATGTGCTACTTTTTAAGTTAGAAGTTATTTACGATTACAAGATGTATGATTCTCGAGGTCCCAAAGCATGTCGAATCCTTGATAGAAGAATTAATCAAGGAAGATTGGAGAGGAAGTACCCTTAACATGCTTTCAAAATACTATTTAGTCATAAGTGATTGTTTAAAACTTGGACGGAAGAGGTGGAACTCTACTGGACTAATAATACAAAAAACTACTAAATCCTAAGATTGAAATTCTCAGTCATAGTCTACTTTGTTTTGAGGCAATATAAAAATAAATAGTAAATTCTCAGTCATGTTTTAATTGTCTCGCAATGATTATGTGGTGATTTCTATGTGGCTTCCCCTACCAGTTTGCTACCGATAAATATTCAATATACACAGAAAGAAAGGATTGGTAATTAATCTCTTCAAAAGGCAAATAAAGAATGGCAATTTTAAGTTCATTATTGTTTTATAAAAGTAGCCTCAAGATTTTATTAAATATTTTAATTAATTTAAATTTTAAGTGTTTTATAAATTTAATATTTTGAATTGACTCTTTACTAACTTTTTTCTGTTAACTCACGATCATGTTAACATGATCGTCCTACTCTTCTGTAACTTCTACATCATTATCTACCATAAGCAAAAACGATGTGATTACATTCTCTTGTTATCTTACATATTTCAATAAAAATAATAAAAGTTAAGGAAACATGAATAATTATAAAAAAATAAGGTTTAAATTTTTTACAGAATTAAATTATAATGTAAGTTTGAAGGCTTTTTATCCGATAAAAAGTTTCAGACTGTAATTAAACTTTTCTTTAAAACCTTTTTGTAAGTGCTTTTTAACTGCCGGGGAAAGAACAGGGTTTAGAAGAAAGTTTGTTTGCCTGGTGTGGACCAAGCAAAGGTTAGAAGCACAAAGTATCCCTATTCCCAAAGGATAGAAAGACATAAAGGAAAGGAAAGAAAAATGGGAACATTCGTTCACAGAATCTGAGAGGAATTTGGTCCAAAAGATAGAAAAGCCATTCATCCGCTATTCAAAAGAAATGGCATTTGCATTCGTCTTTTTCGTACAATCTACTAACTGCATCCCCACAATGTCTCCACAAACAGGATAATCTAAGATAGAGCGCGACAATGCAGGCTAGCCAATAAACGAATCATACAAGAATCGTAATCGTAGTATCCATTTTTTAAAATAACAAAAATTCCTAAGGATAACATATCATGTGAACTTTTTTATGCTGGGTACTGAATTATGAGTGATCAATAATTTGATGTAAGAATCAATTTACACCACCTTCTGATAATTGCCGTTTTGGCTTGTAGCGAAGGTGTTTTATCTGACAAGTGACAGCACATTTTCCTAGTCACCAATTTACTCATTTTCCTTGTACAAGTAAAAATTATTCCACAAAATCTATGTTATACGTGTCAATCCTTAGGTAGTCAATTAATACGTAGCATTCTTCAAAGGATCACAAGCATGCAACCTTCTAGACTTACCCAACAGCTTGTACTAGTTTCTTAATTCCTTATTGCACACTGCTATAACAAGTACTTGTTTAAATTTAGAATAATTATGGGCTATAGTTTAAAATTTGTTGCTCAACGTGAAAACGAAAAGAGGTGAACGATGTATGAAGCTCTCAAATTCTCTTGTACCCCATTAGTTCATTATTATCCCAAGTAATAGTCATAATACTTCAATGATACTAAAGAAGAAAACAGTTTGCAGTTCATATCCTGCTTTTCATTTTATTTACTTTTATGCAACTTGATCTGATTTCACACATTGTTTGTTCATTCTCTTTTTACATGCAACGGGAGAGACTTCTTTCTATTTTGCATATATAACAAAAGGGGGTTGGTTCTGATTTCTCAATTTTCTGTCCCCAAAGACGGCAAAAGTTCCTTGGAATGCTTCTTTGAGCAACTTCTTGCCATCAATCCATGAAAAGAAGTACTTCCACCCATTTATATGACAGTGCCATCTTCTATTGTTGCCTTCTCCAATATGACTGTGATTCCTGATCGAATGTAAAATCCATCTTCTGGTCTATCTGCTTCTTGAACTCCCTACAGACCAATAATTTGCATGGTAATAGGTAACATCATGTCATGATACTAATGACTTCTGCTTCATAATTATCCAAGACTAAAAATATGTTACCTAAAAAAATTGGCTCAAATGTAAAAACAAGATAAGGCAATCATGCTTACATCTTTGTTCGTGATGATGACATCTTTCCCTATCTTTGCATTCTTGTCAATTATGCAGTTTCTTCAACGAGGACAACAGGTAATAAAGATTAGATGACTATTAGGTACATGTTAAGCCAAGTCTTTATTATGATAATAACACATTTGCTGTTAGTATCAACTTCTAAATCCAATATATTCAATTAGGTAGTGTATTGTTCATCTTAGGGTGAGATTACCTAATTTTGGTATTCCTTCCAATCCCAATGGGAACCTTTCCCTCTGCCAGCAGAGAAGCAATTTCGGATTCAGTTTGGTAATAGTCAGCTCCCATCATTACAGTGTCCTGGTGGTTTTAGAATGTTAGATGGAATGAATCTTAAAGTACAACATAGCAATTAGGATCCTTGGTTTAGAAATTGTGGTAGTTACCTGGAGCTCAACACCATAATCCAAACGTGAACGTTCCCCCACAATGGAATGTTGAACGATACATTCTCTTAGGAAACATCCATGGGAGATTATTGCATCCACAATCTACGGAGCAAATCAAATATTATAAGTGACACATCTCTTGAAACTATTGGCAAACTTTTCACATTTGTGATCACACTCATACCCGGCATTTGTCAATCTTTGTTGGTGGTAGGAATCTTGGAGATGTGTAAATGGGTGTTTTGGGGTCATAAAATTTGAACATTGGATTCTGCAAGAGAGGACCACAGTACAGATATTAGTTTCAGGACACTGACAATTTGCTGCATTCTATCAGCTACTTGAGATCTGAGTTTCATTGTAATTAGGCTTATGGATCTTGAACCATTAATGATTATTCTGAGTTAATTTATTCTCCTCTGAATTAGTATGCTACAATTTGCAATATAGACTTTTATTCACTTATTCCCTAACTCCCAAGTTGCAATATGTTGATTTATTCATGGTGGCCTAATGCTAGAAGAATTACCACCGATCTATATCACACAGGAAGCAAAATAAGGGAAACTAAATATATGCATCTTTGATAGTGTGGCCTGTATTGTAAACTAGTCCACGGTTCTATAGTGTTAACCTACAAAATAGGAATACCGTTAAATTACAAACTTGACAAAAGTAAATATCTTGAACTCACCTCTTCAGTAAGAGCCAAGTTAGCATCGTAAAATGATTTTATGGTTCCAATGTCTTCCCAATAGTCATTGTATAAATACGCCTGAAAGAGGACAAAAATAGACATTGAACTTGTATTGTTACCTCATCAAGCAGTGCTCAGTTACTTGTAATGCAAGATATTCATCTTCTACAATAAATCCAAACATTTGAAAGGCGATATGTCTAGTGCAATTTCTCTTACGTGGACATTGTGTTCCCTCACAGCTGCAGGAATGATTTCAGATCCAAAGTCATTAGATGTAGGATATCTCCATTTCAGAATATTGAGTAAAACATCCGTCTTGAATACATAAACCCCCATAGATGCAATATATGGTGATTTTTTTGCCTCATGGGGTAACAGCCCGAAAACAGAAGTATCTGCTTGCTGCAGAGAAGCAACAGGAACACATTGTTATGCCATAACATATAATTTCAAATATTGGGACCTGCAAGTTTGCAGTAATATTTCACTAAGGATTTTTTTTAATGTTCTGTGCGATAGTGACCAGGAACCAATTTTAGTGGAACATTCATTGGTATTGGAACTTACCATTGCTTTCAGATCAGGATCCTTTGGTTTTTCTGAAAAATGGATGATGCGACCTCTGTCATCTACCTTGACCAATCCATAATCTGATGCACGGCTGAAAAAAAACGATATTGGAAATGAGACTTAAATAATATTCAATTTGATTGAATGTTTTGTGTCGAGGAAGTTAGTGTCTTTGCTCTCTTTCTATAGTGACTCCTTCGTTTCCAAAGGAAGAGAATATATTCTCCCAGCAGCACAGTGATATTAAACAAAGAAAAAGAAACACATGTAAAAGGTGACTAAACAGACCTGTCACCTACAGCAGCACATGATACTGTAATATCTGCATTTCTGTCAACGTGACTCTGCACATTTATTACAAAAAAGATAACCAGTAAATAAGAACTGTGTAAAAAAATGAAGAACCAGCGTGTCTAGGCAAAATTATTAAAGACTTGATTCAAGAACATAAGAAGGGTAGGAGAAAAGGAGAGAACTTTGTTTTCTAAGAGAGTTAATTGCCTTAATTCTGTGAATAATACTAACTATTCACAGAATATACAGTTAACTGTTCTGTGAATAATTGCTCTTAGTTAAGAACAATTAACTTGTATACCTGCACAAGGTCCATGTAATCCATTCGGTATAGATGATCTCCCGCCAAGATCAATACATTCTCAATGTTCGTGTTTTTGGCATCCTACAATATTCAAACTATCACTGTTCCTTTCAACTTGGGAGAAAAAAAAAACTATGAGGGGCATGCAGTGTATACAGAAATCAGGTATGTAAGAAGGATTATGGCCCACCTCAAATACCCATGTAAATTGCCTCACAGCATCTGCGGTTCCTTGGAACCAGTTCTTTCCAGCTTCTCCTGGTGTTTGAGTAGCCGCCAGAACCTATCAAGTATTTGAGTTGTTTTGTCATATTAAATTATAATTAACAAAAACAGTAACAGGTCAACAATCTTGGCCCTGGCACCCCCTCAAGTCCAAAATACAGTAGAATCATTCTTGTGGCTGATACTTCTCTATCAGTCACAGCACATAATAACACTGTATCTCCAATAAAAATACTATACAACTTTATGAATATTTAACCATTGTAGTCTTACTTTCCTTTTTCAACAGTTAGGGACAACTTTAAGTCCCACAGACATATACAAAAGACCAACCAGAGAATGATGTATGAGTCATTTATGACCTCTAGCAATCACCATCCAATTCTGAATACATACCTCCACACATCCATCGCCAAAGTTGATTCCATTTCCGAAGTAGGTGCGGGAGATGTGACGGTTGAGGGATGCAGAGTTGAATTGAGTCAGCACAAATATTTTGTTGAGGCCACTGTTGATGCAGTTGCTCATTGGGATGTCTATAAGCCTGTAACATCCTCCAACAGGAACCTGCAGAAACATACTTTAGCATCTCAACATGGAAGTGGAACTCCAAGAAAGTGATGATTTTTACTCACAGCAGGTGTGGCAGCTCGTTTGGTGAGAGGCAATAGTTGCAGCCCAGGACCCCCTCCCAGTATGATGGAAACAACATTTTTCGGGTCAGCCTTTCTTCTGAGAAACGCTGGCATTTGAAAAGCCTGAAATTGAAATTCAAACCGTGTTTGGTTTCACATCCAAGATATGTTTTTTCTTACGTTTCCTAAGAAGCTAACAAAGTAAAGTAGTTTCTACATTCCAGACGTGAATTTCTTACTTCTTAATGTGTTTCCAAACACACTGGTCAAGATCATACTGATCGCGATCATAAGGTTAGAAAGTATAAAATGGATCCAACAACAGAATGAACTTACCACTGATTCTTTGGTAGTACTTGACGTAAGAACAGCAGAAACAACACCAGGTTTGGCCTTCTTCACCCTCTCCTGGGTTCTCAAACTCAAGGCCAATTGGTTAATGATCCAGGGACTGTAATTAACACTCCCTTTGATTCTGTCACCTAAAAAACCACCATCTTGACGAAAAGTATTGTCTTTTCTCAAGTTGCCAAAATGGGTATTCGCTTTCAAGGTTACACAAGCAGACACCATTGTAATTGCCTCAATACTAAGAAACCTGAACTTCAGATACCCCAGATGGTAATGGTGTGCAACAGTTCAAGTCCTTTGAAAAAGCAAACCTCCAAATCTCAAAAGCTTGTACTTTGAAGTTCCAACTCTGTAAGAAAGCCAAGTGAAGTATACATTACATTATAATAGTACAACACAAATCTGAAGTCACAGTTGATTCTGTCAGAAACATAAAGTGAAACTAAAATAATAGCAATTAATGGAGGAAAGAAAAGAAAAATCTTACTTTACAACAATAGGAACATGAAAACCAAAATTAAGGAAGATGAAGAAATAAAAACTGAACACCCCTTTACTTGGACAGGAAAATTTTAAGGCAAAAAGTTAAAGTATGAACTATGAAGAACCAGAATTGAACTAACTTGTGAGTATGATGCAAATGGGAATTCAGATAAACGGTAATGCAAGTGGATGACTTGATAGTGAATGTGATCAAGTGGTGTGAAAGGTTGTGGTTGCCTTTATTGGCTTGTGAGCCAGAGTTTTCACGAGAAAGATGGGAAAATCTTACCGCTTTGGTATATATCAGTTTTCAAAAACTAAAAGGGAGCATGTGAAATATCATTAAATAATGTTGGTTTGCTTCTATAATCTGCAGATCATGTTTAGTTCAAGTTTCTAGGCTCCTCTTATAGAGGGAAAAGTCATTAGGAAACAAACAACTGTCAATTTCAGGCACTAGCCGTTCGTGAAATCAAAGCAAAAGTTTTGATAATTATAGAGAAAGAAATATGTAAAATTGATGCTAATTTCCACGGTTATCATTTGACAACATGTTGCAACATTTCCTTTTTGTTGATTATGAGCATGATTTAACTTATCTTCATAAACATGATTATTGTTGAACTTGATTTTGACAGGATAGTTTTCATGCTCGCCATTGGCAACTGGCATTTCCCATTCAATAATATAACAGGTTAAATCAAGCAAAATGGCCCATTGAGTCTGCTCAAAGATTAAATCAAAGGAAAGATTGAATTACTTGTTCCTTCTTCATTGTTTGGAAACAGTTTAAGAGAGAAATAGTATCATTTGGAGATTAACACCATTGAAAATAAAAAATTATCAATGTAATCATCATTAAAACTTTCTCACTCAATTATACAAAAATTTAAATGTGTTATTTATTAAAAGATTAAGTGTAGGCTGAATTTGATAACAACTATTTAAAATTGCATATTTTACTGGATCTAATATTTAGTTTAATAATGAATTATCCTTAAAATTTTCATAAAACTGGGTTCTAAATAAGATTTTCATCACTTTGCTCTTAATCACCCTTTCAGTTTCAACTTCTTTAATTTTATTTAAATATTTATTTTTACAGTTTCAGAGAAAGTGATTCTCTCATCAAATCCAAAATTTGATGAAATTTGCAAAATTTCAATGTCAATATATAGTTTCATAATTTCAGCCGTACATTTGTTCCGTACACATTCATTTTCATTATTAGAAAATGGAATTTCTCAACAAATTCAAATTTCACACCCTCAAAATTGCTTTATGGCAACCTAATAAATTAGTATCCACATGATGAAACTGGAGTAATGGAAGTGCTAGTTTATAACTGAACCCATCTGATTCCATAATTTGCAGTTATGCCTTTGTTCAGCATATTCATGTTTATAATTAGACTGTGAAATTTCTTAAGGGATTTTATTTTTGTCCTCTAAAAATGATTCTAAATGACAACATAAGATCATGTCATGGTGAGATGATTAAAAATATTGGGAAGGATGATTTACTATTTATAGTAAGTTCAACTGAGCTTGAAAGAGATTTTTTTTTTTTCTATGGAAGAATATGCGCCGTTAATACTAAATAAAATTATTAAACAGCATACACATACAAATATTATGAATATCACGGATGAAAGATGAATACTCTTCAAAACATCTATATTCAACATTAACATAACAAAAAAATAGTTTGTATATTGGTATTGCAAAAGTATTGTATTCTGTCACATAATTACAGTTTGTTATGTATTACGAGTTTGTTGATTTTATAACAATTATTTTACTTATATAT
>Ga0123340_1004432_pt1 | contig 13313 bp, 11 predicted proteins | sample SirMexnodulemix_FD_89961 | JGI IMG/M metagenome (GOLD analysis project Ga0123340, IMG submission 89961) | Root nodule microbial communities of legume samples collected from Mexico - Siratro Mexico nodule mix | ecosystem: Host-associated > Plants > Roots > Nodule | place: Mexico: Nepantla... | reverse complement strand
ATTTTATTTATTTCTTTTATTTTTTTAACAATATAAAATAAATTCTATTTTTAATAATATCTTTATATTTAAAGGTATTTGTAAAAATTGATTATAAAAATTAAACACATAAATTCATGATAAATAATTTACCAGGATAAAAAAATTACAGGTCTCTTTATTCAAATACGCAAGATAATGTTTGTTTACAGAAATTCACCATACACAATATATAACATTTTTTTTAACTTATCATGCCAAAGCTGTGTTTTTTTTAATTATATGCTAATGAAATAAATCGTGTCACACATTATTTTTAATAAATTAATTCAGAAAATATGTTTTATTAGCGTCTTACGTAGAAATGGGACGTTCCAATTATTGGATGAGAGAATAATGAACTTAATTATAAACGGTCGGTAGATTATTAGCTAATATGGTGATGATAAATAAAAATAATTAAATATATTGAAAACAATTATGGATATATTATAATTTAATTATTTCAATAATACCATCAAATACACACAATAAATTATTAAAATAATATTGTATTATAATTACACGGATATCATAATTTTGATTAATGAATCGTAAAACCTCGAATGTTGAAGAAAGAGGTTTATGAGAGCGTGTTTCCCCGAACTCTCGAGAAGTTTTCAGAGTGAGCAACTCTGCATATGCAATGGAGTTTCCTTCTTCCTCCATCTTCTCCCCACGCCCCTCAGACGACACCGTTTTCTACGCCATATACCCTGATTCCCCCACCGTCACTACCACCGCCGCCGCCACCGCCACGCTCCACTCCCTCCACCTCGAAATCCTCCAAACAATATCCCCCTTCACCCAAGACTACATCTGGCAGCACCAACCCTTCACACTCTCTGTTTCCACTGCCCCCAACCCCTTCTGCCCCTGCCCATCCTCCTCCAACCTCCACCACCTCCATGGCCACCTCCGCTACGGCGACAACCTCGACGACGAGTGGTTCGCCGTTTTCCTCCTCTTCCATATCTCCCTCCATTTCCCCTCCCTATCCATCCGCCTCTGGGACTCCGACGGCGACTTCCTCCTCATCGAGGCCGCCTTCCACCTTCCTCGCTGGCTCAACCCCGACACCTCCCACCACCGCCTCTTCCTCCGCCACGGAAACCTCCACATCGTCCCCCGAGACCGCCTCCCTCAGCCCTCCCTCCTCGACTCCCTCGCCTTCGTCGCCAATTCCGGCCACGAATCCCTCGCCTCCGACGCAATCCAGCGCGCCGTGAAGAAACGCATCGAGGACTATCCCGAGCGCGCCAGGAGGAACATGCACAGGGTTAGGGTTAGGGTTCCTGTGTCAGTGGCGTGGGTTCTGAAGCACGAACCGCGGCTGATTTCGCTCGCGGTGGAGGGTTTCTACGACAGGGATGTAGACACGATGAAATTCGCCGCGAGGATGGAGAGGTTCGTGGAGAGAGGGGCAACGGAGGAGTTGGTTTGCGTTTCGGTGAAGATGTCGAGGGCGATGTACGCGCAGTTGGTGCAGCAGCGGTTTCAGGCTCCGAAGTGTTACCCGTCGATGCCGGGTCGGGCTGAGAGGGAGGCGTTTGTGGAGGCGGAGCTGGGAATGAAGATAGCGTGTGGGTTGGAGATGATGTATCAGCAGCGGAAGCGCGATGGGGTGGAGGGGCAAGGGAGCACTTGGGAGGCGTTTAGGAAGAGCTTGGAGAACAGTGGCTACTTCCAAGGGCTGCTTCCGGGTTCCTCTGAGTATCAGAGATTGGTGCAGAGTGCTCAAGAGTATTATAGGAACACTTCTCTGCACTCCCAGGCCAGGTTGGAATTGGAACTAGGCTATTGATTTTTGTTTGAATTAAGTCTTGTTTTTGTGTTGGATGGGTATTAGCCTTTTGGTTTTGTGTGTTTAGTTTAACTTAGCTTTGCTTCTTGGTTTATCTAGTTTTTTCTTATTTTGTCATTGATGAGATCATGCATTGATTATAGATATGATCAAAGTAGAACATATAAAGGCTTGGACAATCCTTATCTCAGAGCTAGTTTTTAGGGTTTTGTTTGACCAAGCCCAAACTCAAGATGACATGAGTCTATCATATTAGGGTTCCCTAAATTGTCCTAGTAAAAAAACTACCTAGACCTGATGCCTGTAGTTAATCTTTGACTTGAAGGGGTGTGTAGAGATCTCACGTTGATTAAAATGGATAAGTGCTCTTTGTTGACAATGATTACATGGGGCATTGGGGAATTGGTCTACCTAGGTTCTAATGTAGTGATGTTGTTTGGGTTAAAGCTATAGGTTTTCTGTTGGTTTTTGTTTCTATCATTGCTAAGGTGAAAATTTGTTGCAGTGAGTTGATGAATGCTCCGGTTAGACGTATAGATGAAATTCTTGCTCTGCCTCACTCAGTGGACGATTTTAAGGATCAGGAGGTTCCTCCATCTGATGATGATTCCTGGCTTTATGATGGAGAGGAAGAATTGAACTCTGTTCTTATGGAAAGACAAAAGGAGATGGAACTATATGACTTAAAACACAAAAAGAAAGGGAAAGCAAAAGAGGATCAAGATACTGGTCCCTCATCTGCTTTGAATGCTGACGAGTTTGATCCCGGAGATATAGCAAAGACCATGCAGGCATTTGTCCATAAGTTGTCAAGTTACAAGGGGGCTGAAGCTCCTGAGGACAGGTTAGTTTAGTGATGCACATAGTCATTTAGTATACCTGATATGCAGTCTTAAATCACTTATTGTGTAGGCATCTTTACTGCGAAAGGATTAGGGCTATTAAAATAATTTCTTTCTCATGATGTTCGCTGACATAAATTCAGTATCATAGATCCCCCAGGATAAAGGTTTAAGTCTAACACCCCTGCCTATTAATTAAAATTGTATTCCCAAAAGTCAAATGCGGTCCTGATTGGACAAGACTGTAAAATAGCTTTTCAAATCCCAACTAAGCTGCTGCGGGTTTATTTTCGTAATCTTAAAAATCAAAAATAAAAACACTAGCTTTTTGTGAAGCTGAAACCAGCTCAGGTTTTAACTATTTTTATAACAATTTCTTAATTTCTAAGTAAAATAACCTTAATTATTAAGTATTGAATAACATAATAACATGTTCTATTTAGTATATGGTATAAATAGTTTTTCTTTCTACTGGTTAGTTTTTCTGGACGCTGTGATAGTTGTACCTTTCAGACTGTGCTGTATTCCTTTATTATGTAATATGTGGAATTTTTCTTGTAAAGGAATAAGGAAGTGGACATTGACGTGGACCAATTTATTAAAGACATGGAATCAATAATGAAGCATTCAGACAATGAAGCTGCCAACAACAATATTGAAGAAGGATCATCCTCTGACCCGGACTTTGGTGAGATCTCATGTGTTAGTTTACTGTTGAATAGCTTTTCTCTTTAGTTGTTATATATTAAACTTTTTTAATTGCATTTATTTCCTGCTAATGGATTATTTTGTAAAAGAGTTCTTTTACACCATTATATTAGTGCATTTTTTGTGATGTCATGCATGTAAGCCATTACAATTCACATCTTGTAGGTTTGAACTTTTTGGCTGTCTGTTTTGCAATTTCTCCAAATTTCTTGCTCTGTTATGACTGTCGCATGTATAGTTCTAGTAGAATGAAGGTAGGAGTTCCTTTAATTTCTTTTCAAATTTCAGCTTTCCTGTCAGTGATTTGGATAAGTGCTAGCAAATTCTTTATTTTGGTTTCTATGATAGTACATGTTAAGATTTTGTATGTTTTTTATTGACAAATGGTAGTAAAATGTTCATCTCTTTAATACTCCATTATCCAACTGAAAAAAGTCTAAGCCTATAATACCTTGGTGTTGTACTTGGGAATTGAGATAAACAGATAATGAAAGTGTATGATGTTTAATGCTTTTCCTATGTCTTTAATAATAAATAGAAATAAATTGTCGAACTCAACTAGGTCTCCATTGAATACTTTATTGGCTATGAAGTTCTGAGAAGTTCAAACAGATGTCTTTATCATTATAACGTACATTCATAGAGTTATCTTTTGGGCTTTAGCACATCATCGTTGCTGGTTTTTAATGTGTTAACCACACGATGATTTCAGGATACATTGTATTTAATAGTTGTTATTAAATATGCATATCTATTTACTTTAAAATATTAATCCTTAAAGAATCTAAAGTTCCATGCACAGGATTTTGCTTGCTTAATCTAGTTTCACTGAAAAGTGCATAATAATAATGTTTAATTAGTTATTGCTTACAAGAACACTGTTTAAGTTTGGCAATCTGTCTTCAAATTTGGTGCTATCGGATGGAAATTAGATCAATTCCCTTAGGATAAGTTTGGTAGAGAGGAGAGATGGAATGATAAAATCATATAAATAAAAAAAGTGAAAGAAGATAGGTGAAAAATAAAGTAAAAATTAAGGGTGTATGGTTGAAGATAAATAGAAAAAGAAATGAGGGGAGATGTAGAGAATTGAGGGGAAGTGGTTGGCAAGTAGAGTAGAAAACTACTGGTGCGACCCATTCACCTTTTAATTCTCTCTTTTGTATCTCTATTCTACCAAACAAACTCATTTAGTTCGATTGCCGCACTTTCCTCCCCTTCAGCCAAGCAGAACATTAATTGTTTGTTAGTAGTACTGGTACCTGGGTTTTAGTATGTATAATGAATTAGTTTCTGGAATTCAACCAAATAGGAGATCACCTGGCCAGTTAATTTGTATGTCTTTTCCCTTGGTATCATTTGTTGATTCTTATATTTTTATTGATTATGCAGATGATTCTGAGAGTGATATGGGTGAACTGGGGGAGGATGATGAAGATACTTTCATGCGGTCCTATTCTGATGCTATGAACGATGAACTAAAGGCAACCACTCTTCAGAAAAGTTTTGTTCGTGCTAATGGACAAATTCAAAAGGATCAGGTATTTGTTTGCATTTGCATGAGGAAAGAATATGCTAAATGTTAATCTGTAATGATGTGTATTTGTCCAATGTTTTTAAAATCATTGGACCAGTCATTGAACTAATTAAGGCATTGATTTAAGGCAATACTAAGTAACAAAGTGATATTTTTTGACCCACAATCATGTACCTTTCACGACGCGAGGTCTGCTATGGCGGCATCATTGGTTGGAAGGCTTTGTTTATGTGGTGGAACTTTGGTCTTATTCCATATTCCCCATAATGCCGTGGTTGAATCAGTGTTAATATAATAATAATCGAATAATATTATGATTTTATAACACTACAATCTAAAACACAAGTTATAGGTTTTTAACTTTCAAAATACATACAAAAGTATAAGTAAAATGTATCATAATACTTACTCTAAGTTTCAACAAGGCACAATAGTATTCAGTGACTAGAAAGTTTATATTTAGAACAAAACAGAAAATATCGAAACACTTTAGATTATTTTTAAGAATAAATTATTAAACATTTTTCATTGATATGCTCTAATCCATTTTTTCTGTGTACTGTTTTTTTCCCAATTTTTTATTGGTTTTCCGGTTCAATGACGAGTTTTTTTTAGCTTATTTTATGATTTATTTGAATCAAACAGTTGATCGGTATACCAGTTTTCTAGTTTGACCAGGCCAGTCTGATTTTCAAAACACCCTGTATAGCAAACCTCTCTAGGTCATTTTAACAAAAGAAATGGAGTATATATAGAGTGTCATACAAAGGTCCAATCATGTTATTTTGGCATTTGGATATGCTAGTAAAGTGTGTATTCTCTCTATCCTCATGTTGCTTTATTATTTACGATAATCTATTAAAAACTATGCATTTTATTGTAGCTAGGGTCCTTCTGCTCATGTATGTTTGTGTGCATGATTAATATGAAATAATAATAAACTTGTGGGTTTAATAGAGATGTGTATTGTTTGTAAAATTTTTTACATTATTAAATCCTCTCTTGGGTGACTTTTGAAGTAGTTATTATTATTATTATTATTATAAAATTAACAAACATGCCATATGTGACGGTTTCTGATAAGATGACTTTGCAAAAAAAGGCTTTACATTGTTAGGGCTTGTATAAAATAATTATAATTTTTTTAACCACTTAATAATTTAAATAATATCAATCTTGATAACTTTAGATAAATAAACTTTAGATAATATCACAAGAAAACCAGAATTCATGCCTGTTCGCGGCACTGCTACAAAATCAAGCTTAGAAACAAGACAGTAGTGACCAAAATGGACACTTGCATAATAATAGTTAAGTTTATATTTTCTTCTGCAAATTTTCATTAGTGCAGTTACAAGACTGATGTTTGCTCTTGCATTTGAATTCACTTTCAGGGAACATCAAATGCATCAGAACAAAATATGGACGAGGATTTTTCTCCTGTAGATGTGGATGTAAATTTAGTAAAAAGCTTTCTTGATTCCTTTTCTTCTCAACAAGGCCTTCCTGGTCCGGCTTCTAATTTGCTCGGCCTCATGGGGGTGCAGTTACCAGAAGATACAAAGAAGGGCAATTGAAGATACTGAAGTATTTCTCTGGGTTTAAGTTTTGGGATTCTCCAATGATATACAGTCTCTGGATGGCATGTTTCCCAACCTTTTCACCGCTATCCTTTTTTTTTTTTCACGTTGGGTAGGCACCTGCTTAGGAGAGGGCATATGGGAATGCTTGCTAGTAATGGTGTAACTTCACCAGGTTTTGACACTTGATATGAACTTGCCTCCAGAGTAAAGCAAGACAAGGTTCATCTGTAGCTTGTTTATTGGCTGTAATACAGGTTGGGAGAGAAGTCTACCAAATTAGGAATTGGCTAGTTATGTTACATAGCAAATTATTTTCTATATTTGGTTTTTGTCATCCACTATTGAAAGTGGTTGATTCCTTCCTTCTCTTTAGGGTTTAGTGAGTATCATCTAATACTGTTCTAGTGGTATATGGATTTCTACTTTGCTATCCATAAGATTATTAGTACCAAATTATAACCCCTCCTTCCACTCGTATGCTCAAAATACAAAGAGAAATGTAAACCAAAATACTACATTTTGTCATACTTCTCATCAACTTATGATTTATGAACAAGCAAAAGATAAAAATTGAATATCCCCTTTTAGTAAAAGGCATCTGTAAATAAACTGCAGCCTAATTTAACCGATAAAAGAATTTTCACAAAGATGAAAAAATTAAAGCAACCATAGCAAAATATTTTACACATGGCCCTGCTCCTACCGGTATTTCCTATGCATTCCAGGGGTCATACAGGAGAAGATTGATTGTTTCTTTGGTTTGGAGCCAAAGATAAAAGACCTCAGAGGAACCTTGGCCCGAGACTCTGATTGTCTTAGCTGGCCATTTTGTTGTCTTTTTGAAACCGAGAACCCATATTCATCATTCAACTTCACCAGAGCCTTTTCTACGTCAAGTTGGAGAGCTGATACAACATCTAAACCCGCTTGAAGTTCATCAGCAACCTTGTTGTTTTCCTGTTTCATGTTCAAAATCTCACCTTGGAACTTGGCAGCTTGGTAGCTTGTGAACCTGAAATCATCATCTTCTGCACTGGCTTTCAACGCTGCTGTTATCTCCTCTTGGATGCCGCACAAAGATGAGAATCGACCTTGCAGTTCTTCCTTCAACACAGCACCTTTTTCCATCCAGACTGTTATTTCGCTCTGTATCTCTGTTAGGTGTTTGTAAATTGGTTTTGCATCTGATTTTACAGAATACTTTATGCTACTACTACCCTCTGACGACTTTAATTTTTCCTCTACTTTTGATAACTCAGTCTGCAAATCTTTGATAGTGGTCTCAAACTTCTGTATCTCAGAGTAATAAGCACTGAATTTTAACCAGAAAGTTAAGTTCTGCTCTAGAATTTCATCCATGTTTGACCGGAATTTCTCTTCAACGGGTGAAGTGGATTCAGGTTCAATTTTTAGAAGTTCCTCAATGCCGTGCTTTTCTGGTGGCATCACTACAGTTGACTCTGCCGAATCTTCATTTCCTTCAAAGCTTCTCTGCAAGAGACCTAGTTTTTGACGCAGAAGTCTTATCTCTTCATCTTTCATGGCATTGGCTGTCTTCAATTCGTTTAGCTGCAAAGATGAATCAAAGTTGCTATCTTGATTTTTCTTCTCTATTTCAGCCAGCCTCTTCTTGACATCTTTATAATTTCGAAGAGTAGTAGTATACTCAGTCAGCAGAACTTGTTCTCTATCCTGCATTCCATTTGTAAACAATTTCCGCCAATCAGGTTCATCTTCTTGTGCTGTTGCCTGCTCCTTGGAATCAACTTTGGGAGCATTCTCTATCTCACATGAACTTTGTTTAGTATCATCTTGTTGCTGTTTCTCTGAACTCTCTGAAGAACTGTCTAGCTTGTTGCTTGCAAGTTGCTGTCCGACTTCCTGATTTTCTGTGGTAGTGCTCACATCATCAGTTGCCTTTTCATCACCTTTGCCAGGATTTATATTCTTCTCTTGTTTTTTTAACTCTTCCGGAAATTTGTTTTCCACAGGGGTTGTTTCTTCCTTTTCTAAGGAACTGGTGACCTTAACCTCATTGACTGACTTAACATCATTTTCCAATGAACCGGGAGCTTCATTAGCAAATGGTGAGCCAGTGACCTCAGGCTTGTTGTCTGACCTTAGATTATCTTCAACAGTACCACCAACTTTAAGCCCCTTATCTGTTGCATCATCTACCAAACCAGCTGTAGACTTGCATTTTAATTCCTCTTGGGTTGCCGAGTCCTTTTGTTCATCTGATAAATGTGTGGTCTTAGCCTCCTCACCTGGCAGCACGTTTTGGACTTTCTCTGAGAGATGATTAAGATTAGAATGTGCTTCACTGAATTGGGTTTGGAGATTGCTATTCTGGTCCTCAACAGTTTGGTTTAAATCCTCTACTCCATGCATCTTTCCTTCCATCTTTCTCAGTTGTTCATTCAATTTATTTTTGTCCTTGATAAGATTTTCCTTATCATTTTCCAGAGTTCGAATCTGCTCCTGAAGTTCATCAGTTTCCGTTCTCAATCTCTTCACCATAGCACTCTGGGATGATACTGCAGTTTCCAAGCTGATCACTTTGTTCACTAGCTCATCAATCTTCTCTGCCATCTCTGCTACAGTGAATGATGAATTGGAGCTAGTCTGAAAGTTCTCTTTAATGTTCTCCTTTAATAATTGCAACTCCTCCTTCTTCCTAATCAATCCATCGGCATTTTCATCCAACTTTGGTTCTGCTATTATTTTTAAATCTCTTTGGCTCCTTGGCTCTTCGGAATTGTTCCGATCATAACGGAATTCGTCCATGAGAGAGCCCAACTTGGCCTTGACATCCTTTACCCTTTTGGACTCGATTTTAGTTTCATCAACTGATCTTTCCTGTCTCTCTTCTAACTGCGTCAATGCCTCTTGGCATGATTGAAGAGCAGTTCCTGCTATCAAACGGCGAGCTTCATCATCTTCAATATCAACTCCTTCTTCAAGTTCTTCTTGCAGAGTGGAAACTCTCTGTTGCAATTCCTTTATTTGCTCCTCAGTGTCCCAGTACCTACCGAGGGCATTCTCATAAGAGTTCTCTACAAATTCTTTCACAGTTTGTAGGGCCAGAATCTCTTTCTGCAGCTTGTCAACCTCTTCAAGTGCCTCTTTTCTGCTCAAACCAGATTTAGCAACTTTCGGAGTAGCAGCAGCTGCAGTGGCAGCTGTTTTCTTGGCTTGAAATTTCTTTGTGGCTGTTGTTATGACACTTTTTAAATCTTTATTGGGAGGCTTTGGTATGTTTTTTACCCCTTCTGGTTTTTTTTTGGGAGGCCTTTGTGATGGATCATCGTCATCCTCATCCATAAATGGGACACGATCTGGAAAGACAGAAGCAATAGTGTTGTTGGCATTTTGCAACTCTGTTGATATGTGATCATATCGTTCGGCTAAAGCCCGGTAAGCCTTGAATGACTCCTCCACAAAGCTTATCAGTTCCGGTCTCCTTTTGTAATACATTTCTGCTCTCTTGGCAAAAGAGTCACCCTCTTCTGCTAAGAGCTTCATAACACTATGCACTTTTTCCTCCATATCTGCAGTTTTGTTTATATATTTTAGATACCCAACTAAATTCATTTATATAGGCAAAAAACACATAAACGTGGGTTGTATTGGTGCTACATAGGCATCTAGCCGTGGCTCAAACAAATTTTTAGTTTAGTATTCCAATTAATAATATGGAAACAAGTATGTATCGTTTATATCCACATGTTAAGCATCTCCGTAAATTCTAAATTTATAGGAAATTAATTCAATATCTTCAAGGATTTCAAACTACAATTTCCAAAAAAAAAAAATTCTCAAAAAACCATGTTTAGTGAGAAAAAATGAAGCTAATCAAAGTCTGAGAGGCATTTTTATCAAAAACAGGGAGGAGATGGAGTCATTCTATGCACAATTTCTATCTCACATTGACCAAAAATAGCATTGTGATTTGAGAAAATTCAATTTAAAAAGTGATCAAAGAAGTGCATATGTACTTTCTGATTAGTAAAGGTTCAGATTTGGAAATAAGAGCACGTTGAGAAGCATTTTCAGAATCCATATAAAGCAATCAAGCCTTGAGCATGAGTAACAACCCTCAAATATTTTTCTTAAGCGTCTCTCTACTCATGCAGTTGAATTTCCTTATTACGGATAAATGTATTATTGATAACACTATGAATAGAAGGCATCCATAATTTAAAGGTTTTATTCCATAGTGAAATGAAATTGACCATCAAAAGCCTGCACACACACACAGACATTTGTATAATCTAACGTTAAAAGCAAGGCAGGGAATCTATCCGTTTACATCGTATGCCATGAATGAGTACAAAAATTCAAATGAGAAAAAGGAGATAAATTGTGGAGTTGATCATGTATGAGAAAAGAAAATGCAGATAAAGTGAGGACCTTGAAGGTTTTGCTCCATCCATTTTGATTGCTTTGTTCTGATGTGGCTAACCCACCACCATGAATAAGCATTGCTTGCCGCCCTCTGCAACATCTTGGTTGGTTGTTTCTTCTTCTGTGCTCCTAATTGGTGTGTTGAGATCTTAATAACGTGAGAGTCAAAAACATGCAAACCGTGTTTCTCCTATTCCTCTATCCGTTTGAGATGGAGAAGAGAAGACATGGATTCCATGACAGCAAGGGACTAAGAGAAGAAAGTGGAAAGAAAAAGGATTAAGAAAAAAGAAAGAAAGAAAGATAATGAAGAGATAGAAAACGTGGGAACTAAGATGTTGTGCTAATTATGGGATGATGGAGGAGAGCAAAGTTCGCACGAATTTAATGTCCAAACCTTACTTTTGAAAAAGCATTGCAATCAAATGATATAAAGAATCACATAATGCATGCATTCAACGACCCACGTGCCTGTGCCATTGTCCAGCTTTGCTTCCTTTATACACCTTTCATCTCTTTCTCTCCTTCTCTTTGCTGTCAAACTCTTCATAGGATAATCCAACATCAAATTTTCTAGGAGATAATTCTTACCAACATTTAGATTACTCACTAATTCTCTCAATGGAACATTAATTACAACAAATTATATATTTGGCACCAAAACTTTCTTGTGCTGGCATATCCAAATTGTTGAGACTTATTGGTTTTATCATCCTTTTGGGTGTAATAATATATATAGTTAAATAGGCTTTTCCTTGAAATAATCTAATCTTAGTAAGTAAGAGATAAACATTACGTCTATTACATATAACCAAATTAAATTAAGAATTCAACAACGACTTAATACTATATTTGTGTGTGTTTTTATAGTTATAAATTGTTAAATATTTAAATTTGAGTCTAAGTCTAACAAAGTAAAAACAAAAAAATTAAGCAATATATAAAAATGAAAATTTATAAAATTGATTTTAGATTCAATGTGATGTTATTATCTCTTCTATAGATTTGGCTAAGTAAATCTTCCTCTAACAGTTTGTTTATATTACTAAGGCAATTTTTTTTTTCGAAAAAAATTATTTCTCCTAACAAGGTGCTATGATGTTGAATTTTAAGATAACACACCATATAAATTGTGTAAAAAAATCAATGATATGCATTATTGTGAAAACATAAATGTCTGTCTGTTTTTCTTAAATTTTATGATACGAAAAAGTTGCTTAGGAAAGCTGTAATGAAGTGGCAGTGGCCGACTTTTGTCGCGGAAAGATGACACTTTGTTGAACAAAGTTTAACAAAGCTTTTTAGAGAGAGAAAGAGATTAAAAATATAAAATTGCGTGTTTCTGTTATTTTTGGAGGCACGTTCTGTTCACTAGTTTGGCCTAAATATGAAAATATTTAACAATTTTAGAAAGGTCTTTGACTAATATAATAGTGTTGTTTTCAGGTTCTTCTTTTATTCTAACTGCAAGAAGATTTGGGAACAAAATCAAAATCTTTCGACCTACACAAAGATCCATTTTCAAGATTTGTGTAAAAAAATAATTGTATGAAATGCCCTAGTTACATAAACATAGCAAAATAAGTTTTATTAATATTTGTTTGTAGAAAAAGAATATAATTTTAGTTTCGTACATTTAAAAGGATATGAAAATTGCATTCACTGGGAAGTTTTTGCTTAAAAAGAAAGTGGGAGTTTTTTAAAATTCTAAGAAACCCCTCAAATAAAGTTATATTTGGAAAGACAAAAGTTTGAGGGGCAAATAGATATCCCTATAAAATGATATCTCAACAAGATACGCAAATTGAAAATATAGCAAAATTAATCCTGTACAAATAATATTCATTTATTAAGATGTTAACTCTTTTAGCATATGATATTTTATTTTATTTTTAAAATAGTTTTATGTTAACAAAAAATTAAAATAACTCTATCAACTTGTTATAATTTTAAGTATTTTCTTTTAGTCTACTTTTTTATATTTTATATGACTTGGTAGTATCTGTACAGTGTGATACTGCTTGCAAGTAATAACATTGAAGTGGCAACTAACCCATAAAACTGTCTCCAGATAGGATGATACCTGTCACTCTTTAAAAGAAAACACTTTTGTATAATAGTTTTATCTTCACATATGTTTGTTATAATTTTCTTGCAAAAAAAAGCATTTTTTTTCTATCAACCAATAAAAATGATAGATGAAATTGAACTTTTAGCTGTTAAAACTTTTATTTACAGTTTTAGCCGTATCTTCTTCACGTTTTAGTCTTAATATTAAAATTTTGTAAATTTTTTCGTTCTAAGTTTTGTCTAAAGCACATGGGTCTTAGCCCAATATTTTTCTACTTTTCCTTTTTCTTCTTCTTCTATATATATATATATATACATATATATATATATATGTATATATATAT
>Ga0123340_1004422_pt1 | contig 13327 bp, 8 predicted proteins | sample SirMexnodulemix_FD_89961 | JGI IMG/M metagenome (GOLD analysis project Ga0123340, IMG submission 89961) | Root nodule microbial communities of legume samples collected from Mexico - Siratro Mexico nodule mix | ecosystem: Host-associated > Plants > Roots > Nodule | place: Mexico: Nepantla... | reverse complement strand
TATATATATATATATATATATATACCTTATTAATAAACTTTAAAATTTTGTACAGAAAGTGGGATCATAAAATTGTTATGGACAGTGATTATGTTGGAAGATTTGAAAGATAGAAAACCTTGAAGCTATGTGTTTCTCATGATTTCAAGAGGAGCATGTTGGTTTTTAAAGAAGCAATTCATAAGTAGTCTGTTGTGTTTGTTAAAACACTAGTTAAATATCTAATACCATTTAATTTAAGTAATAAATTAAATTTATTTTAAGTATTTCGTTTGTGACTTAATTTTAGGAATTTTAAATATAACAATTTGTTTTCTTTACTCACTATAATATTATACGTTTCGTGTTGTTGTCATTACGTAAAATATATATACACCTACACCAATTTGTTAACGGTAAACTTATTTCTCTTCCTAATTTTCTTTTTTCTCTCCTTAGTCTTCCTAGCAATACCAATTATCTATTTTTTTTTTATCTAACCACTGTTATAATTATTTATTTTTTTTGGAAAAGTATAGTCACATAATAACTCTTTCTCACCATGAAATTAAAACTTTTGTCAAACAATGCAAATTTTAAATAATAACTACTCTCACCTTTTAATAAGGTATACGTCTTTTTATGGTTGATAATCTTAATTTATTTACGATAATGTTATTGGTTTTGTGAGTGCTAAACAATAAGCAAATCCCAATCTTCAAGGTCACAAATCCAAATCCAAAACAATATATAATTATAAAAGTAAAGCGAAAAGAGGGTTTTTCCAAATAAACAATGACAACACATGGATTGGATATAAAGCAACAACTTAGAGTATTAATAAATAATTGGGATGTGGATCACATGTTCAATTATCTAAGCCAATCTAAATTAATACCAAATAAAGATGAGATCACACGATGTTCATGTGATATTATTTTTAAGAAAAATATCAAGATATCAACGTCGGTAAGTTGACATTAAGTATTTAAATTAGTGAAAATTATTTAAAAAATATTATTTGAAATTAACATAGCATATATTTTAATAAAATAATGAATTTTATTAACAATTGTAGCATTAAAAAATTGTGGAGATAAATAAAACTGAAATTGAACCTGTATCTTTTAGGTAGAAGAGGAAAACTAAGTCAATTTCATTCAAATATTAAGTTAATCCGACTCATTTTATGCTGAATTATAACTTTTGTAATATAATTCCACCTACTTTGATAAAGTGACTCAATTATTATTATTGTTTTTCTTTGTTTTTCATTTTGTTTCACCTACTATACGTACTTGTGTTTGAAAATCTTTTCAATAAGTTTCATTTCAAATAAAAAAAAAAACATAATAAAAATGTTGAAGTTGTGTAGTTGGAATTTAAATAAACAAAATTATTATAATAAATTTAAGAATATAAATAAAAAAATGGATTGCACGCCAACTTACCACGAACTCAATTTGAATTTGTTTAGCCAAATAAGTTAAATTAAGTGAGTTGATTTTGACTCAATTAATAAGTGTTTAATACTTTTAACCTAAAGCTTGATATATTGGATTGAAACTCACATTGTCACTCTTACTTTTAAGTAAGATATTGAATTTAAAGAGATTTTATTAAAAGTAATGAATAATTAAAAAATAAATTTTATCATATATCTCTTATTAAAGAAAAACAATGTAGTTGAGAAGATTTATGAAAGAATTTATATTAGACACCCACCACAAATAACATCACGTGTAAAAATTTATTCAACCAATAATAATCTATTCAACACGATCAATACGTGACAAAAAAAAAAATAGACAAGTGTGCATTAATTATTATAAGGTACCATTTTCTTTTATTGTTATTAACGTTTGAAATATATGCATTGTTTATATTATTTTTAGTAAATTTTTATAACAAACCAATCCCTGATAAGGACATAATTGTTTGTTTAACTTTTGTGTTTGATGAAAACTTTTGACTCTTTCTAGAATCCATCTAAGATAGACAAATTCAAAAGAAAGAACAAGTGCTGCAACTTGGAATTGAAAAGTTTGGCCAAATAAAAGAAAATTATCCATTACTAATTGGCTTGTTCATGGTGCCTCTTATAATAATAAGAAAAAGAGTGATCAAACAAATCAACCAATAAAAATAGAAGGAGTCTTTAAATTTTTAAGTAATTTTTTATATCCTCAAAATATTAAATACAATTACTTTAGTTAAAATCACACTCTTATCTCTTGTTTTTCTTTTTTCATCATTAAAAAATAATTTGTATAAAGTATGCATAATTAAAAATGATTGCATAGTTTTGACTGTTTTTTAGAAAGAATCGAGGATATGTATGCACACGACGTGTCTCCATGTAATGTGAATTAGTGTTCAATATCTACAAAATGGATAACCATTAATTAATGACGTGAGATTTAACTATTTAAAAACGATTACGAAATGAGTAATATTATCAAAATTTCTAGCATGTTTTCCATATTTTTTATTATTAATTAAAGAAACTATCTATTGCTGATTAAAGTTTAATGAAAAGTAAAATAAATAATGAAGACTTGTTTAAAGAAAGTACAGTTAAACAAATATAAAATCATGGATAATTCTCATTAAAAAATGAGATTAACAAAACTTTGCATTTAAATAAATTTTAGCAAATAATAAAAATATATATAAGAGAATGTGTAACAACAATAAAAAAATGTGTTTAGAAAAGTATACTATAATATATTGTTAGCAATCTTTTCAATGAATAACATTAGGTGTAATATTTTTAAAAAATGTTAATAATATTTTCCTAATATTTTATATTGTAGTTTTTGTGAATCTGGTAAATAAAAAAAGTCAAATTATATAAATTTAAAATTAAAATGTTTCTATAATTTTTCTTATTATTTTTTAAATAGAAATGTCAAATAAAAAAAAAATGAGAAATTAGCATCTTTGGAAATACAAAATACATTTGATACTTATCATCTACAAAAAAGAAGAAATTAAAAGTATTCTAAAGAAGCACGTTGAAAAAACATAGTATTTGTCTTTCATGAAAAACATTGTGTTTTTGTTTCTTGTAATGTTTATCTTCATTATTACATGTGGTGTCATGTGATATCTACTCTTCCTCTTATGTAGATTTGTGTTAGATTGAAGAAAGAGGTTGACATTGAGAAGTAAGAAGCAGAAACAAAGAAAGAAAAGATATGAGTTTGAGGGAGGAAAATGAAGAGGGAAGGGATCTGAAGAAGCCATTTCTTCACACGGGAAGTTGGTATCGTATGAGTGGGAGACAATCCAGTCTGTTTGGTTCCACACAGGCCATTCGTGATTCCTCCATCTCAGTCATTGCTTGTGTTCTAATCGTTGCTTTGGGTCCAATTCAGTTTGGTTTCACTGTAAGAATCTCTTTTTTTCTTGCAAAATCAATGGCCTAAGCAAAAGGGTACTCACAAAATATGATCTTGATCATTTTCTGACAGGCTGGTTACACCTCACCTACCCAAGCTGCTATCATCACTGATCTTGGCCTCTCAGTCTCTGAGGTATGCATGAATGAATGAGAATTTGAGAGAATGAGCATGTGTTGATTTGTTTGATCATGGTTCCTTGTTTTTGTGTTTCACCACTTCATTGTGTTTGTTGGGCAGTTTTCTTTGTTTGGTTCTTTGTCCAATGTCGGTGCCATGGTTGGAGCAATAGCTAGTGGTCAGATTGCGGAGTATATAGGGCGTAAAGGGGTACCCTTTTGTTGCTTTTTCTCGTTTTTCTTGTGTGTAAGTTTGAGGTTTTCCCTTAATTTCAATTTCTTGTTTGAAATTGCAGTCTTTGATGATTGCATCCATTCCGAATATTATTGGTTGGCTGGCTATCTCTTTTGCAAAGGTAAGCTTTAATCATTGTAATATTTTGTTTACCTAGAATCACATTAGTTGTGTGTCAATGTGAGTATAGATGATTCAATGTGAATTCAAACACGCAATTATTCAGTAAATAAATTGTTCTTGAGCTTGAGCTTGAGCTTGCCTTGTTGACATTTTTCAGGATTCTTCTTTTCTTTATATGGGAAGATTGTTGGAGGGGTTTGGCGTAGGGATAATATCTTACACGGTAATTGTAAAATGTTTTTCATGATGCTAATGTGGGATTAAGTTATGTATGGCACAATTATTGAGTGTTCAAACTTCAAATTCACAGGTGCCGGTATATATAGCTGAGATATCACCTCCAAACTTGAGGGGTGCTTTGGTTTCAGTTAACCAGGTTGGTTGATGTGATATAATGGTAGATAGTTAACGTTTCTTAGATTAGTGATCTTTATTGTTTCTTTTCTGCATAGCTCTCTGTAACCATTGGAATTATGCTGGCCTATCTGCTGGGGATTTTTGTTGAATGGAGGTTCCTTGCAATTTTAGGTAATACCCTCTCAGACTTGGCAAGGTTGGAAACTACCCTCTGCCTTCAAATGAATTTATGGTTCTTGTTCTCAAATGTCAAAAAACTAAATTTGGAGATCTTGTGAATTTGAATTAGATTCTCAACTCAAATCTTAAGCTGGTTTCAGATTGTATCCTATAACTATTATTGGACCAACCCATATTTTTCTGTGCTCTAGATTGCTAGGCTTGAGTGGGTTTTAGTGTTTGAGATCCCCAAATTGACTAGAGATATGATCAATGTAGTCCTTATAATAAAGTTTGAGTAATTCTCATCTTAGAAGACAGTTTTGTGAAGTTGAATTACATCTTAAGCTGAAATTCTAGATCAGTCAACTCAGGTTTGACTATATCACAATCAGAACATGTCTTATATTCATTCTAAGCTTGGAGTGTTGGGAAGGTTTAAAGCCCATTCACTGTTTCAGATCAACTGAGGAATAAAAAACTGCATCTGTTGACCTTCCCCTAAGGGAAAAGACATATTATTTATGCATTATTTACCACATACTGCTGACTTGTATGTTCTGTAGGAAATTCAAACTAAGCTTATCTATGTTCTTACTCTTGCAGGAATTTTACCATGTACAGCGTTGATACCTGGCCTATTTTTCATTCCTGAATCTCCTAGATGGCTGGTAAGCTTTGCGAATCATTATACTTAAATGTCATGTATACGGTTGTTGAAAAAATAATTGAATTGAACAAATTTATACTGAACTGAATTAAATTGCATAAAAAACTGAACTGTTTAAAAAAAACCTCTATTGAATTGTTATATAAATTTAGTTTTTAAAAACTGAATTGCTCCTAAATAGTACTACTTGAACTAAATTGGCCTATAATTTATGAGATGGGAAAATATACTTTAAAATAGAATGTCCATTGGTAATAATTCAGATATTTCAAGCAATTAAAAAACAATTTAGAGTAATTCAATTTTGTTTAGTTCGCTCAAACTATGATCAAATTCAGTTCATTTAAATCCCTATACAATTTAGTTCAGTCCTCTCGAATCACTTTTAAATATTAGTTTAGTTTTATAATAGTTTAGTTCAATTCATGCATTTTTTCTTCCCCTAGTCATCAAATTTGTGTTGATAGTTTCTCAAAGTGAAGTTGCTTTACTGAATATAGGCAAAAATGGGAATGACTGAAGAATTTGAAACTTCCTTGCAAGTACTCCGAGGCTTTGATACTGATATTTCGGCTGAAGTGAGTGAAATTAAGGTAATAAGCTTTCATCATTTTTATTCCAGTGTATGACCCTCATATTTCGTATATCTTTATTACCATTTAATGTATCACAAAATTGTCATTTTATGGGGAGTCATGTTATTCAGAGGGCTAATGCTTCGACCAGCAGAAGAAGTACAATTCGATTTGCAGATCTCAAACAAAGAAGATATTGGCTTCCTTTAATGGTAAATCCATCTTCCTTATGGAGTTGTTTCATATCAAATTAACATTGACCAGTAGAGTCTAACCATTTTTTACTAATTCCATCTTGTAGATTGGAATTGGACTGCTTATTTTGCAACAGCTGTCTGGAATTAATGGTGTTCTTTTTTATTCCAGTACCATCTTCCGAAGTGCTGGTATGTTATGCTGATTTCTTATAATACTCTGAAGTACTGTACAAGTAGTAATGTAAGGGAACCGTCAAACATTTTGGCCAGAGTTTATATCTCATGTTTGTATAACTTTCAATAACAATCCTTTCTGTCCAAAACCATGAATTAGAATTATTGAAGAGATGAATTCAAACTTTTGAAAAGTAGTTAATGAAGCCTACAATTGTGTGATAATGAAATTGTATGGGTTGGGGTAAGACAAAAGACTTGTTTCTCCTGATTATTTCTTGGAATATTCTCATGCTATTATGTATAAAATTATGCTTTATTCTCATCATTTCAACACACATTAACAGGAATTAGTTCGAGTGATGCAGCAACATTTGGAGTTGGTGCTGTTCAGGTTCAGCTGAGAAGAAATTTTTAATCTCCTTTTTCTGTCCAATATTCTCAATTCATTACCTGATAAATATTTACATTTCACCCAGGTTCTTGCCACCAGTTTAACTTTGTGGTTGGCAGACAAATCTGGTCGCCGGCTTCTCCTTATTGTGAGTTTGAACTTTTCTATCATGTTTAGTTTGTGACTATTTGTTTGGAGGATTAGAATAAGAATGATCAAATCTTCCATTGCATTGCAGGTCTCTGCTACTGCAATGACTTTTAGTCTCTTGCTTGTTGCAGTCTCATTCTATGTAAAGGTAATGATATTTTTATTTTGTTGCTAGCTACTCATCATGAACTGTTTTATTAAATGCATGTACGTGTCTACCTATATAGCTAACAATTTGCTACTTGTTCGTTATGTTTTTTCTGAAATTTTCTCCCAGGCTAGTATATCAGAAACTTCTTCCTTGTATGGGATATTGAGCACCTTGTCGGTGGTTGGAGTTGTGGTATGTGAATAGATGTTAATTCATTATTCAAATATTTTTTGACTGCTTGTTATCTGACTATAGAGTTTTAAATTTCCAATTCTTTCAGGCCATGGTTATTGCATTCTCTCTGGGAATGGGAGCTATGCCATGGATTATAATGTCTGAGGTACATTTTTGTGGTTTTACATTTTAGGCTATTATTTCCCAAGCATAGGAATATATGCTGCAACTACGATCCCATGACTATCTTCTGGCAAAAACAGTGGAGGATTTAGAGACATCAATAAGTTGTGAATGTATTTTATTATGGAAAAGGGTACAAAAAAACAATAAACTAACATTTTTGGAAAAAGTTATTGTATGGATATAACTGTTTTGACTATTCAATTTCTTCTATGGAGAATTGCATGATTGCATTTGATTGTAACACAAATTGTTGAAATAAAATCAGTAGTGTGTTTTATTGGTAGCATTTGAAATCACTGTCAAAGTTAATTTGTTCAATATATCATATCACAGATTCTTCCAATAAACATCAAAGGCCTAGCAGGGAGTGTTGCAACACTTGCCAACTGGTTATTTTCTTGGCTGGTTACGTTGACAGCTAATATGCTCTTGGAATGGAGTTCTGGAGGTTTGTATGCATTGCCGATATTTTCCTCTCAATATTTTTGTCATTTGTTAACCAGAAGCCACCTTTGTTCTTGTCAGGTACCTTCACCATATATGCATTAGTATGTGCCTTCACTGTAGGATTTGTTACCATTTGGGTCCCTGAGACAAAGGGGAAATCCATTGAAGAAATCCAATGGTCTTTCAGATGATGTTTCTTCTCTAGCACTTTTCTTTCCCCTTCTTCACAAGTTGATTTCAGAGTTTCACGTTGTAAGGTATTTGACATTATGGTGTGGTTCATGTATTATTCATTTGATTTCATCCCTTGAAAGTGGGAATCCTCTACAAAGAACTTGGAGGTTTTTGTGTGAATTGGCTCCTTAGACATTAGCTTAGACTAGTCCCTCCTGTATGCACCCTGTAATTGTTCCTTATTAATTAATTCATTATCTTCTCTTGGTTTGTGGAAAATGTAAGCCAAATTAGTATAACTATTTATGGCCCCTTTGCAATTGTGTTGCTATTGATTATAAATGTCAACTTATTAGCAACTTCAGTTCAATTTATTGTTGAAGGAATTGATTATTGCTTTTAAAAAATGGAGCTGCAGGTTTTAGTGTAGCTTCAATTGTAGTGAAGCTCAAACCTGACAGGTTATAAACAGAAAAATTGTGAATTGTGGTATTTATTTGGATTTCCATGCAATGCAATATATATATATATAAGCAAAAAAGGAACATTTTCATTACTTTCTTGTGTCATGCCCCAAGTTATCATAGGGAAGGTCTCCTAAGACTTGGTACATTTTAGCAGTGGGAGGAAATTACACATTCTTTACACTTAAGAAAAAAAATTGTCCTTCAGTGAAACGCGTTTTTGGGTGGTTGTGGCGAGTGAAAGTTGTAACAAAGTGATAAAGGAAAATGCTGCATGGACCACCAACCCATGCTATTCTACACGTACAATTTGGTATGATAGAGATAGCAAGAAAGAAGATAATGAAATTCTACACGTACAATTTGGTAAGATAGAGATAGAACGAAAGAGAAATAAAAACGTACACTTTCTTTGGTAGAACAGAGATAGCAAGAAAAGGAAAAGAAATAGGAAAAATATATAAATTTGTGATTGTTTTATACATGATAAATCAAGAAAATTGTGGCTTTTGTAACGTGACTAGTAGCCTCCAAAATCTTGCTTTTACCTTGTAAACCTCACTTCTACTGTTGTGAATCTCACTTTTTTTTTTTCATTGCTCTTTGCTGCCTTCACACTCTGGCACATACAATACTACTCTTGAAGCTCCGATTTGGTCTTGTTTATGTGCAATCTTGAATTGTGATTCTACTATATTAAAAAAAATGCAGTTGCATGAGGCCACGAATCCATGAGAGAACCTCCAGCAAAGAGACTAGTTCTGATTCATGTGAAGGTGGTATGCCATAATGCCACAACACAACTACTTTATTAAAACAAAAGCACCATGCATGCCACTGCCGTAGACTTTATGCTCCATTAAATATGTTGCATTGATGTTACAGTTTAGATAACAAAGGCCTTTTCCATTTATCTTCTAAATTGTTCCAGAGGTTGCTTACTTTTAGGGTGCATATTCCTGGCTTGTTCCCGTTGTCATGACTTTCACTTGCTAGCTTTAGTGACTTAAAAGATTGCTACAAAACATTGTTCCTCAATTACCCATTTCTCCTTCTCCATTCAATCTTTCAAGGTTTTGATAACGTATGGAGCAAACTAAAGGTGATATAAAGGCATTAGAAAACAACTTTTTTATTGTGGCAATTGAAAAGAGAGATTCCATTTTAGCTAGTTCAACTCAAAGAAAGCATCTCATTCGTTGTCCACATTTTTTTACCACACGTCGGGCATAAAACAGAAATGTTGAACACCCTTAGAAATCAGCTTCTCCAATTGTGAAGCACTCCTCCCCTATCAAGCAATTAATATGTATTATCAATACCAGCACGCGGGGAACATTTCTTTATTAAACACTTCATTATTTTTTTTTAATCAAACCATCAATAATTTAACTACTTTTCTTTTATCTACTTCTCTTTTTTTCATTTTTTTCTGCTATTTTTTCTCTGTCAAACAAATCTTAGAGAAAGAATATATATGGTAGATAATATGACATGAAAGAAAAATATAAAGAAAAGATATAGGTACAACTTTTATCTTTGTGTAACCATTTACCATCGGGATGAGCCTTAGGAACATACTCATGATTTATCTATTTATTTATTTTTGTTATGGATACAGTATATTAGAAACCAATAAACTTAAAAATAAATTCACAAGTCCATTTGTTGAAACTTGTTAAAAAAAATGAGAGCCACCAAATTCACATGCCCATTTGTTGAAACTTGTTAAAAAAGAAATGAGACACGTGCTGTGTTCTCAACAGTTTTAAGCCAATCATAAAGAATATGTTTAAAGAAACTATTTTGAAGCATGTTTCAATATTTTTCTATTCATGGTTGTGGCAAGTACAATCACAACGTGTAGGTCCTCATTTATGGGTGCTGCAAGTAAAAAATAAAACAAATGGGCTTTAAGCATGGGTTTGGTATACAATTGTTTCAACAATCAACACGATCGAAAAAGAAAGAAGACGCTACATTAGTTAAATGTGATTGGGATGTGTGTTTACATTGCTTTCAGCTACAGAGTTCACGTGAAATGTACGTCACAGTAGCTTAACTCGTAATCAGACGAGAACTAGAAATGTGAGTTGTAACTACTTTTAAAGGACATGCACCAAGGTCTCTGCAACGTATCCTAAAACGAGGATCGCCACGTCCTTGTCACAACGTAAATTTCATCCTCATTTCCAATGACTCTGCTTTTCACTCAATATTCCATTGGTATGCCAAAATGCTAGTTTCTATAGTTTTTGGGGCAGTGGATGCTTCATTTGGGTGCTAGATATTAATTAAAAGTTCGAATAAACTATATAGATAGAGACCAACTTTGAAAATTTTTGTATGTACTTCATCAAACAAAGTGATCAATGATCAAGCACTTTGTTCAGTTTACAAAAAATACTCTTTATATAATGGAGTTTAATAAAGAACTACACTGCCACTACGATTTAAATAAGATATTTAAGCACTTGAATCTTTGGAGTGGCAAACATAAGTTATTTGGTCAAAATGTTCCAGCAAATTGCAGAGGAAAGTGCAATAACAGCTAAGGCAAGAAAATTCTAAAGAAATGAGCAAGAAATTACCAGCACTGCTGCACATTTTTAGGATGGGAAAGCCCTTCAAGAAACCAGATATGAGACTTCTTTCAGAAGATTACAATGCATTGCAGATTATACCCCACGAGAAACACGATGTTTGAAGGCTAAGAAATTTAATATATATGTGTGTGTGTGAGAGAGAGAGAGCGCACATGAGTGTGTATATATATAGAGCATCAACAAGAATGAAAAAAAATAAAATTCAGGTATTCCCCATGTCATAATTACTCCAGATACATGAATTTGACCAAATGGAAATCCATAATCATCAAACACAAAAGAGACAGTGAATACACTATGAAATCTACAACATAGATAGACAGTGGATCTGAAACTAATGAAGGGTACCCTGAATTCAATTGTAACAACCAGAGTATGTGACTGAACTGAACTATGTGACAATTTCCACAGGATACTTATCAATGCAGTCTTCCCATGGTCCATTAGGAGAAGGCTTAACATTTCTCAGTGCCTGCCAAACAGCACTGTTACATTTGAAACCACTTCCAAATGCAATTTGCCAAACCCTGTTGCCCTTTTTCATCCTCCCTTTGGCTTCAATGTAAGACAATTCATACCAAATGGAGCTAGAGGAAGTGTTCCCAAACCGGTGCAGGGTCATCCTAGAAGCCTCCACATGCTCAGGATGGAGCTGGAGGTTCTTCTCCAGCTCATCAATCACAGCCCTGCCTCCAGCATGTATGCAAAAATGATCAAAAGCAAGCTTGAAATCCGGTATGTAAGGCTTCACATCAGCCTTGAACAACTTCTTCATCAGCAAAGTCACAAAAAACAGAAGCTGCTCACTAATTGGTAGCACCAAAGGACCAAGTGTGGTGATGTTGGTTTTCAATGCTCCACCAGCAATCGCCATCAAATCCTTTGACAAAGAAACACCAGTCTTGCCAGCATCATCCTGTTCCTGGTAAACACACCGGAACGCCTTGTCATCGGCACCGCGATGAGTCCTCACAACATGGACAAGCCGGTACTTCGCCCGCCTCCGATCGGCCGGCTTGTTCGACAGCAGGAGCGCCGAACAGCCGACCCGGAAGAGGCAATTGGGAATGAGCATGGATTTCTTGTTCCCAAAGTACCAATTCTGAGTAATGTTCTCAGTGCTAACAACCACGGCATAAGTGTTCCTATGAACCTGCAAAAGGTCCTTTGCAAGATCGACCGCAATAACCCCAGCACTGCACCCCATCCCTCCCAAATTAAAGCTCCTAATGTTCCCTCTCAATTTGTACTTATTCACAATCATGGCAGATAGAGAGGGCGTAGGGTTAAACAAGCTACAATTCACAATAAGAATGCCAATATCCTTAGGCTTAAGGTTGGTGTTTTGGAAGAGAGTATCCAAGGCACCAAACATGACTTGTTCCGCCTCCGCTCTGGCCGCAGCCATGGACGGCTGCGGCGGAATCGAGTGCATGGCCTCGGGGACGTAGGTCTCCTCTCCGAGACCAGAGCGTTCGAGGATCTTGCGCTGGAATTCCAGGGCCGACTCCTCGAAGTCTCCGGTGAGGCGGGAGTGGTCCATGAAACTCCGGAAGGGGGCTTTGAGGTGGTCAGCGGGGCGGAAGCAGGCGGAGTCTAGAAGGTAGACGGCGCGTGGGCGCGTGACGGCGTAAAGCGTGAGGCCGAAGACGAGGATGGCGGAGCAGGTGAGGATGGTGAGGAGGTTGTACTGGAGGTGGAGCCAGAGGTGGTGAAGGTCGGTGGTTTGGGAGACCTGGATTAACGTGACGAGGATCAAAGGAACTAGAAATAGGGTTAAGAGGTTAGTTATCAAGTAGTGGTAACCTAATTTCACGTACTTGAGATTGACGCTCTGGAGGAAATCGGGGAGCGCCATTCGGCTCTGCTGCTGGATCTGGACGCCCACAGCGGAGCCGCCGCCTCCTCCGGTGGTCATCGGAATGTGAATGTGGTGGCGATGGTAGTGAATGAAGGAGAAGGAAGGTAGGTTTTGGATTTGGATTTTTGTGTGTTGTTGTTGTTATATATATATATGGAGAGTGTGGTGAGTGGAAAGACGGTTACGTTGTTATGTTATGCGTTGGGAAGGTTGATTGTGTGGAGTGTTGGGAAAACGGTTATTTCAGTGCTCCGTACACTGAGCACCAACACCTGGGACTGGGACTCTTACCTAATCATCAACGCGATGAGAGACCAGCCAGTGTGCACCTCTGCTACTCCTGCAACCTCCTCACGCATTTCATCTCTCACCTTTAAATAAAAGACAAAAACATTATTGTTATTATTCTATGTCCCATCTATTCCCTTCACGTTTCAATCTGCACACTACAACTTTCATTGATTATGACAAATCATAGTTTCATTCGTTAAGAACCCTAAATCCTATATATTTTTTATTTTTTTAAGGTTGTATATTAGAGTCCTCATTTTGTTAACATGCAAGAAATAACCTTATTCGAAGTTAGATGATTATCACAATTATATAATCAATTATTTCAATTTAAACAATCAATTTAATAGGTTAAAACAAAACAAGCTTCAGATTTTACATGTCATTGACAAGGATATTACTGTCAACTGGTCTATATAATTATATTTTATCAAATT
>Ga0123340_1004416_pt1 | contig 13335 bp, 11 predicted proteins | sample SirMexnodulemix_FD_89961 | JGI IMG/M metagenome (GOLD analysis project Ga0123340, IMG submission 89961) | Root nodule microbial communities of legume samples collected from Mexico - Siratro Mexico nodule mix | ecosystem: Host-associated > Plants > Roots > Nodule | place: Mexico: Nepantla... | reverse complement strand
ATGTAACAAAATAATAATAATAATAATAATAATAATAATAATAATAATAATAATAATAATAATAATAATTTATTAACAAGCAAAATATTAGATATAATAATAATGATTAATAATAATCAATAACAAAAGGTGGTTGTTACGATTATTCATTAGATTTGGTCAAGGTGAAAAATCACCTAAAAACTAATTAATTTATTATTGTAAGTGAAATTTCATATAAATAAACAAAATGAACTATATAAAAACAAAAACTTATAAACTTTATAAACTTAATTGTAAGTAAAGTTTCATATAAATAAACAAAATGAACTATATAAAACAAAAACTTATAAACTTGTTATCTTAAAATTTGAAAAAAAAGTAAAAAGTGTCAAATACTCTCACCTTATTCCTTAAACACCTTTAACAATCACTTTCTTGTTCCCTTTCGATTTATTGGTAAAATGTTTTGTAAGAAATTTTCATTTATTGCAATATTGAAAAACCCTAAATGTTACCAGCAACTAAGAAGATGGGAAGAACAATGAATATTTAACCTCTATCGTGGAATACCTTCTTCTTCTCCCATTTTTCAGTTAATTTCGGAAAAAATGATCTATGGAAAATATTTCAATGATAGGGCAAACTGTATGAAGTTTTTATCTCTAGAAAGTTGAATAGGTAGGATAGCAAATTTGGGTTTGTAAGGTTTTTTGACATTAAAAATGTGGGAAGATTGGAGAAAGAGTTGGATTTCATTTTTCTTAGTGTATTTGTTATACCATAACTACTTTAACATAAAAATATTAAAAAAATAACAAAAAAATATCATAATTAATTTCTTGAAATATAATATTGAATTAATAAATTAAATATTATAAATAATTTAATAGTTAACTTAGATAATATATAATATTAGAAAACGGTAAAAAAGAAAAGTAAATAAATAACTTAACTAGTTTAAAAAATAATAATAAAAGCATTTAGTAAATGTTCGAAGAATATAAATAAATAAAAAGACTTTAAGCTATGCTTTTAAAGAATATATTATTCAAGTTACTTCTGTGCACTATTTGAAGTGACTTTTGAACAAAGTAAATATTTTAATATTTTATTATTTAAGTTAAAAACTTATGATCAATAAACAAAGTTAATCATTTAAATTTTATTTGAAGTGACTTTTGAATTATTATTTAAGTTAAAAATTTATGAACGGAAAAATTAATCATTTTATTTCATAAAAGTTATCTCGTCTCTAAAAATATTTTATTTTATTTTTTATATTTTTTAAATAATTGTTCATCCTTTATCTTGTAAATAGAGAAGAGGACATTGTCCAGTCCAAAATTGGATTGAGTAAGTCTTATTTTAGTTGATTTTACGAGAAAAGTTATATATGTAGAATAAGGCTTTGCATGTAAACTTTTTGAAGTAAAGATACATTGGTCACAATAATTATATTGTATGTAAGGATGATATTTGATGTGTACTGTTAGCATTTTTTATGTTTTGGAAATATAAAGATATAGTTCTTACATATAAATTTTGATTTTTCACGTTGTAAAGATTGTTGAAAAGTGTTGATTTAAATTTGTAAATTGTTTGTGGAAGAGTTATTAAAGTTATTGATAAAAATTGTCTTTAGTTTGAAATTAGTTTAAATAATATATAGTTTTATTTTTTTGAGATAAATATTAATTTGGATAGATAAATTTGTTTGATTAAATTTTTATGTTAAAGTAGTTATGGTAACAAATACACTAACAAAAATGAACATTCGTTTACGTAGACATTATTTTTATTCAATTTTAAATTTGATTGAAAATACTTTAAGATATAATACAAGATTAATATAATATGAAAAAATATAATAATTGAAATAAAAAATGTAATTAAAATAAATCATCTGAAAATAATTTTTTTAAGAATTAAAACAGTTTTAAAATACCAAAACTATAAACACCTCTAAATCTATAATTTTAACAATAAGATATCATATAAATATATACATATATGCTATTTATAATTTCAACCATTTCAACTAATTTTTTAATCTTTAACTGTTTTTTCCGTTTCTAATAATAATAATAATAATTTATTAGAGATAATAATAATGATTGATAATAATCAAACAAAAGGTGATAGTTACGATTGTTTATCAGATTGGGACAAAGTCAAAAATCACATAAAAATCAATTAATTTATTATTGTAAGTGAAGTTTCATATAAATAAACAAAATGAATAATATAATGATAAAAACTTAGAAATTTGTTATCTTAAAATTTGAGAAAAAAAAAATGGTGTTAAATGACTCAGTTATTCCTTAAACATCCTTAACAAATCACTTTCTTGTTCCTTTCGATTGATTGGTAAGAGGTTTAAAAATAAACTTTCATTTCATTGCCATACTCAACTTCTGTACACTGAATTTTAAAGTGAACTCAAAGATCATTCAAGTACTCTTGAAAAGGCAATGTAGTTGCAGATACTTGACTTCACATATTAGAGCCATTCAAGCATTGAACAAAAGTTGAAAACACTAATTAACATGAAAACTACATTGGAGTTTACCACACTAAGTATACATTTGCATGTGAAAACTAAATGAATAACACAAAGTGAGATAGCTCCAATGATTTTACCACTGCCAAAACTGAATGCCAGATTCAAACACTGGCAGCAGCAAACAAGTTTCGAAGAACACAAGAGTCTCCATTTACAGCATGCTATCTGTGAGAGCCGGCAACCGGCGGAAGAAGTTAACGGGCGCCGGCGGCACCTTGCTCCGGAGCATGGGGTGCCTCATAAGGTAAAACCCAGTGAGAAGAATAGGCAGCTGAAAGGGTGTCACATACAACGCAATAGCAGACACAAAGCAGAACACCATGAACATGGTGGTGGCACGAGGATCACGCCAGTTCACAAGAGCTTGGATCCTCTCACCCTGAGTAGCTAAATCCCCAACAACACTCTGAATCCTCCCAGCCACGCTCCTCAACCGATCGTACCTCCACCGGACAACGTCAGGGCCCTTTGAGGAGGGAAAGGTGTCAAATTCCTCATCAAGTTCATCTGGGGTCACAGCTTCTGCATAGGAGAGTCTGGTGTTCATGTGGGGAGGGTACCTTGGACGGAACCTCCAATTCCACATGCCGATCACAAACATGTAGAGAAATGCAGTTGGCAGAAGAAGCTCAGGGAAGCACACAAGCATCAGAAAAAGAATGTGCACCAGCACTGTTGTCACAGGATGCTTCCATGTGGAAACCTCCCCCAGCCATCTCACAACTGAGAGAATTCCAGAAAACACTGTCATCAAACGGTAGAAGTTGGCCTTGCTGCGCCTCATGCTCCAAAGATGAGAATCTGAGTCAGACATGTATTCAACTACCTCCTTTCTAAGTGGGGGTTCTGCCCTACTAAGTCTAGCAGCAACCACATTAACTGCTTGGTGTCTCAGCTTTTCCTGCTCCATGATGTTAAGGGGCCTTTTGTAGTGCATTTTTGGCAAGTGAGGCTTGAAATATAGCTGCATCAAGTCAACCGTTGAGAAACAGGAGAATCTAATGGCCAAGTGCAACTCACCCATTTTCTTGACCCCTGAAGGATGTAGAACTAGTAAGGGGTATACGTTTGTATAGATACGGCCAGCTTCCAGGGTTGAGATCCGAATCCGAACTTTACCGACTATTAGATCTTTGCTACCATCTGGGTTGTTGAGTTGTCCATTGTCAAACACCCCCACAGTGAGAACTGTGGCTGGATCATAAACTTCCCAAGTGTACTGCTCATTGTATTTCGGACTTAGACTGTCACTGATGGTTCGAGTACGAACCCATTTGTGCCCATATTTTGCCACACAGTATGTATCTGTTGTCCCCCTTCCATCCCTGGTTTTCATTGGATGAAGTCCATGAACACTTAAAATGCCAATTTCTAATACCCCAATTGGCTTCTTCCAGAGCTGCTTTGATGTGGCTCTGAGATCACTACTATAGTAAGTTGACCCGTCAAAAACATGGTAACCACCATCAAGACAGACACTGAGGTGAATTCTACTAAAAAACTTATCTTTCTCCTTTTTTTCATGTTCCGCATCCATTGCAGATGACATGGATTGTTCAAGGTGATACCATCTGGAATGGATAGCTCTGTCATCGGCCCGCTTGTCAGCTTGGCTTAAAGGAATAGCAACAACTCCGACAGTCTCATCCTTGCTGGGACCGACTCGACTTTCAACTGAAACAATCAGATGTTCATCGAAGGGTTCGGCGGCAACAAACATCAGCTCTTGCTCCCAACGTAGAGCCATGCTCCTTGCTTGAACTGGTTTTGTTTTCAAAATCTGGTTACCAATCTGGACCTTAACATAGGCATCATGGATTTGGGAATTCTCTGATGAATGTAAGTCCTGTGCCTCAATCACTTTGACTCTTACATACCATAATCTCGGAGAATGGTAAACCTTTGATCGCATATGAGCATATGCGGTTGAAGAGAGCTCACCGGGAGTGAGAGCATCAGAATGCCAGGCATCAGGAAAAGCTTCATCAGCTTGTGTACCAAACCATACAGCTAGCATCAACTCCCCCTTTTTCTTGTCCTTACCCTTGTCAAGCCTATACCATTCAGGAGCCAATGGACTGTTAGGTGGAACACGGGTAGGAACATCATGAAGATCGAACCTCACGGTGCCGACAACTCCATCTAGCAACATACTCTTGTCTTTGACTACAACTTCAAGCGAAGTTGACTGCTGATTCTCCCTTGCAAAGGCAAACACCTGATTCCATTCAGGATCTTGAGTTTTCTCATAGTGCTTGGTAGTTCCTTTGAAATTTCCAACCTTCACCTCCACATAAGGATCAAGGCCACCAGTCACACTCTTTGATGGAAGGTCACGAGCTTTCACAACTCGTACAAATAGGTAGTGCATTGGTTCAACAAGGTCATAGGAGCTGGCTGGCCCATATCCCCGTTTAACTCGCCCACCGACCACTTGACCCCCTCCAAGATAAGGGCTTGTCTCTTTGAGTGCATAATCCATTGGAGCGGATGAACCTGGATATGCATGGAAAACTCTAGGAGGAGGCAGTCCAGATTTAGTCTCATGCTTTCCATGGTCTGTAGTCGTCTTTGCAGCTTCTGAAGAAGAAGATTTATGCTGCTTTTCTTCATTCGAATTCGGAAGGCTGTGAAATGTGTGCTTTGTGTCATTTTTCTTACGTGAAAAAATATTCAGGATTGAGTTTGTGAATGAAACAGGTGATTGATCTGGAGCTGAGCGTTGCACTGTGTCCACAGAAGGTTCCACATCAGGAAGAGGGTGTGAGGATTTTATTGAAGGGTCATCAGTGACAAATACCTTCAAACCAAGCTCCCCTTTTATGCGGGAAAACACATTTTTCTTTTCCAGAGGGTAGTGAAGAACAACAGCATCAGAATATGGGACAAATGAGGGTCCAGTGAGGTGGACCTTACCAAGGAAGACTTTGGAATTATTGCTCTTGCTATAGTGATAGACACAGGCATCAAGAGTGAGATTCTGCAATCTGTTAGGATCGGTAACATTGAAATAAAATTTCTCATTCCAAACAGGACTCAGATCTTTCTCTTTAGTTGAAGTCCGAAATTTCTGACCATCAAATTGAAGTTCCACATAAGTACTACATGAGCCCTGCCCATCTTTGGGCATAAGGTCATGAGCCCCCACAACTTCCACACCTAGCTTCAGATTGCTCATTGTCAATAACTAATTAGATTCCAGGAAAAGTGCCTGAAAAGAAAGGAACAAACCAGGTTCATGCTTATTATAGTATCAGATATAGATTTCAATATCCTTATGTGATCTAAGTCAACTGGAGTATAAACAGTTCTGTATTATCATTGTCAATAGATAAAGAAATTCATATAGCAATTTTATGATACATCTAAGCTTCAAAATCTTACTCTGTTGGCAGACAAATTTTCCCTAAGTCCTAACAAAGAAAGCAAGACACCATTTGTAGAGTGTAGACCAAACTGACTACAACATTACCACATTGACCAAGCTCAACCTTACTTGAAAACCTTTGAGTTAATATCATAATATTCAAAGTCAATATAATGTGGAAATTCCCAAGAAATAAACACTACTTAAACAAAAGTATTCTCTTTGATTGAATTATCAAAAAAAAAAAAAAAAAAAAAAAATTAAAAATAAAATTATATTTCATTTTATATTTTAATAATAAAATTTGACCAAGGATGTCAAATATAAATGAAATACTTCTAAATACATATACTTTTTTGTGTGTGCGTGTGTAAAGGAAAGCAACAGGATTTATTATTTTATGTTTTTAAGCATGGGGCTATAAATTATTATTCAGTTGATTCTTGTGATAAATAAGACAAGGTATGACACGATTCACCCTACTGAAATGAAAAGAATGAAAACTAAAATAAAATCCTTCAAAAAAATTAAAAGAAATACAAAAAAGATGGATATCAAATCATTATAAAAGACAAGTTATTCTTTAAACTCAAGCAAGAAAGAGAAAAATTTTATGAGTTTCAACCACCACATCCACAATAGTCTTCTCCGTGGTAAAGAAGTAAGACTATAATCAAAAAAGGAGCCTTAAATTCTTTTTATTCCAACTTCCAAGTATAAAAAATAAAAAAGTATTTCCAAAACTGCAAAAAGAATAGAATACAACAACATCATAGTACAGGGAAAAAAGGTATAACTCCTTGTACCACAGTACATGAGATCCTATGACAAGAACCTTCAGATACTCTGAAGAACATGAAAATCCCAAACGAAAAAGAAAAACAAAAATCATTGATCTGTGAATCATGAAACCCCGAGTTTTATGTATACTCAGTTCTTATTACCAAAATATGTGCAGGCTTTCAGCAGAAAAACAACCATAAAACCTAACCATTTATCCAATATTTACAAAATTAAGGGTGAAAAAAACAATTTTTTGACACAGATGAAAAGTTTATCTTTTGAGGAACCTTACCCAAATTTTCAATTAAAATAAATTTTTTCATGTAAGAAAAAAGCACAAAGGACACTAATTTTCTGCTACAGGCTGGCCAAAATCCCAATACCAGATTTCAACCCCCAAAAGATAAAGCTTTTGAGGCCACAGCAGTGAAATTTAGAAATAATAAAACCCCGAAAAAAAAACTTTTAAAAATAAAACCGTTTCCTACAAAATCCAACAAAAACGATCAAAACATTCCACATATACCTACAGAAAAACAAACACATAAAAATAAAACCAAAAACAAAACAAACCCATGACAGAGAAGAAGAGGAAGAAACGCACCTGAAATTTTGAGCTGTGAGACTTCCCTGCAAGACCCAGAACAGAAAAAACACAAGAGCAAGTGAGATTGAGGTGTGGAGTTATATGAAAGAGAGAAGAAACAATAAAGGAAAGGAAAATGGGGTTTCTGAGAAGGTTAAGAGAGAGAAGGGTCAAGTCTCAAGTGGCACACATAAATTGACGTTGTAGAATGTCGGTTTTCGGATTGTTCAGTAGTTATATAGGAGTGTTGTTGTGAAATGTGCCGTGGGGTGCTCTCTATGAACTCAAAACACGGTTTTGATACAGTGCTGTTGGGTTGGGTGAGTTTAGCTTTGGCCCCACCTTCCACTCACCACTCATCAATGGATGCAAATGCAAAGTCTCTCTCTTACTTTCTCTGTCACAAGTTTATGTAACTGTACTACTCTTTTTTCTTCTTCAAATGAATTCTTAATTTTCTTTTTCATAAATTTCTTTTTTCCAATAAATTCATAGTTTTGTTTTATTTGTAATATCTACCATTTTAAAAATTAATATGTTAATGTCTTCGATAATAATTGTCTGTGATGTCTTGAAAACAATAATTCTTTCCAAGCATGTCAAATATATAGTCAAAGTGTATTAGCATTTTAATAAAATTTCAAATTTAAGATTTTGTTAATTACAAATATAATGGAAAAGAGAAAATATAATATATAGATTCTTTAATAAAGATTAGACACGTCAGTTAATTTTTTACATCGAAATCCAGTAGAAAAATTATGAACAGTCACTTATTCAAGGAATACCGATAGTCAATTAATTAATTATATTAATTTCACTATTCTGACCATTAATAATTGTCAAGTTTTTTAATCTCATTGAATATGAAAATTAATATTTTTTAGGTAAATATTTTTAATGCCTACTTGTATTTTCGATTGCGTTTCTCTCTCATTATTTATTGAAGTTTCTTATTTTTTTATAAAGTTATAACTTATTACTGTAAATTATCTATCGATTTTTCATTAATCCATAATTTATACTAGAGAGTCCAATTTTATTCTAATTGTGCAAACTAAGCCAAATAATCATTACAATCTTGAAAGAAAATGGGACAAATAACAAATTTATCTTCAAAAACGATAAAAAAAATAATTACATCCTTTGAAAATATGTATCTTAAATTACTTGTTTTTCTGAATTACCATCATTTCAAAGTAAAAAGAAAATGCATATTATTACATTTTGTTCTACTTGAATAAGTTTATTCTTCTGCACGTTGATATCTTATCCACTCAGACTCAATAAGAAAAAAAAAATGCTACTTTTATCATTATTTTTCTTATATTATCATATCAGATTTTGCTTTCAATTGGAAAAACATGGTCCCTTCTTGCTTCTTTTCATTTTCAAGAGAATAATCCGGTGCTATAATAAGGTTATAAAGCCACATTTATCTTTTTTGGCCTTTAAACCAAAATCTTCTAAGAAAATATAAAATTAGAATTTTTCTACCTTTCTTTCATTTATTTGGTTTGGAATAATATGTTATAGAAAAGTATATCATAGAAAGAAACTACAAACTCGATATGATCTTTCATTACATATAGAATTAATAAAATCTGAATATTAGGATTTTTATCATTGATATCTTTATGAGAATTTTCACTTAAGCAACTTAAATTAATATTCTAAATAGTATTCGAAATAAAGATAATTTTAGAACCATGCAGAGTTTTTTTACCATATTAAGAATTGCATGCTTACAGTGAAACACGTCATGGAATTCAAAGTACATAAACTTTTTTCATATGAACTTTCGTGTGAATTGAGTTAGATAACTTATACATCAACAAACCATACGTTTATGGAGACTTACGCAAATTTAGAAAAAAAATAAAAATAGTTGCATGATAGATAATACCTAATTTCCATAGAAAAACTTGAATAACCACGTTTAGTAGGAATTTCCTCTTTTAATCTTCACCTACTTTTATTTATAAGAATTCAAATTTAAAATATTCTTTAAAGACATAGTTTAGTACGACTGAAATTGACAACTTCTTAGTATACATATAATTGGTGACGTTAACACAAAAAAATACGGTTATTAAAAAAAAAAATTAAGCTAAACTATAGTACTGGATAAATTGATTTACATAAAAACTTGAATTATTTTAAAAGTGACTGAATTAAATTATTGTTTTAATTTAGCTTTTGCAAAATGGAATTACTTGTTTGAACTAAATAACAGAAGATATTCTAAAGTAATACATTCATTGGTAAATAATTTAAAGAATTTAGATAACTTAAACCGTTTTTCTTCCATTAAAAGAAAAAGACAAACATTTCGCATTAGTGGATAATGCGAACATGACCAAACAAAGAAGATAATTGTTTTATAAGGTCCATGTGTCCCTACAGAATAATGTTATGTGAATAAAAAATTCAGCAAATTTTAAAACATGCTTATCGATCGCACACGTAGGTGCATGAGATAAGAAAATGTTTGCTTTTCTAATACGTTTTAAACTCATTTTGTATAATCTAACTAACATTACGCATCTTGACTCCATCATTATTTATATGGAATGATTAATATAATGCAACCATAAAGTTTATTCAGATGCTGATAGTTTTATTAAATGCTATAATTAACAAAGCCACTTTCGTTATATTAAACTTGTCACTTTGATTGGATGATAATTGGTTTTGGATCACGTCGAAGGTTTTGAGTCCATCGATACATTTCACTTTGGGCTTTTACTTTCTGCACCCCCACAATTGGGTGAAATAACCAAATTGTCCAATCTACTTCTACCTCACTGTACCCCATTACTTCTGTACAATCATTTTTGCAGAAGAAGATAAGGAAAATGATACAGTTAGAAGAAGAGAAAAAAAATTCTGAAAATATTATTCTAGAAAATTCAATTCGAAAAATGTATTTTGAAAGATATTATATACACTTCAAAATTTGTTATAAAAATTATATTGCATAAAGCTTGTTCTAAAATGTATTTTATGTGCCTCAAAAGTTTTATTTCAGAAATTTTGTTCCAAAAATATTATTTTTAAAAAAAGATGTGATTCAAAAATTATTTTATAAATTCTAGAAAATATGTCTCAGAAAAAATTTCAAAACAAATATCCTGGAAGTCACTTTAAAAAAAGGTTAAAATAATTATTTTAAAACTTGTGGGGTACAACTAAAAAAGGTAGGTGCAGGAAGTAAATGTCTGCACTGGGATCCATTCTAGCCCAATTACGTTTTGCATACGAGCATGGTTATAAGCAGATTAGTTGCAACATGTAATAACACCAACATTTGTTCAGAAACTAAATATTTTTATTCACAAATCTCATCAATGTCACTTGTATTATAAATATGAATTTAGATTTATTTTAATATCTTTTATGATATTTTTTTTATTTATTTATGACAAATTGTAAAGTAATAATTATTAATGTTTTGTTAATTAATATAGTTTATTTCATCTTATTTTAATAAGATACTTGGCCAACCATCTAACCTGTAATAGGTGGGAAAAAAATAGATTGACTAAGTATAAACTACTCTAATTTAATGTAATATATTTTTTTAATATGCAACTACCTTAACATATTTAATATTTAATGTGATACATAAATAAAATTAATGTTAATACGTAAACTAAAATGACCAATAAAATATATTCTCAAGAAAAATTCCATCAGTTATTTTAATATTAAAATGACATATATTAATATTTAAGAGATCCATAACGGTTCATTTGTTTTATAAATTTCGAAAAAGATAATGGTATATTCTTGATTCTTTTTTTATTAGTTAGACTAAATTAAGTCGTGTCGAACGAGAATATTACACTTTATATTTATGTAATATTCTGAATTTACAATATACAACTAAAGGCTTTAAACAAATTAACAATAAAAGTAATTATTTAATCAAAATAATTAATCTCATTTTGGTTAAGTTGAATTTGTTACACTAACAAGCTATTGACTCCCTTTGTCTTCACTTGTTGGATTACATTTTCCTTTTCATGTAGAATCTTTTTGAGAATTTCGGGTGTATAAGGAGAAGGCATTGCACATGGAGGTGTATCACTTGGTGAATTCACCATGGATTCTACCATAAAACTTTTTTGTAAACCTTGCACAGGACATGCCATACTTTCAGAACAAACCTCAACAGCTCCTTCTGGAATGGTTGGTTTGAATTTCAAGAGCTTTGCATACGCATTTAATAGATGAAACATGTAATCATACACATACTTCATCTTTAAGTTTTCTAATACGTAGCTAGTCCCTCCATTGCCTAGCACTTGTACCTGCAATATTTAAAATTTAAAACTTATTTTAAATTATTAGTATAGTAATACTACATAAACTCAATCTATGTTATTGTTAAAATTTTAAGTGGATATTTTAGAAATTAGAGTCATATGTGCCATGTGTAATGAAATTAGAAAGTGAGTGTGTTTCATTGTACAACTAGTATGGTTTTAATATCAACATCAATTTGTATGACTATAGAAATCATTTAGTGGAAAATAGAGGAAGAAGTTGATTACATTTTGATAGTGAGAATTTCCCCAATCCACAGCATACTTAATGTCTTCACATATGTTTCTGGGGCTGATAGGCCAATAATGTTGCAAAGGTACCATATTTCTTGTAAAGAATTCATAATATGTAGGATCTACCAATAAGGTTATTGAGTCACACAACATTATATATTTTTGACTCACGGACCATGCAGCTCCTTCTATATAGATCTTATATCTTTCATCACAAAAATTTCAATATTTAATTAGTAGTACCACATGTATCAATAGATTCAAAAGAAAAGACAATGTTCATGAAAATATATACCTATGGATACATTGATTTTCTAGTTTTGCATTCTCATAATTACTTTCTTTCTCCTTGTTCCATTCCTGAAAAGGAAAAAAATGTTAAATTTTGAAATATACAAGGAAATATTAATCTAAAACAAGAATCAAGTTAATATTATATATTTACTATGCTTTCTATTCTTGCATTCCAATCATGTTCTTTTGTCGGGTTGCACTTGAAGAGTTCCCTCCTAATATCACCCATTGCTGGGTTACCCTTCCAAAATGCATAAGGTATCCTATTTGTCCATTTGATCTTCTTGTTACCTTCTAATATATTGTGTAATGTTGATTCCCATGGTCCTATGTTGATCTCAGGCCTAATAATAAAAACAAAAGTATATGAAATCATGTTGTATCTTCAAAAAGAAATTTTAGAGATATGACGTAATAGAAGGAATGAGATGAAAGTGTGTGAGAATATTAGAAGAGACAAAATGTCTTTTAGTCTCTATACAAAATATGAATCAAAGATGGCCAAAGGGAATAGAAATTTTACCAACCCCAGAAGGACCAATCAGGGAAGACAATATCATGTGAAATCTCATCTCCGCAGTAATGGAACACAGGGGGAGGTGACATAGCTTGTGGTCTTTGAAAATCTTTTTTCAACACAACAGTCTTGTCTCCACACTGAAACATTAGATCCAAATCTGGTATCTTTCCAGGGTACAATCTAAGAAGTTGCAAAATTCCCCATATTGTGAACACATCCCTTGTTTGATACACTTTGTCAAGTTTTTGTACATAAGCTTTTCCATTTACAATTACAAGTCTAAAATGTGAAACATTTCTGCCTCTTTCTACCATATCCCTTGTAATTCCTGTGCTCTCCCAAGGCTTTAGATCTTCATGGATCCATCTAAAGTAATTTGGACATGATGTGGTTGATGAATCACCATCAAACCCGTATTTTGTTGGGTAGTATGATGAGCATGTTGCTGATGAGTTTGTATCATTACAGTTAAGTGGAAATTGGAGTTGTTGTTTATTTAATATTATGATTGTCTTGAGAACAGTGGTGTTTCTTGTTATTCTTGACTGAAAAACACAATATATGCATATATATCATCAATAATGAATATATTTTCACACATTTTTAGAAAGTGAAAGGAAAAGAAAAAAAATCAAAATCAACTTTTTAAAGTTAGTTTATAAAAAAAAAAAAAGT
>Ga0123340_1004415_pt1 | contig 13336 bp, 8 predicted proteins | sample SirMexnodulemix_FD_89961 | JGI IMG/M metagenome (GOLD analysis project Ga0123340, IMG submission 89961) | Root nodule microbial communities of legume samples collected from Mexico - Siratro Mexico nodule mix | ecosystem: Host-associated > Plants > Roots > Nodule | place: Mexico: Nepantla... | reverse complement strand
GTATTATGTTATTAAAATATTATATACATAATACAGTAATAGATAAATGTTATTAGGAACATAAATGTTATTAGAAACAACAGTATCAAACTATTATTTTTCTTAATTAATATATAAATTTTGAGAATTTTAGAGTCTAAAATATTTTTATGATTATTATAAATAAAGCTAGTAATTGATTATTTATAATCAAGCCAATCTAAGAACATCCGTCATCTCAAGTTATTTTTTCTTTCTTTTATATTAATTTTTTTATTTTTGAAATTATTCTTTTTTTTATGAGTTTTTTTTCTTATTTCTGAGTCATTTTTATTTATCTTTGAGGTTATTTTTTTAAGATCATTCTTTTTCGATTGTATTCTTTCATAAGTTCATTTTCCTTTCTCTTGAGTCAGAGGTTATTATTTTTATTTTTATTATATTCTTCTACCCCTTTTTATTTTGAGGTTATTATTTTTTCTTTAGTTGTATTTTTTCATCATTTTTCACCCCTTTGTTTGATCTTCGACTAATAGGTTTTCTAATTCTTTTTCTGATGTTTCTTTTGTATTTTACAATGCACACCATTGGTGACTTGAGAATATTTAAAGTCAGTTTCAAAGACAATTTCACCACCACACAATGAAATCAGTTTCTATAATTCTACCATCTTTTCCGCACCCTGTAACACGGTTCAGCCAACCCAAATGCCTCAAAATCTACCTCCATACTCTCATGCCTTGCAAGTTAAATAAGAGAAAAATTAGAAAAAGAGAAAGGGTAAACTGCATGTGCACGCATGCACATTACATTACCCGTCAAATTGACAACTGAAAAACCATTTTCACCTGAGCCATACCCTCATGCAATTAATGAGAAAAAGAAAAATCAAACATTAAATTAACACTCAACACAAACTTTATTAATCCCATTCAAACCAAACATCACTAACCAACAAACCTTCTCAAAACTGTCACATTAATTTAGATAATTGACATTGTAAAATTGAACACTTATATGATAAAAAGAATATATATTAATTAATATTATATATCAAAGCCATTGAAATTCCAGAAGAGAAAGAGATATCCAAAAAGGTAAAAATAAAATGAGACTGCTAGTCACATGGCAGGAGGTAACTTTACTATTGGAAAAATAATGAAGTGAAATTTGAGCTTGCTCATGTGAGATTAAAAGAGAAACAAAAATGTAATTTTATTTTATTTATATTTTGTTTGATGAGAAAGTTTGTTTTAGTGCCTGTTTGGATGGCAGTGCTATGGACAAAGAAAGAGTGAGGGTAATTAAGTAAATTGAAAGGGTTGTTGTTAAGAGAGAAAGACTTCAACGGTTGAATTCTTGGGTGTGAGACAAACTGGGCACGCTCGGAAATGCGCATCGCATTCTGTACAGATACACAAGTGCCGACACGGCAAAACTACGATCGAGGCCACGCGCTTAGTGCACCCTCTGCATTTCGGACGCGCCACTGCTAACGCCACGCGCTCTGGGTCGATGTGAGCGGATTCCGCATCCTCAGCCTGCCCTTCCACGGCACACGACACGCCGGCGGCCGCTTCTTCGCCGCCGCCCTGACACATGGTCTGCTGTAGTTGGGCCTGGAGAGAAGCCGCGGTTGCTTCCTGGGCCCGGGCTTTGGCCTGCCACACCTGCGCCTCCACGCTCAGCTGGGCCGCCCGTGCTTCCAGCTCTGCGTTCTTGCGCGTGGCCTTCTCCACCTCCGCCTCCTTCTCTCTGAGCCGTCGCGCCACCGCCTCCTCCGCCGCGCTCAGCAGCGCGTTATAATGCTTCTGTCTCTTCTCCGCCAATGTCCGCCGCAGTTGTTCTCCCTGATATTCCCATAGAACAATCATCACCATTGTTTTCTCTCCTAAGAAATTAAATTTTCTAATGAAGGATTAAAAAACTAGGCTTCTGAATTAAAAGTGGAAAAGGAAGAACATTTAGTACCTGGGCTTGGAGGAATTGATCAATTTCATCGCGTTGTTGTTTGATTTGAGAAGCGAGGCCTTGGGACAATACAGATGAGAAAGCAGAAGAGTGAGAGCCGTGTAGTAATAGTTGTTGTTGAGATTGATTTTGATGAAGCTGTAGTCTTTGTTGTTGTTGTTGGTGGTGATGGTGGTGGTCATCGAAGGATAAGCGGAGACCAGTGGAGACGACATTCTGTTGATGATTATGTAACTGAGAGAGATGAATAAGTTGTGGAGGTTGAGATTGTAAAGAGAAATGATTAATAACATTAGAAGCTGTTGTGGTCATTGTGTTGTTTGCAACAGTGGTGTCTTCTCTGCCTCTCTTACGAGAATTGGTGTTGTTGTTGACGTTGTTACCTGTTATTTCGAAATGTTTAATGATATGCGGTTGTTAATTGTGGCTTAGAATAACCATAGAGAGACTTTACAGAACGTACTTCCATTGTCGTTGTTGTATAGCATATGGGGTTGGTTTAAAAGGCCTCCTTGTTGTTGTTGCTGCAATGAATACTCAAGGACTTCTTGGCCGTTGTTCCTGGTGGTAGAAAGAAGAGAAGAAAGATTATGAATTGAAGAGAGAAGAGAGAATAGGAGAAAAAGAAGAAAAAAGTGAAACCTGTTTAGGAAGAGAACATTGGATGGATATTGAGCTTGAACAGCCATGAAGAAATAGGTGTGTCCAATTTGATTTGATGTGTGGAAGGAGAAGAAGTAGATAAATGAATAGAAGAGATGAGATGAGATGAGAGAGTGGTAGAGAGGTGGGGAAAGAGATGCGATTGAAGGGAATCAGTCCAAGAGAGACACCTTATTCTGCTCGCTCCTTCTTTCTCTTTTCCTTTGCTTCTCTTCTTCGCTTAAGAACTAGTCTTTGTTGTCCTTCTTTACATCCATCATATTATTTAAATACTTTTCCCAACTAATATTTCTAATTACATTTTACTACTATTATTAACTACGTAAATCGCGTTCACCCTGCCCCATAATAATTAATTAACAATCATGGTAAAGCCGTAACAACACGAGATTTGCATTTCCATCTCATCTCCAAGGAGAGACGCAAAAGGAATGAGAGAAATAGATACAAACAAAAATAAAAATATTATTATGGAAATGTTATTAAATTATGATTTGAAGAAGAGAGAGAATATGCATGTAAATGAAGAGACGTTGGTAAATGGGTGATGTATTGTTGTTGTAGGTTGGCGTTGTTGAGGTACACCGGTTTCTGCCGCTACCGCTAACCCTGTTTGTATATACATGTCCCCTGCGTCTCTGCCTTCCTTTCTTTGCTTTTTCCGCAACCTCTTTTTCTTTCCTATTTTCCTACTTTTTTTTTTTACTCTAAATCCCATCAAAATTACCATTTTTCTTTTATATGGAAAACCTCTCTCACAACTTTACACACCATGCTGCACTTCCACATCCATTAATACCAAATCACCTCTTTTCATTTACCATACATATGATAATAAATACTCTTTCCATCTTCTTTTCTTTTGCATTCAACATTTTTCACCAGAATTAAGAAATTTATATAATGTTTATCACAAAACTTCTTAATACATTCTCTATTCCACCATTAATTAAATTATATCTCTTCTGGATATATTTTACAATTTTCTAAGTTTACATTAAAATCTTAAGAATGTAATAGGAAAATTCATAATATAAAATAACAATAAAATAAGACATATATATTTACCGAAATGTCAAACAAAATGAGATGAATTAAGTAATTCAAAGTATCCACGATCTGATTATCATAATTTGGTTTTCAAGTTTGACAACCGATCAAACAAATAAATTCCTTCAATGTAGCTGTCTAATTTTATAAAAATACAGTTTCTAAGTTTTTTTTTTACTTTTTATATAAAAAATTAAAAATACAGAAAAGAAACCTAATTATTTATTGTTATTTTAACTAATAAATGGAATGCTTTGAAATTTGCTCACTAGATTGTTTCATCTAATCAACAGAATACGGGTTTGATTTTTAATTATAATTAACAGCTTCATTCTTTTTCTTCCCACGTTTTTAAATTAAACTTTTTACTGTGTATTTATACATTCACAAGATAATTCAATAAAATGATGCATTAAAAGCATTGAATTTTTCTTTCTTTCTATGAATAGTACTCTTAAATTGATAGGAGATTTTCAAACCTAGTCGAGATATTGAATTTACATATTACTGTAGATGTATTATGCACCATCAATTTTTTTCCTTCTTCTAAATAAGATTTATTATGTATTTAGAAATATACAAAATTTTTTATTAATTTTCCATTTATTAATGAGAACGCTAAATAAATTTCTATTTCTGTATTATAAATAAATATCGTAGATATATTTTTATCTGAATAATTTTATTAAGTATACCACAATTACTTTGTTTTAATTTGGTTGTCACTTTATATACTTTTCTTTTTATTCACTTAAATGCACATTTTAATGAATTAATTGAGAGTTTTGATAAAAAAAAAGTTCTCAACAATCTAGTACTGTAAGAAACACGTCATGTGTTAATTATGATTAATCTGTAACTGACTCTAATTTTAACTCAATTTGAAAACTTTGTGTCTCTGGAGTCCGAAGTTGATAATTTTGGCATTTTTCTTAGTGCTAATTAAATCTTAAAAGCAAAATTAATGGTAGAGGAAAGTTTAACTTTTACTGGGTCCTGAATGTTGAAGCTGTTAACAGCTGTGTTTGCTCATAATACTTGACGTAGAAAACTACGAGTAGATTAAGGTATTCCGGATCTAGATGCATGCAGTTTGGAAGCGCTATGTTGAGTTATCTTCTTTGCTAATTTCCTTTTTGATGGAAATGGATTTGCTAATTAGAAGGATTTAAGACTATTTCAATGAACCAAAACTATCTTACCAAAGTTTGATCCCACATCACTAGTGCACAATTAAGAGAAACTTTCAAACATTAGTTACAACAAATGCACTATTTTTGTTTAAGCCAATCAAACCAACTTTTTATAAATCTGTTTATAATTTTGTTCTTAGTTGCTAATATATTCTATCTTAACTAAACCAAGATTTTTTCCCTCATCACCCTAATTTTTTTCCTTCATTAAATATTTAGGTCTGCATTTTGCCTTCACGACACGGTTATATTCTTGACTATTATCTTTTTGTAAAATTTAAATTAGGGCGAACAAACAAGAAAAAATTATGATATTTATACTGATCCACCAAAGTAGTTTGATATTCATAAGATGCACGATTTTCCCTCGTAAAAAGTAAAGAAACATTAAAAAGTCAATGCAAATTTTGCTCAAAGAACACATCACTCTAGATTAACTACGTATTAAATAAATACATCAAACAAATTGGTGAAAAAAATATGCATGTAATATTATTTAACATATTTTATTTTAGATTTCATACATTATGATTTCTCAAAAAGTTTTTCAAAATTTCAAGTCGTTTAATATGCGGAGTAAGATTTAATGATTTCGTTCGTGACATCTCATTTTGAATGTTTACTAAATATGCATGATTTAGAAAAAACAAAAACTGCTTAAGAGGTCTTGTGAAAATAAAAAAATGGTTTCATTCTTATTATTAAAGAGGGAATTTCTTCATCTAAAGTGAAAAATCTCAATTAGTCATTAGAAAAGAAAACTATTCACACATACATGATTTATTATGTTTGTATACATAAAATAAGTGAGTTGCTAGCTTTTAGAGATTTTATTCTATTAGAAAGTTGGTGTGTGTGTGTCTATATATCATTTTGTTAAATAAACAAACTATTATTTTCTTTGGGTTTGTAAATCAATATAAAATCATTTAAATAATCCTTAAAATATTGAATAAGTTGATGTATCACAATAAAATTTAAGTATCAATGTTTCTTATTTTTTTAATATTTGAGGATAAAGTAACATAATCTCTATTTTTTTCTAAGACTACTTGATTTTTTTTTTTACCTAATTTAAGACAAATTATTACAGGAGAGATTACTACTTTAGATATGAAGTTATTGATTTAATCTTCATGAAACATATACAAAATTTGTATTTTCTCTTATATATGTATATATATAAAGTCTAAGCATGCAGCTTGTGAAAAATTAAATCCAATGAGACAGATCCTGAAGAATGGTCAGGCAGATGGGCACATAGGTAGGTTAAAATGAATATTTGAAGTAAAGTGTATAGTTAACTGATGCAATCATATTATGGAAGTGTTGTTTTTATGTATTGTTGCATAAAATTTAAGAAAAAAGAGTCTAGAATTGACGGTGATTGGATTGGACGATTGATGAGTTTATAGAAACGATAAACGTTAGTTATAGCTATTGATTTGGTGTGTATTTGGGTGGCGGTGAAAAATAAGTTGTTGTAGCATAATTCTCCAGAAAGAAGAAAAAGGGTGAAGCCGGTGTTGGGTGATCTTCCCCAAAAACCAAGAAGGATAATTTGAATCTTTAATTAATGGAGTGAGAGAGAAGCACTAAAAAAAAAGGAGAAAAAGAAAGGAAATGTGAAAAAGAGTGGTTGGAATGGCATCACATAATTTGTCTTTGGTTAGGTCCCAATAAGAGGGTCGGCTAGCCATCTAGTTGATATATATGCTTCCCCTTTCATCTTCTTCTCATTACTATATTATCTTAATTTTTAATCACTCTTCTTATGCTAATGTTGCAACCCTGCACGCCAAATATATGCTCCTACGCTTCTCTCTCTCTCTCTCTCTTAGACATTGTTTTCTTAACCCTCTTAATCAGCATAGCCCCACTTTTCTCCATCTGCGCACTGCTTTGTTTGTTTATTGTTTCAGTACATAATGTTGGTGCTTATACAGTTAATAGGACAACAACCTGTCTGTCTTCCCTTGTTTCCTTCATAAATCCTAATGCATCAATCCATCAACACACTCCTCTCTCGTCTCTTCTTTTATTTTCCCAACTTTTTCTTTTGGTCCACCAACGCCATACCTATACCTCCATAATAATACCACCTCCTCAATCACATATATCAATAGCCCCACGCAAATATATATCTCTATGTCTTCTCTCTGATAATTAATGGATTTTTTCTTTAATTATTTTTAAAGGGTACCTAGATTCTAGTATTAGATGTGTAGCTTTGACAATTATTACCCCGAATTATGGAAACTGTTGTCCCCAAAACAAGATTGGACCAACACCCTCCTTCGGTTGACCTCTTACACAAATAATCTCGTGTTCACAACGGGTCGACCACAAATTATCAATGGCTACATGTTAGGTAAAGTGGAAGAAGGTGTATAATATGGAATCCATCATCCAAGGTTGCGTCCACAAAAGCAGTGGATCCAGACTCAAATCTGCTGTTTGCCTTCAAAATCAAATCTCGTTATAACATTTTCAAACCAATGAGCTATAATCGTTGATTACTATATACCAGCGTGACATTAATTAGTTACTTAGGAAAAAAACTGGATTCAATTTTTTTAATATCAAGTCTAGAATCGGGAAAAAAAATAATCTAATTAAATAGTGTGTGAAATGTTTTATATATTAAATATTATATGAATGATGGAGTCAATGCATGAAGGGCGTGGTCAAAGGGGTTGTTTCTTGGGGTAAAATTTAAAGCTATGGTGAGACAGAGGAGTTATGATTATGCTAGGTGGACAATATGTCGATTGGGAGCTTTTATTTTTTTGGTTTTGGTCTCTTGATGGTGGTGAACTTGTTCTTGTTCTTGGGGTTTGGGTTAAAAAAGAAGTGATGTATAGGTGGTAAGTTTGCTGAGAGATTTTGAGATTCGCAGCGATTGTAAAAGCAATTCGTCAAGATCACTATTTTCCCTTCTCTGCCCTGTCTGCCCCTTCCCAGCCAACTCTTTCGTGACTTCTACTTCTTTATTATTTTAACTTTGATTATTATCAATTAAAACCACAATTTGGTCACATCATAATATCGTACACTTTACAAAAGTCTAAACGTTTTAAAAAAAATTGAAACTGCCATTCGTGATTATCTACTCCACGAAAAAATAAACAAAAACATGATGAAATGAAACTCCAAAATGAAGTAAACTACTTTGCCATTTTTTTATAAACAAGGATCTTATGAGGAAATTAAGGTGCTAATGTGAGTCACCATCTTCAAGAAATGTTATGAGACGTAGCGCATTTCGCTGGGTGAAAACAACAACTTTGCTTAACACAGTTCTTTTGTCCTCGTCCAGCCAATAACCCCCATTTCTTTGACCCACACATTTCCAACCCAAACAAAACTCCTTTCATTTTCTAGGGTTTTCCATCACTTTGTCTTTCGTACCATTTCTTTGCATCACAATTTATTTTTTTCTGGGGTTTCTTTAGTTACATGGCACCAACTTGTTCACCACTCCCCCCCACTTCCACAGTCCAATCCACTAGTACCTATTCTCTCATGCCTTTTTCTTTTACATTTTCCTTTCCTCTTATTTTATTTTTTTAAAAATATTTTCCTCTTGTCCTTCCCTTCAACACCACTTAGGTCCTCACTCCATTATCACAACCCCAGTGGTGTTACCATCAAACTTTCAACGATTTAAACCCTGCCATTTTTCCCATCTACAATTTTTTATGCATTTCTCGGTACTATACAACTAATAACCCATCTATCTGCTGCACTTAAACACGTGATTATTTGAATTGTTGACACTCATCGATATCACATCGTATATAATTTTTAAGAAAAAAGGAATCCCATTTGCTTTTATAAAGATTATTAGTGACTGGCATCTGTTCGTGCCCTACACATAATAGTGAAGTGAACTATATCACCTAAACCAACCAAATCACGAATCACGTTCAACAAATATAATAGGCTCCCCAGTTGGTTCTCGTGGATGAACGCATTCCCTTTCACTTTGTTTGTTTTCTTTTTCTGAAATTTCATAGTGGGGTGGTATTATATTATAGGTAGCCAAATATGGTTCTCAAAATTTCGTATCTGCTTCATACACACACACACTGAACAAGTAAACGAAAGCAGTGTATTATTGAGATGTAATTTGATAGGTTGTTGTGAGGTAACATAGGTAGCGTGCATGATGATGTAAGAGATGGGCGAGGTGTTATGTTAACCCTTTTGGGGTAATGCATGGTGCGATGAATAACAATCCCACTAAAGTATAGTGTAAATAAGTTAATGATAAGCATTAAGGAAGGGAAAAAAGAAAATTTGGTGGAAAAGGAAAATGGTAGGAAAAAATTAATGGGAATTGGGGAGGGTGGGTGGTGGTATAATTGATGAGGCAGTGTGAGAGTGCATTGGCTTGCGTTTTCTGATGATGGTGATAATGGGAGTCACAAGAAGAAGCAGTAGAGGAGACAGAGAGAGCAGTGAGAGAGAGGGATAGGGAAATAAAAAGGGACTGGTGAGAGGTAATGAGGAAACAACATCAAGGTGTGGGGAGGTGGTGGTGGGTCTCTCTCTCTTTCTCTTTCTCTGTGTTTGCTGCAAAAGAATCAAAACACTATAGCTATACCTATCTAACTCTCTAACCCAACCTCTACTTACTGCACACTCATTCATTCATTAGTGGGCACAACACCACCTTTTGTTTTGACTCTTCCCTCTAGGCCCCACGCATCCATTCTTCATCGCTTCTCATCTCAGTTTCTTCACAATTTCATTCACTTATCATTCTTTTCCTCCAATCATGCAAACTCATACCTACCTACCTACCTTCCTTCCTTTTTAACTGCGACTCTCTGCATCAATATATCACTATTTTAACCTTAAACTTCGACCAAGACAAAAGATTAAGAGAAACCCTGCATGTAAAATCTACGTGTTCGTTTTCTTCTCACAGCTAATCTAAATTTTGTACAAAATCCGTTAATCACTCCATGTATATAGATGATGTCATGCAAACGTAGAAAATAAATATATTTAGTCATTCAACTCAAAATTGAGATATGCATGGGGTCCTTTTTCTTGTTCAGAGATTTAGCCAATAAGAATAACTTTTTTATCCAATTTGAGAATTAAGCTAAAATGTGAAATTTAAGTCCTTAAAATTGAAGTTACATTTCGATCAGATTGAAAGAAGTATAGAATAAATTAAATGAGTAGAATAGAAATATTTGGAAACGGGAAGTGGACCACAAAAGAAAAGTTGACCCCATTACAGGAGAACTCTTGCATTAGAATTTAATTAAATAATCCAAAATCATGGATCACTTTCGACGTGTTGCCTTCTCAAACGATAAAGAAACCCTTGCAAGCTCCCAAAATCCGAGACCAGAATGAGTATGGAGCAAAAGCATCTCGAGTTAAGAACATTTTTTACTGAATACCCCAAGGTAGAGGACAGTGGTCCCCTGATCCAACGGATGAAAGCACAGGTACCATATTCATAATAATAGTACTGTGCCCATCACATCATGCATCACTCTTTTCATTTTCACTAGGTGAATTCTTTTGCACACTTGGTGGCATCAAAATTTCCTCGTAAGGATACGTATCAATAGGGCCTTACTATTTATACGAAGTCACCCTTTGGTGTTGCCCTATGGACCAGTAACCTAATTAACTGCAAGGGTATCTGATGCTTAATTAAATTAAGAACTACCCCTTTTACTTAAACTAGCTAGCTGTACCCTATTCACGGTGACCAGAGAATTTTATGGGATAAATCGATCCACTAAATAGTTTGCACGGTTCATTGTTAACTGAGCTATATTTCAAGTTATTATAAAATTACATATGTAATTGTGAAAAACTCCATTCATGCATGACTCAGGGATTAGTGGATAGAACTTAAATATATAGAATCTTATTTCTAATAAAAATCCCTGGTTTGAGTTCACACTGGGATTGGGTGAAAGTTTTGCTGATAAACTAGTTTATAAGGTATTGTAATTACCTACGATATACACTGTACTTTGAATTTTAACACACCTTAAAATTTTATCCACAGAAAAGACAAGTTTGATTAATTGTTACAATTTCTGTAAACTTGATTTCAATCTAACCTTACAATCTGGCAAAAGGAAACTTGAATTTGGATGACGCCGCATTAGAGGAATTTCCGGCGTTAAATGCGACTGTGTGACATCTTAGCAAATTAGTGGAATATGGGATTAATTGAAATGGCTGCATTTTCTTTGGAAATGTACAAGTTAAGATACTTACATTTAGTTGTTTATGCAGACATGTTTTTCTTTTTTCTCCCCCACTATTTCCACATAATTCGTCACTCAAATTATTGTATATTCAATCCATGTGATCTTCAAATAAAATCTAGTAAATAACCAAATGACGCATAACCATATGTTTTCTTTACTTGACACCATTACTTTTACTCAGAAAAATTTTGCCGTCCAGAATTATTTCTAATCCAAACAAAACATCACATGCAGGTATATAGTTCTGTCAAGCGAGTGATATTCAGTGATGTGAATCATTCAAAGAAAATAATATGATCGATGTGGAAATGGAATACCTGCCATACAATTTGAATAGAGAAAAGTGTCGGTGTGATAGGGTTGACATTCTCTCTATGAACAATATTGAGAGATTTATAATGTATAGGTGGTAGAGCAAAGTTCCATATAAATAGTTTAATTAATGCATATAACATAAAGTCAGAAACTAATAATAGGGTTGAGATATAACTATAACTATTTGTAGAATGACATTATAATTCGATCATTATATAAGTGTAGAGCAAAGTATTAGTAAACTTAAGTTGCATTTAATTAATTGTTGGTGTTGTCAGACTGCATTTTATATTCATCATCTACACAAGCAAACAATGACTTGTTTTTTGACATGACTGGAACATATGAACGTAAATAGATAAACATGTAGACAGAAGGAAGAGCTTGAGAGTTACAAGCTTATAAGTTTAATTTGTTTTCTCAATTTTTAAATGTTTCTTGGTGAACAAAGAAACAAAGGGATATATATATATATATAGTACGGGAGAATTTGAGAATAAACACAAACAAGAGAAAGCGACATGTACTGCTATAATACAAAACAAGGATTATTAGCAACCACGATTATGATGCAAAGCCAAACAATTTATATTATAACAAAAAGATGACTTGGTTATTGTTATTTTTTTGGTTATAACTATCCACCAAGCAAACTATAAGTTAAGATATACATGAGGCACGATCATGACCCTTCTCTGGTTTTGAATTATAGGGGTTTGTCCTGACTTAGAAGCAACAAATTAAAAAGAGTGTGATTAGATGGAAATTAACAGTCAGATTCTCTCTCTGTCTGGAAGGTTTCTCCATCGTGATCATGGACTCATAGTCACGGGGACCAGTGGAGGAGATGTTAAGGGATGGATATTTGGTGAAGAGGGAACAAATAATAGAAATGACATGGCATAACATGACATGGTGTGGCATGGCATGACATGTCATGGGTTGGCATGTAGTTTAGAATGACTGTGGTGTTGACTGGCATCATATATATATTGACTTTTGATGCAAACAAGGGAAGCTGCTATTGCCTTTCAAAGATGAGGTGCCAATGGAATATATGTAATATGTAATTATTCCAACTACAAAACCCCTCCACTTTTAGATAGCTTCTTTGCTTCTTCTTCTTCTTCTTCTTCTGTGTGGAGTTGGTGGCAAGGCAGGGAAAGAGAGTGTTGTCTCTCCCAAATTAACTTATTTAGCTTTATTCTTTTTTGTTTCTTCAAGAGAACTTTTAAAACCACTTTCAGGGATTTTTATTCTTTAGTTACTTCTACAGTCTTAATAATAGTAATATTTTAGTGCTTTGTTTGTATATATTAATAAACATATCTTTTTTCTTTTCAAGAGTTCAAGTTTTATTTTGTCTTCCCTTCTGTTTCCACTAACCACTGTTCACTCTGACCACCATAATTTTGGGTTTCAACAAAAATGACCTGATGAGTTTATATATTTTTTATTTTAATAAATATAAAAAATATCACATCTTTCATTTTAGTTTACATTAAACAATAAAGACAACAATTTGCTTTCAATATTTTAATTTAAGATTACTTAAAATCAGGATAACATAATATAGAACTTTTAGTTATTTATACAATAAAAAAATGTAAATTCAGTTCGCATAATTAAGCTTGTAATGAAGTTGAATTGAGCTAGCCTGCATAATAGACAGATTTGTGAAATAAGGGGTTCACCATTATCTCCCAGAATATAAATTAGTGTTAAAATATACTCAAAATATAATAATGATAATAAAACTAATTAAAAAATGAAACTTTTTTAGCTACAAAGTGATGACAAATTCTTTAAGAAAACTTTATATTTTTATATTAATGAAGCAATAAACATTTTTTTTCTTTTAATAATAACTAAATACCAAATATATAATATTCAAGCACACTGAATTTTTTC
>Ga0123340_1004408_pt1 | contig 13344 bp, 4 predicted proteins | sample SirMexnodulemix_FD_89961 | JGI IMG/M metagenome (GOLD analysis project Ga0123340, IMG submission 89961) | Root nodule microbial communities of legume samples collected from Mexico - Siratro Mexico nodule mix | ecosystem: Host-associated > Plants > Roots > Nodule | place: Mexico: Nepantla... | reverse complement strand
ATTTCACATTTATATAAAGGTCACTGAAATGTAGGTGTTTCATTTTTGTATGATATCATCACTCCTTCGAGTGTGATTTTCTGCAGTGATAAGAAACTTACATATTTCATTTTGGATCTTTTGCTTATGAATGTTGTAATATTTTGGCATCTTATTGTGGTCACATGTTGTGATTTGTTCTAGATTATTTTTCAATATTGTGATCTAATTTATGTTGTCATTATTTTTCAATATTGTGATCTAATTTGTGATGTCCAAGTGGGAGATTGTTGGATTAATTATTTTGTGTACATATATAAATTAGTAATTTTTCTAGGTTAACTTATTTGTCAAAATATTATGTAGCCATTATTATTATTATTTATTTTATTGTTATTATTTATTTGGTTACATAAAATAATATTGTTTATATTATGTGAATATTTATTAGGTCAGTTGATAATAGGTGGGCTGAGCCCATTATTAATTAATAATATATAAAAGAGTCCCTACAACTGCCCAAAGTCGGTCTTTATTCTACCCTATTAAAGAATAAAGAAGACAGTTATCTGTATAAGCTTCTGGCCTTGGGAACAATTTGTACACACTCTTCTCTCTCTCATTCTTTGCAGAGATTATTAATCAGGAAAGGACAGAAACAACAAGATGATGAATCAAAGCTCTTCTTCTATTCCAGGTTCTAATCTTTTTATCTTATATATAATATGATGTACTCATATGCCATAATCAGACTAAATTGAAAACCCTAATTTGATTATTTCTTTTAGAGACACCCACTTATGGATTACAGATATGTAGTGTAATTTTAAGTCTCATAAGTGGTCGAGGACAAAAGACCAAGACAAAATTGAAATGCATCATGCTTAATAATATTTTAAACATTGATATAACATATTGCTATGTACTATGGATTATTATGTCTCAATAGCAAATGTAACATATGCTACATGTTTTGTAATTATATATGGGCAGGGAATGAATTTGGACCTATAATATGTGATGTAGTGATGGAGCTAAGGTCTTGGTTGGTTTACTTTTTTTTTTTTTTTACTTTGGGTTATCTTTTTGTAAAAAGTTTGAAGTATCTCTTTTGTACTTTCATTTAATATATTCTTTTGTCGACGACAAAAAAAAATTCTATTAATCTATTTACGATTTATTACTTGTGGAAAAAGAATATTAGACTCTATTCAAACTCCCTTTTAACTAACCTATTGTTTCAATTTATTATTGACCTACTCATATACTTGTCAAATTTGGAGGAAAACTCCATGGAAGAGCTTATAAGCTTGCAGCCAACACATAAAGATGAACCCAAACAAGATAAATTTGAAAACATAAAACAAATTAAGGAAGAAATATAGAAAAGATATGTCATCCTATATGAATGCTCAAAGTTAAGTGCCTTAGATATTTGTCAATGTTTATATTAGATGAAGAAGTTCACGTAGAAAAAAAGAAATAAGAGTACTAGATGATCTAGTACAACATGAATAAAAACACATAAAGAGAAGATAAAAGAACGTGATATAATGAGAACCAATGAAGTATTTATTATCTATTCTTGATAAACACATATAAGAACTAAATATATGATTCATATATAGAGTTTATGTTATGACAACAACTTTATATAAACAAGTCATTGTTAAAATAAGTTAGAATAAAGAATTTACTTCCTATCATCATTATAACTCTTCTTAACGGTACAAAGAGTCTAACTGTCATTAAGATAACTTATAATAAACGTTTAACTTATAATGATATCTTTATTCAAGACATGTTGAAAATTATTTTTAAACTGTTGTTAAATGTCGTATTTATAGTAATAATAATTTTTTTTCATTTATATTACATCAAAATAAATAACAAAGTTCATACTTTTTCAACAAAATCTCAAATAAAACGATCATGTATGAGATAACATGTTCTTTGTTTACCTTTTACAAACTAATATGTCTACAAGTAACTTTTAACTAAGCTTTGAAAAAAAAATTCTCATGAAAAATATCAATCTAACTTTCTTGAATTAAAATAAAAATTATCATACATTTTATAATTCTCAAGTCATTTAATACAGTAAAAAAGTTTAAAAACTTAACACTATCTTTTATTTCTAAAGAAAATTATATAAATATTTCTAGTAATATTGTTGACCAACTAAATTAAATTAAATCATGTTTAAAAATCGTATAAAAAAATTCACATCAAACTTCTTTTATTACTAAATAAATGAGTCTTTGATTACGGTTGAAAATTGTTAAAAATTCAATTTTAGAGTCAGTTGAAAATTGAAGTTTTAAAAAATAACTTCAACCATTAACCTATTATTATTAGGCAAGTATCTCGGTTTTCACTGTGTTGGCCAAATAGATTTTGACATCACATGCTGCATGAAAGCTGATGAAGCGTTAGAGGTTTTCGATGTTGGGTATGTTGAACCTTATGATATTTGGTCAATGCATTAATTGACATTTTTTTATTATTATTATGGACATGAATCAAGAGAAATATCCAAAATAGCTGCAAAGAACTCAGGTGAAGTTTTATTTTCTTTGTTTTATTTTAATTTTTTGTAAACTAGATTTTGTAAATATAATTATGTGAGAAACGTTTTGCAATTTCTTTGAGTGCAGTTTTCAAAGTTTAATCTGGCTATGAAATGGATTTGCACTCACTTGCCTTTTAAGTCACTTCAAAGCGTATGACAACATGCAAGCAAACTAATTGCACCAATGTTTTGGTCCTCCCAAGAAGTCAAAATACATAGCAAAATGCTTTCACATTTAACTAAGTTTTTCAACTACGAGAGATAAAATATATTTTTCGTTTTTATAATTAAGAAATATACTCAGTTAAACATAACAAATCTTTCTTAGATATTTTAGTATGCTTTCTTTTTGGTCTGTGATAATATTATAGGTGGTAAAATATTATCTAAGTTACAATTTATTAAAAAAAATCAAAAACCATATTATATGAAGTTCATAAATAAAAGTTTATGATGATAAACAAGTCTTTTATGTGTAAAAGCTTTTAACATTTTCATTATTTTTTTTAGTTTTTAGTGTTTAAGAGATATTGTCTTTGAAATGATAAATGTCTAAATTGTAAATCCTTTACATTTAAAGTTATTTTTTAGAAAAAGAATATTTTATTTCTTATCTATAATAACCTTATTTTTTTAAGTAGTTTGGTGTATTTATTTTCGAAAAACATTATATACTCTATATTAAATTTAGAAGAAAGTCAATGAATCTCCTAAAGAAGATTTATGCAATATAAGTCAAAAATGATACTGAAAGTTTGGTAATATCAAATGTGAATCTAAGTTTGTAAAAGATAAACAACATATTAAAAATTTGTATCTAATGTCTTAAGATTTTTATTAAGATTTTAAATTGTAAGTGATATAAATTTCTTATGATTTTAAATTGCAAGTGGTGATATGAATTTCTTATGTGCAATTCATGTCTCATTATTTTCTTTTATCTCCACGGTATTTCTTTCTTCAATTTTTCCACCTGAAGCACATACCCATCATTAACCGTTTGATCTCAATCAGAGGGCAGAGAGGCCATGACAGTGTACTCAAATGCTCACACAAACTGATAAATGCTTCATAAATATCGCCACATATGGCATACAGAAATATAGAACCAAACCAACCATGTCTCACATGTCTATGTCTATAAAACCAACCACCAAAGCCCACATCGAATTTGCATTCCCATCATTTTGTCCCTCTCAAGAATAGGTAAACTGTGAACATGAAGCACTGCCACTTCCTCCTTCTCTTCACCATTCTTCTCTTCCTCACAACATCTCATGCCATTACTAGGACCAAGTTTTCTCCTTCAACCCAACATCTTCATCCATGGCCAAACTCTCCAACCACCACCAGAGGTAGACACTTTCAGTTTCAGAAGAGAAGAGTGCCCACAGGATCCAACCCTTTACACAACAAGAGATAGGTTTTGGGTGCCCATATTTTTCATACACAGGTACATGTATATATACTTTATATATGATACAAAGTCAAATTGGTGTTGCATTTGTATCTGATATCAGAAAGAGTGCAGAGTTATTAGGTAGCAGAAGAGATTTTGTTGTAAAAAAAAGGGTAAAGAGAATTTTGTGCTTGTAAAGCTTGAAACTGTATGTGGATTAGAAATTAGAAACTATAAGTGTTTAGCTTTGTACATTGTCTTTGCCTTGAATGAAGGTTCTTGTTACATCAGTTTCAAGGAATCATTTAGATTATGATTCCTACTTCTTCAATAGAATAAGAATATGACTAAAGTTCTTCCCATGATGTACATGATTTTTCAATTTTTCAGCTCTTTCTGAGATTGTTTTGGTTGCTTGGAAAAGCAAACTTGCTGAATTTTGAATGTCATCATTCTACACACCTCACTCACCAAATAGTTTTTATTTCTGTTATTTATCAGAATAGACTATAATATGAAGAAACTATCATAATTAGCTGCATAAGATATAAATTTGGTTTTATTGAATATTCTTAGTTAAAATATTGTAAAAAAACAACTAGGGAAATGTAAAGAGTTTTAGCTTGTTAATTATAATTTAGATTTGATAAATTAAACAAAAATAATCGTTAGATTAATTAATGTGGTATCATATCTGCATAATTTTGAGTCATTATTAGTTATGTGACAGTGTACTAGTTAATCATTATACTTAGCATAGGTCCCAAATCTTGAATGCAGTGTGTTAAATAGTCATTAGATGATACAACAACCACGCATTTCTTAATTTGCGTACGTATTAGAACGAGTTACACGTGACTGTAGCAATTGATTAGGTTGTATAAGAAATTATTTGAGTAAGCTTTAAAATATATATTTTAAGGAATAAATTTCTTAGCTAGGTTAACCACGTGAACCATATCATATAAAATTATACTCTCAATTAAATAAAACAAAATAAAAAAATAAAATTTATTGTAAAAAGATGCAAGAGTAATAATAGAAAACATTACCAAAAATACCATTTAAAGTCAATTTTATTTTCAATAGTTTCTACTAAATCTAAGCATAATGATATCAATAACTTTTTTATTAAGTTTTAATAGTATCAACACTCAACGAAGAAAACTTATATAGTTAACTTTAATTTATTTTTTTCTTAAAGGTAATTATAGATGATATGGACCCAAAAACTATTGAAATCCAGGAAAAAATTTATTGCGATCTATAGTAGAAATTAAAAGGTGGGTATATTATACAACATCGTAAAGTTAATAATTATAGACGTTTCATGGTAAGGTTTATATTTAAATCATGGCTTACATTTTATAAGAAATTTTGAATTTTATAACATATTTCATATGTAACATAAAATTTCAGAACCAGAATTTTAAATAAAAATTTAAATGATAAGAATAAAAAACAATTTTTTTCTTAAAAACAATTTTTGTTTCAATAAATTTAGGAAAATAATGTTTTGAAACCCATAACAATCATATAACAATCTACTATTATGGTTATTATAAAATTAAATTTTGTATTTATAAAGAAAATAAAATTAAATTTTGTATTTATAAAGAAAGAGAGAGAATGAAAGGTAAAACAATAATTGTAAAAATTTATTGGGTGTCAAAGTACCACAAATAGATTTAAGAAGTAAAGTGTGTTGGTAGTGTGGAAAAGTTGATGGAAAATTAAATTACATAATCCTTATAATTGTGGGGCCTAGAAAAGAGGAGTGAGTAGTTTGAAGACCAAGAGAATAGTTTTCTTTTTAGTCATCTGGAATGTTGTAGGGGAAGTGATGATACTTTTAGATTTAATTGTTTCGGCGAGCAGAAAAAGAAAAAAACACTAAAAAGAGACACGTAAAAAAAAAGTGCAACATAAGGACTTTCCACGAGGTCATCCATCCTAGTACTACTCTCGCCCAAGCATGCTTAATTGTGGATTTCTGATGGGATCCGGTGCATTAGTGGTGGTATGATCGCACCTGTCAAGTGTGTCTTCATCAGTGTATATATGACTTCAGTAACGGGTCTAATTTTCGACACTTGGCAAGTCATGGGGCCCAGAACGGAATGGAGGAGTGAGTAGTTTGAAGATCAAGAGAATAGTTTTCTATTTAGTCATATGGAGTGTTGTAGGGGAAGTGATGGTACTGTTAGATTTGATTGTCTCGGAAAGCAGAAAAAGAAAAAAGCACTAAAAAGTGACACGTAAAAAAATTGTCTCGGCAAGCAGAAAAAGAAAAAAACACTAAAAAGAGACACGCAAAAAAGAGATGCAACACGAGGACTTCCTAGGAGGTACCCATCCTAGTACTACTCTCACCCAAGCACGCTTAACTGTAGAGTTCTGATGGGATCAGTTCATTAGTCCTGGTATGATCACACCTGTCAAGTGTGTGCTAATCAGTGCATATATGACTTCGGTAACGGGCCTATTTTCCGACACTTGGGAAGTCGTGGGGCCGAGAACGGAACGAAGGAGTGAGTAGTTTGAAGACCAAGATAATAATTTTCTATTTAGTCATATGGAGTGTTGTAGGGGAAGTGATGGTACTTTTAGATTTGATTGTCTCGTCGAGCAAAAAAAAAGATGAAAGCACTGAAAAGAGACACGCAAAAAAGAGGTGAAACACTAGGACTTCCCAAGAGGTCACCCATCCTAGTACTACTCTCGCCCAAGCACGCTTAACTACGAAGTTCTAATGGAATCCAGTGTATTAGTGCTGGTATGATCGCACCTATCAAGTGTGGCCTGATCAGTGAATATGTGACTCCGGTAACGGGCCTAATTCCGACACTTGACAAGTCATGGGGCCTAGAATGGAATTGAGGAGTGAGTAGTTTGAAGACCAAGAGAATGGTTTTCTACTTAGTCATATGGAGTGTTGTAGGGAAAGTTATGGTACTTATAGATTTCATTGTCTCGACGAGCAGAAAAAGTAAAAAACAATGAAAAGAAACACACAAAAAGGAGGTGCAACACGAGGACTTTCCTAGAGGAATCACCCATCCTAATATTGCTCTCGTTCAAGCACGCTTAACTGTGGAGTTCTGATGGGATCCGGTGCATTCTTGCTGGTATGATCGCACCTGTCAAGTGTGGCCTGATCAGTGCATATATGGGTTCGGTAACGGGTGTAATTTTTGATACTTGGAAAGTCGAGGTTCCCAAAACGGAATGGAGGAGTCAGTAGTCTGAAGACCAAGAGAATGATTTTCTATTTAGTCATGTGGAGTGTTGTAGGGGAAGTGATGGTACTTTTAGATTTGATTGTCTCGTCGAGCAGAAAGAGAAAAAACACTTAAAAGAGACATACAAAAAAGAGGTGCAGCACGAGGAATTCCCAGGAGGAATCACCCATCCTAGTACTACTCTCGCCCAAGCACGCTTAACTACGGAGTTCTAATGAGATCTGATGCGTTGGTGCTAGTATGATCGCACCTGTCAAGTGTGGCCTAATCAGTGAATATGTGGCTTCGGTAATGGGCCTAATTTTGGACACTTGGAAAGTCGAGGGGCCCAGAACGGAACGGAGGAGTCAGTAGTTTGAAGACCAAGAGAATGGTTTTCTATTTAGTCATCTAGAGTGTTGTAGGGGAAGTGATGGTACTTATAGATTTGATTTTCGGCGAGCAGATAAAGAAAAAAACACTGAAAAGAGACATGCAAAAAAAGGGTGCAACACGAGGACTTCCCAGGAAGAATCACCTATCCTAGTACTACTCTCTCCCAAGCACGCTTAACTGCGGAATTTTGATGGGATCAAGAGCATTCGTGATGGCATGACCGCACTTGTCAAGTGTGGTCTGATCAGTGCATATATGGCTTTAGTAACGGGCCTAATTTTTGAAACTTCGAAAGTCGAGGGGCACAGAACAGAATGGAGGAGTCAGTAGTTTGAAGACCAATTGAATGGTTTTTTATTTAGTCATTTGGAGTGTTGTAGGGGAAGTGATGGTACTTATAGATTTGATTGTCTCGGCGAGCAAAAAGAGAAAAAAACACTAAAAAGAGACACGTAAAATAGAGGTGCAACACGAGAACTTCCCAGGAGGAATTACCCATCCTAGTAACTACTCTAGCCCAAGCACGCTTAACTGCGGAGTTTTGATGGGATCTGATGCATTGGTGCTGGTGTGATCGCACATGTCAAGTGTGGCCTGATCAGTAAATATGTGGCTTCGATAAAGTGCCTATTTTCCGAAACTTGGCAAGTTGTGGGGCCAAGAACGGAACTTAGGAGTCTGTAGTTTGAAGACCAAGGGAATAATTTTCTATTTAGTCATCTGGAGTGTTGTAGGAAAAGTGATGGTACTTATAGATTTGATTGTCTCGGCGAGCAGAAAAAGAAAAAAGCACTGAAAAGAGGCACGCAAAAAAAAAAAAGGTGTAATACAAGGACTTCTCAGGAGGATTCACCCATTCTAGAAGTACTCTCACCCAAGCACACCTAACTGCGGAGTTCTGATCGGATCCGGTACATTCGTGCTAGCATGATCGCACCTGTCAAGTGTGGCCTGATCAGTGCATATATGACTTCGATAACATGCCTAATTTTCGACTCTTAGAAAGTCGAGGGGCATGGAAGGAAAATACATCGCTGTGTACTAATAGTATCACTAATACTCGTCCACAGGTGGAACATGACAGCATCCTAACTCCATTTACCTACGAGAAAAACCCTCCCAAGTTCATGAACCTCCTTACCTTACATGTCTTGTTGATTTGACAAACTAAATGCAAGAATTTCTATTAATGTAATATAAAATTGAGACTTTTTAATGTGTTTTGGCCCCATTTAATTATACAAAACTAATTCTATTAAAATTCATTCCAACAAATTATAATCCAAACTTAACATCAACACATTGACAGCTTTTGGTTTTGAAAAAAAAAGTAATAATTACTACTTAATTCGACAATAAATGAGTTTGAATGATAGGAGTATCTAGAATAGAAGCCTGGAAGTTTCATAATTTAGTTCCTTGACCTTTCTCCAATCTACCATGTGCATGCTCCAACCCTAATCTCCATCTGTCACACCATTTCCTTCTCTCCCATGTTCACCCTTTTGATATCCATTTGGCCTTCCATATGCTCTTGTTACAATCTCCAGCACAGAGATATCAGAAATGGAAACCAAAGCCTCTCCGCGGAAACTGAAATTCTCATTTGTAATATTCAGGTCAACCAAACTAAGAAATTTTGACGTTGCAAATCTTTCACCAACTCATATCTCGAATAATTCCACTTCTAATATCAAGTAGCATATCTCAATACCTAACAAACACTAATACCTTCGTAGCAAGAATAACGAGACTATTGAAAAGCAATTCCTCCACCACATGAATATTATGCCTTCTGCCATCCCCATGCATGTTCAAACACTTTGCCAACTCCTCGGGTTTTTGATTCCTCACGTGGATAGTCTCCAATATAAAACACTCGAACTTCAGCACGGTCAACCATGAATATTGCAACACCAAGCTAAACTCTCCAATAGGCTCATGGGTACTGGCGAGTGTTCCATGATCCTTAAGCACGGAAACCCATTTTATCCATTGCGTCTTTTTCCTAAAGGGAACTTTGCATCAAGGAACTTGGAGAGCGCTGCTACACTGCTTCCCTTGTTCTCAACTCTCGAAAGATCATTCTCACCGTTAACCGATGCAAGTGCAGGTACTGACGCAGGTGTAGGTTCCAGGCGCAGGAGTGTTCCTTCTAACCTAACTTAGGCCAAGTTCACTAGAGTAACGAGGCAGGCGCATGTTGCTTCTAACGTTAACAGGTCCGGCAAAAACGGCGGGGACGGAAGAAGGAATGGCTTGGATTTTAGATGTTCGGCTGGGGTATGTTTAAAGGTATAAATCTTTGTTTGGGATGGTTAAGGCCATAACACCTCAACACAAGGTTTACTCGAGTCTTTTAAGACTCAGGTTTAGGCATGGTGGGGCTTCGGAAATTACACTACACAGAGAAGAAAAGAAAGAAGAAAAAAAAAAACAACATTTCAAGAAAAACCATTAAACATTAAAGATTAACAAACCCTAAAACATTAACAAAACCAATAACTCAGTGAACAACACAACACAAAAACATTAAAGAGAAGTAAAACAGTATCTGGGCATTATATGGTCTTCGGCTAGAGGATCTTGATGAAGAATACAGTGCAATTTCATGTGCAGTGATTTCATAAACATTTGTATGGTCTGTTTTCTTCCCCATTTCGAGAAACACTGACTTAGAAACGTGACAAGTTTGCAATAATACCAAATCTCCAAGAAGGTAGCGAGCTAGAGAGTAGAGAACACAACGACTATTATTCCAAACTTCTGCTTCACGCAACCATTAATATAAAGCAAAGGGCAGGGTTATTGTCGCTGATCTCAGAGAGAGAGAGAGAAGGTTGTTGAATTGAATGAATGTAATGCGAAGAAGGAAGTTGAAGGCTTTATTTATAGGTAAACGATGGCATATAACGCCGTTACGCAGGAAGGGGGAAAACATCAAACACTTATACGAGGAAGGCTTTTTAAAAACGTCAACACTTGTGTTTTGAGAGTCCACAGTGGTTTTTTGAGTCAATGCCCCAAAATGGGTCCCCACTCAACACCGCAATGATGCCCCCGACAAGTATTCGTAACGGAAAACGCCGACTTTGCGTTCTTAAACTAGTTTCAATTTTCTTAAGTGTTATAATATTTTCCCAAAGGATGTGCCCAAAAGTTGCAAGCGTAAGAAGACTATACTAGAGAGAAATAAAATCATTTTGGAGGAGATACAAGACAAAAAAAGAATTTAAAAATTGATAGTTGTGAGATATCAAATCATTTTACAGAAATCAAATGGAAACTTGTCATTTTACACTCATCCTTCTCTCTTACATTTAATTTATAATCTCTTTTAATAAAAAAATTATCTGTAAATATAAATAAATAACAATATTTAACATTTTTAGATGGTAGTAGTTAAATTATCTTCATCCAAATCAAATATACGACTTCTAAGTTTGTGTAATGCGATGTCACCGACTGACCCAATTTTCGTATTCTTTTGTTGGTCTTTTATCAACAATTATGGAATTATACTAAAATCATTTTTGTCACGATAACATACAATTGTAACCCAAAATATCTATAAGAGTCAATCATTATTGAAAATGTTGAATTTTTACAATTTTTTTTGGCAGCATCATTTTTAAAAACAAAATTAATAAGCAACAAGATTATTAATTGTAGAGAGTGGGAAAGATAGGATGTTCTCATAATTCATCACGATTGAGACACCATTAGCTTCCTCTCCTCCTGCTCACTTCAGTTACTGCACCGGCACAACCCACACTACATTTTCCTTCCATCTTTTATTTTCTCAATAACCTAGCTTACAATTGCTCACCTTCCATCTATTTTCTAAAGGACCTGCACATTATTATCCCCACCTTCCCCTCTATTTACCAATAATCAAGTTGGCCTTTCAAAGTGTCCGAACAACGGCGTCTTTCGTCGTGTTATGGTAGTTGTTGTTTAAGCAGAAAATGGAATAAAGCAACAAGCTCTTCCACACATTGAACAAGCATTACCTAACAACTACAAGTGGAAGAAAATATGAAATGCACATAAAGGAGAATAGTCTATTTGATAGTGCAGTCCAAAAGTCTTCGACCTCATCCCCAATCTTTCCTTTTTTATCAACCTCAAATCTCCCTTCCTCAACCATAATAACTTCTTTGGTTCTTCATGATAAACGTCCCGTTTACGATTTTCAGGCTAAGATCCTTTCACGTTTAAGTTTTTTTGGCTTAATAACATTTTCGGATTCAAAATCTGGTTAAAACCATTCTAATCGAGAAGGTTAGAAGTTTTTCGGTGATGATTTCAGAACGTTCATCACCTCATCAGAATCAACGATATTAATATTGTAAATTAAATTGATAACCACAATTCTAACCTATGCGTTTTCTAAAGGTTCTATAAGCAGAGAATATCAAAGCAATGCAAAACACAACCTTACAATTTCTATACCAGTAAAATGACGAACCGTGAACAGTGCACAAGAAATGGAAGTAAGGATGCACGACGCAAAATAATACACGTTCAAACGAAAAAAAAGAAGAATGACTACTTACTTGATGAAACGAAACAATCTTCCAGCACCGATTAGTTTCTTCCTCCTCCGATGAACACACCGATTAGTTTCTCCTTCTCCGATGAACACTCTCTCTCTAAATTTCCCAACTCTTCTCGAAACTCTACCGTGAAAACTGTTACCAGCCAAAAACCGTTATGCTTCACAGTGCCTTTATATATATCCATGGAAACGACGTTTGGTTTATATTAAAACAGAATCATTTCCCTTGAAAGTCATAATGGCTTTTTTTTTTCTTCTTCAATGTAACGAACCCACTTAACTGCCAGCCATGTACACATGAACACACAAGTGCCAAAAAAAAACCACACTTAACCTGCCATGTGTCCCCATAATTTCCAAACCTTTTCTTTCTTACCTGCACCTTTTCTCTTCTCTCTCTTTTTTAAATTCCTTTCTTTTATATTTCCATATTATATATTATTTTGATTTTTATTATTCTTTTTTTATATATATATTTTTATTACTAATACTCTTTTATTATTCATTATTTTTTCTTTTATTATTTTTTTTCTTCTTTTTTTTCTTTTTTTTACTTATTTTATTTTTATTATTTTCTTTAAAACAAAATGCAATCAAAGTCACTCATTAAATCTATCTTACTCTTTTAAACCATGTGATGGATGAATATTTACCAAAGAAGGTATTAAATTTACGACAAAATCTATGACTAAGAAAATTTAAAAAGACGAAGCTTTAATAAAAGATACTATACTTGTTTAGAGTGTATAGAATATTAAAATTTATACTAGTTAGTTTTGTAAATATTTTTGTAGGATAAAAAAAATAAAATTTTTATCTTATTCTTGAATTTCTTTCTTGATCCTTTATCATGTCTAGTTCATGTATTCATCACCATGTATTTTTAAACCATCTTATCTTGACATATCCCCGTATCTCATTTTAGATTTTTATCTCAAACCTTACATTGAATTATATAACTTCAACAAATATTCTTGAATATGATGACTCAAATTATTTTAGAGATACAAAATGTTTGATCGTATATCAATAATACTTCCTTATGTTAAAACTAAAATTATAGGATTGAGTTTAGAAGGAGGTGAATTAAACTTTTATCAATTTTCGAAAATGAAGAGTAAAAGTTTTATCAAATTTCTTAAACAAGATATTAGGGGATCAAGTTATATGTGTAAAAAATAATAAGTTCAAAATAACAAGACAATCAACAATATAT
>Ga0123340_1004406_pt1 | contig 13346 bp, 8 predicted proteins | sample SirMexnodulemix_FD_89961 | JGI IMG/M metagenome (GOLD analysis project Ga0123340, IMG submission 89961) | Root nodule microbial communities of legume samples collected from Mexico - Siratro Mexico nodule mix | ecosystem: Host-associated > Plants > Roots > Nodule | place: Mexico: Nepantla... | reverse complement strand
TAGACTTCTTGGTTGTTGCAGCAAAGGTCAAGAGAGAATCTTGGTTTATGAGTATATGGCAAATAGCAGTCTTGACAAATTCTTATTCGGTACATAATTCTTGTCAAACACCGATAGAAATTTCATTTTCTTTATACATATTTATTCATTTTCTTTCCTCTCTTGGCAACGATCTTGGCGAATAAATAGGTAAAAGAAAAGGTTGCCTCTGTTGGAAACAACGCTATGATATAATTTTAGGCACAGCAAGGGGATTGGCATATCTACATGAGGAATTCCACGTGTCCATCATACATAGAGATATCAAGACTTCTAATATCCTCTTGGATGATGATTTCCAACCCAAAATTGCTGATTTTGGATTGGCAAGGCTTCTTCCAGAGGATCGTTCCCATCTTAGCACAAGATTTGCAGGAACATTGTAAGTCGAAACAGTAATTTCTTTGCATTTATTCGAGCATCTGCAAAAGAGAGATTAAAAGCTTATGTAGGAAAAATGTAACATGCCATGTGTGACTTTTTTTTATTAATTACGGACTATATATTATGCACTTGCAGGGGATACACAGCACCTGAGTATGCAATGCATGGGCAATTATCAGAGAAGGCCGATACCTACAGTTATGGTATTGTAGTCCTAGAAATCGTAAGTGGTCAAAAGAGTACCGATGTGAAGGATGATGAGGATGGCGAATACCTTCTTGAAAGAGTAAGCAACTTCCTATATACAACTACGAATTGTTGTTTTCTCTTGACATGATACCATATCATTGCTTTGCTTTTCACTTGACAGTCATGGAAACTGTACGAGAGAGGTTCTCACCTAGAGCTGTTGGAAAAGGCCATAGACCCTAATGAATGTGATGCAGAAGAAGTGTAGAGAATAATAGAAATTGCTTTATTGTGCACGCAGGCAACAGCTACAATGAGGCCAACAATGTCTGCAGTAGTATTATTGCTCCAAAGCAAGAACTCAGTGGAGCACCTGCGACCAACTATGCCTGTGGTTGTTGGAACGAATGTGAAGAATCTGGAAGGCAAGTCTACCAGTTCATCTCATGCTACTGCTTCCATTTCTATTGTATCAGCTCGATGACAATGGGATATGGAAAAGGGTCGTCATCACTTTAACTAATAATTTAACAGAGTACTACAGATACACGTGGACTGTTTTTCATTTAAGTTGTTTATGAATGTTAAAATTAAAGTAGAGTGTATGTTAGTGACTGGTGCTGTTGATATTTATTATTATAGAGTTAAGAATTCTTTGTCAACGTGTGATGATATATACTTTCTAGGTTCCTTGTTCAGAATCATGCAAGTGTGACTCCAACTTGATTTTCTTTGGTGGTTGGTTTTGTCGAATTAGATTAGCTATTTACTTGTTTTAAAATAGCTAAATCCGTGTTTTGTTGCTTGCTATTTCTGTAATCTTCAGCTTGCTCCTTTTTCTTGATTTTGCACCAATTATTGAACTGCATTTTGGCTTGGAAAGACCGCTACGGTTCCCTTTTGCCTCATGAGTTAGAATCTTGAAGTTAACACTTGTCATAGTGATATGATCCTTGACTTTTCCAAGATGGGTATAAAATCTCGCCTGCTGATAAGTTCACTTGTTTACTAAATCAGTTTTGTCACCATATCACCACGTCACCACATAATAGGCTCGAAATGTACATAACAGATCCTATCCAACGGTTGCCCAAGGCAACCAACAAAAAGAAGAAAAAGAAGTCTGATAAAAGTATTCGCCCACAGCAACCATCAAAAAATTCTTGCAAGCCCAATCTAGGGCGTCTTCTCCTCGTCTTCGGTCGACCCCTCGTCGAGAATTGTCGTAGCCTCATGAGCCGCAGAAGCAGGGATCTCCTCAATCGGCACCAACTCACCATTGTAGAGTTCCTTGTTTTCATCCATCTCGTTCGCTCTGAGACATCATACAGTAACACCGCTTGGCGAACGGCCTGTTGGAAAGATTGAGAGTGAATTGTCAGCTAGTAATCTTTCATTTCGTTCAACTCCAGCTCCATTTACACCTTCTTGAACACAACCTCGTCGTGGGTGGAAGTGGCCTCGACCAAGTTGTCCTCGGCGCTCTTCAACTCATCAGAGAGCTTTTTTCTCTCTTTCTTTAATGCCTCAAACTTAGCTTTGAAGGCATCACGCTCAGACTCCACCCACACCACCTTCTTCAAGGCCTTTCAGCGAACTTCATGACACCGCCAACTCCTTCTTTAACCTCGCCACTTTAGAGGACGTACCTTTAGATAGCTCCACCCTCAACACCTTGGCAAAGGCAAAAGCTCGGGTCTTCATCTCCAGGCAGGCATTGGCAAGCTCCTCAGTAGAGGTAGCATTTAGCGCTCCCCTTTCCTTTGAAGAGAGCGACATGTTAACCCCCTTTGGAACGGAAGTCAGGCGTGAAGAGCTAGCCAGCATAGCTCAATCCAGCATCAAAGGCCTCAGGCCGAGACCTTTTCAGTGAATGATGAGAGGAGGAGTGTTTCTTTGTGCAATCCTTCCTTTTTCCCTTCTTGTCGGTCACCGGAGGGGATCGAGGTCGACGTAGGTAAGAGAAGGGGGCAAGAGAGATAATCGATTGAATCTCGAGTCGAATACAAAAGAAACTTTGGAGTATCCAAAATAACGGCTTTCGATGGGCTGAGATAAGAAATTTTAAAAAACGCATTCTTGAAATATTCATAAGAAGAATAAAAGGGAGTGAAAAGAGCAACTCCTCCTTCGCCGACGCTGAACCTCTCGCGTTTGGGGCAAGTGTACTATTATGATCGAGGCGTACATGGCCAATGCTGAATCGAGGACGACTCTGATCGAGATGTACTCAGGTATTGCACGATACTGTGATGCCAACTCACCAGAGAGTCAGTCACTGACAACATCAGTATGCAAACAGCTGTCCTATCCTAAAATCTTAACAAATTTCAATGCGTCTTTACAGGTTTGGCTACTATAAATACAACGTGATATTCTTTTTCAGATATCCTTTCACACCACGCTGGAGACCGACCGAAAACTATATCCAAAGACTGAGGATTAAATCCAAGACTGAATACTACATTCAAGATCGGAGACCGTTTAAAACTATGTAAGAACAAGTAATATAGCCATTACAAAAATAAATTTTTATCTTTATAAAAAAATAATTATTGTCTAGTTATTTAAATATCATGATCCAAATATATGTTAAAAAGTATTTTTTTAATAAATATATGTATAAAGGAAATATGTTAGATGTGTATTTAAGAATTCATTAATCAAAAAATCACTTTTTACGGTAGTTTTAAAGGACATACAAAGTATTTTAACCGTTATAGTACATATGAAATACAACTAAAATTCCAATAAATTGTAGTAAAAAATTCACCTGAGTGCCATACAAAAGTTCACAAAGATAATGGAACACCTAACAATTATGTAAGAGGAACCGCCATAATAAGGTCTATAACAGCGGTTTAACCTTAACCGCCGTTGTAAACCCTTATACTAAAGTAATTTTGACCTTAACTGCCAAAGTATATGAAATTTTATTTTAAAATGCGACAAAGAATAGCTACTACGGAAAATCCAAAAAGCATTAAAAACATATACAATTACCATTTCAATAAAAAAGCATTAAAAACATACGGATAGCAGTGCAAACAGTCAAAACATTTCACGAAAATTACACAAAATATAAAAGAAAAGTAAATGCGAAAACTGTTTTAACAGGAAATACGACGATAGTTCAGGATCCAAACCATAACCGCCGTTGTAGACGCCTCACAACCCTAAACTTTTTTTTCCAAAGCAGAGATACGATGGCAGTTCTGGACGCCAACCGCCGTCGTCCCCTTTATTTTCAAATTTTTTAACCATCACAGTCATATCCTCTTTGTTTTAAAAAAAATTAAAACTGTTTATGTACTCACGCCCCCTCATAAAAGATACGACGAGAACCATTGTCATATAGTTTAACTTAATTTTAAAAATGTCGCATTTACTTTTAATACAGTTATGTCTTAACCCCTCTTTTATCTTGGCATGTAAATTTTTTACTAGTAATTACTCCTTCAAAACGAAGGATAAATATACAAATTTTGATTATGACCGCATCTGTTATTGTGTCCTTTTGTCATTACCATTTCGCTAGAAATCCTATAAGGCGGCAACAGTTGTGGTAATAATGACTAGTAATATTTTTATAATCTTTATTTTATATATAATTATTTAACAATTTTCTGATAGCATATAATAATATAATATTTAAAAATTATTTAAGTGATTTAAATATTTATATTATTATAATTAATTGTTAAGTAGATGTATATAAAATAAAGATTAAAAGAATGATTTCACAATTTTATACGGGTTTTATCTTGATTTACAATAAATTATATCATTACTTATTGTAAAAACGAACTCGTTTTTTAAATGACATAGAATTTAATCTTATTGATTAATCATTAAAAGTCATGTTTTTTTTTTTTTTATAAAAATCACAAATATCTTTTATCTTATTCTATTGGTTAAATTATAAATCCAAATTTGAACATCAACATCAAAATTTCCACTAGTCAAATAGGGTGGCATCGTAATGTGGCTGATAGAAGTAGTAATGAAAGCAATCAGCTAATAAGGCATAAGGAATATGTTATTAACAAATATCATTAATTTTTAGTCTTAAGATATTCATGTGAGGGAATTTAAATGTATTTACTGTCACTGTTACGTAAAACATTTACATGCAAACGTTGCTTCGTGTTTTCTACGTCTCACAGGTCCACAATGCATTTCAATGTCATCATTATTAAATCCTTTGTCAAAAAATAATTTTCCTTGTCAAAATTGAAGGTTTCAAACCTCACATTTGTTTGGCAGAATATTAAAATGTTAAACAAAACATTCGCCTCCATCCCTCAGATTTTGATATCGTCTTAGTCCAAACATGGATATCAAACTATACAGTAACTAGACTTTCGGCCTCAAACAAACCCATCAATTAAACCCTTATTAGAGAACATGGTGCAACTGAAGATCCTAGACCTAACCTTGTTGGTGCTGTGTTCATGGTGGATCTTAGAGGGTGCAGTAGGAGACCCTCAAATATTTTTTCTCAAATGGGATTGCAGCGGATTCACTGCACCCAACTTGGCAAATTTCATCCAAAACCTAAACGCAAGTTTGGATGATCTGACAGCACAAGTTAGCAACCAAAGCAAGCACTTTGCAACGGCTAAAGCAACCTCCGGAACTGATCCTGTCTATGCCATGTTTCAGTGCAGGAACTACCTCTCTATCCCGGACTGCGCCACCTGCCTTGCCACCGCGGCCGCCAAAATCCGCAACTGCTCCACCGGAGTCAACGGTGCCCGAGCTATCTATGATGGCTGCTTCCTCAGGTACACCCTTCCATCCGTCTACTGTGTGTTCAACCATCCTTTGATTACTATTCAAAATAGACTTTTCGACATTCTTAGTGTGTACACTTTGATGAAAGAAAACAGAGAGTGACAAGTGACACAATAGGTACAGACAAGAGACTAAGGTCGATATCCCAAGAGTTATGATGTTCATACAATTATTATACAATCAAATCCTATCATTTTATTTATATTTCTTATCATCATCATCATCTAAATATAATATTTCATTAAAACATATTTAAACAAATCATAACAAATCATTTTTCATACATGAATAGTGGGTAAGAAGTGTACAACTGATTAGTTATAATACCAATGTAGGAATTCTTAAAACTAAATAAAACATTGTATAAAATTCATTGACAAAATAAATAACATTAAAAAAATAATGATTTAGCTTTTTGAATAATAAAAACTAAAAATTGAATAATAAAAACTAAAAAATATTTAAATAAGAACTAAAATCAGCATTACTTATTTTAACCAATTCAATTTTTTCCTTAAACTCTAATCATATTAAGGGGCTCTTGGGTGCAAATTACTAGAATGGTGTTTACAGAGATCCAGACTGCAGTGGATTAGTTGTTTTAGATATGCTTTCATTCATCACAAGAACATGTGATGCCAGATCATGAAACTAAGTCAAATGTTTGATACTTTCAAATGTGTTGACTGTTGAGGTACGAGAGCAGTGACTTCTTTGACCAGATCATGCCTCGCAGCAGCATACTTTGTGGAAATCAGACTGCAAATGAAAGCACAGCTTTTACTGCAGCTGGACAGCAAGTGATAATGGATTTACAAACAGCAACACCAAAAATCACTGGCTTCTATGCAGCCACCAAAACACAAGCGGTTGATGGTGCAATCTATGCCATTGCTCAATGTGCTGAAACTCTCTCACAAGATAGTTGTTTGGATTGCTTGTCAGTTGAACGTAGCAGCATACAAGGTTGTCTTCCCAATACAAATGCTAGGGCTTTCGATGCTGGTTGCTTTATGAGATACTCCGAGACACCCTTCTTTGCTGATAACCAAACCATTGATATCAGTCCCTTTTTAAAACAAGGTACAAAAGCTTAAACTTTTGTTTTGAGTATGTAATAAACTTTTCTTTTTGAATGCCTAATAAAGTAACTACTTTTGTTTAAGTCTTCTTTATTATTTATATTAGTTCATGCATAACAGTGAGTGTATATGTAAAACTTATTTACTTCATTTGTATATGTTGAACAAAGGCAAGTGGATTTCATCTCTATTTGTAGAACTATGTAGAGTTGGAATTTAGGTCAAGTTCCTTGTTGTCTTGAAGGTGGAAGTTCAAGCAAGAAGTGGGTCATGATTGGTGGTGTTGTTGGGGGGGCAGCCCTTGTTGTGATCCTTCTTTTATTATTTCAGTGGCATAGAAGACCCCAAAGTCCCAAGAGAGTTGCTGGAGGTAAGACTATTTCGAAAGTCTTAATGTGATGCTTTTGCAATTGCATACAACTATTTATGAATCAATGAATTCATTTATATATAAAGAAAAATCAAACACATATTTTACTTGGCAGGTAACATATTGGAAGCGACTGAGTTGAAAGGACCGAAGAAATACAAGTATAGTGACTTGAAAGCTGCTACAAAAAATTTTAGTGAGAAAAATAAACTAGGAGAAGGAGGCTTTGGTGCTGTATATAAGGTACATTTGAGTTGTTCCTCACACTTCCAACGTTAGTTATAGGGATAAATCACTTTGAAACAGAATTTGTAATGATGATGCTACTCTACAGGGTACTCTGAAAAATGGAAAAGTCATTGCAGTCAAAAAGTTAATTTCAGGAAAATCCGGCAAGATAAATGACGATTTTGAAAGTGAAGTAACGCTTATAAGTAATGTTCATCACAGGAATCTGGTTCGGCTTCTTGGTTGTTGCAGTAAAAACCAAGACAGAATACTTGTCTATGAATTCATGGCAAATAACAGCCTTGACAAATTCTTATTTGGTAACTAATATGTCAATTTCCAACAGAAAAATTGTGTAAAGTTTCCTTCTCCAGCTTGTCCTTTTCACCTCTAATGTTTTGAGCATGTAAACTTGGGAAACAGGTAAAAGAAAAGGTTCTCTCAGCTGGAAACAACGCTATGATATAATTTTGGGCATGGCAAGGGGATTGACCTATCTACATGAGGAATTTCATGTTTCTATCATACATAGAGATATTAAGAGTGCTAATATCCTCTTGGATGAAGAACTTCAGCCCAAAATTTCTGATTTTGGTTTGGTGAAGCTCCTACCTGGGGACCAATCTCATCTTAGCACAAAATTTGCAGGAACAATGTAAGTCCAAAAAGAAAAAACAATTTCAGCTTGAAAAGTTTAAAGGGTAAAATGCACTGCCCCCACATAATGCATATTGTTTTCACGATTTCTTAAAATTATATGTGGCTTAAATGTTATGCATTTGTTAGGGGATACACAGCCCCTGAGTATGCACTCCATGGTCAATTATCAGAAAAGGCTGATACATACAGCTACGGAATTGTGGTCCTAGAAATCATAAGTGGTCAAAAGTGTACTGATGTTAAGATTGTTGATGATGACGCTGAAGATGAATACCTTCTTCGACGAGTAAGGAGTTTCCTATAAATATGTATGAAAAATTCCTTTGTTTTTCTTGTGACAACTTACTAGATCATGACCCTTGTTTTTTACTGTAACAGGCATGGAAATTGAATGAGAGAGGCATGCACTTGGAGTTGGTGGACAAAAGCTTAGACCCTAATAGCTATGATGCAGAAGAAGTGAAGAAAGTCTTAGACATTGCTTTGTTATGTACTCAACCATCGGCTGCAATGAGACCAACCATGTCTGAAGTAGTAGCTCTACTCAGCAGCAATGACTTACTTGAGCATATGAGACCTACAATGCCTCTCTTTATTGAATCGAAGTTAAGACCCCACAGAGATATCTTTGCCTCAACTGGTTCCTCTACATCTAATGGTACTGCCTCTGATTCTATAGTACCTGCTGGATGATTAATCATATGATGCAAATGTTAGAGGGTCAGAATGATGTTGTAAAACATGCAGAATAAATAATCTGAGTTAGTTGAAATGGTTAGCTGTTGGAAAATTAAGCTAGATGGCACTCCAGCAGTGTTAGATTTTTGTGTAAACACCCATTTATCAGTTGCATGTTATCTGATCTCGTTCTTCAAAATAGTACACAACCAAAATTCTTCTTGCTGTCATTTCCTTAACCATAATCAAAATTGTTCAAATGGAATAACTGGCCATAGTTTGGAATAGATTGATTGCAGCGCTGTCTTTTGCAAGTAACATCAAAATAAACACCGGAACAGAGAGTAGATATATAAAATGCTTGAGGCCTCCCTAGTCTATTTTGTTAAGGGTTTAGGCAACGATTATTATTTTGGTGATAAAGAAAAAAAAAAAAGTCCACAAGGCTTTTCTTAAGATGAGCCTAACCTATTCTGTTAAATGCAATTATATCAAGTCTTGATCTAGTGTTTAATAGCTAATACACCATTCTTTATTTCACACGCCAACTAAAAAATGTTTTTCTTTTAAGTTAAAAACTTGTGGCTCTTACTATTTGAAAATCGTTGCCTGTATTACTACAACGAGTCACGTTTTTTCAGTCAATGATTTTAGGTAGTACATTTTGTCTTTTCTTTTACACAATAATATTTTAATTATTATATTCAAATTTAAATTATAATTATATGGATTGTAAGTGAAATTAGATAATTTTAAGCAAATATTTCTATAAATGTGAATTTTTTAGATAAAGTGAAAAGATTTGATAGAAAATTTGTGAATAGTGTGATAAAAGTGATAAATATTTTAATTTTTTTTAATTGATAAAATTGTAAGATTTTATTTTTATTATTATTTTATAAGTTTATTATTAATATATTTTTTTAATATTTGGTTATTATTATTTTATATGAATAAGACCCAATTATTCACGGGTGAGATGGATAACAATTTATTCATGCCACATCTTCGTAAAAATTTATTCATAATATTTTTTTTATTCTAAATTATTCTTAGCAGTTTTTTCAATTTGAGTTTCATACTAATTTTTTGTAAGAGCTTTTTTCACGCAAGTTTATTCATATCAATTTTTTCATTAAAGTAATAATACAAAAATTATTCATGCCTTGATAGTATTCTTCTTCCAATATGTTATCAATTATTTAAAAAGAAATTGAGAAATTGACAAAGGACGATATTTCAACTGTTCTTTCAAATTGAAATATTTCATAAAATATATTCTCTTGGTATAGCATTTATAATGTCTCTATGCATCATTTATACCGACTAAAAATTGTTTTATTTCTTTTTTTCAAAAGTGATGAATTTATCCTAAAAGAAATATTATGATCATTCACATCTCATAAATATCTAATATAAGAATTTTATTCAAATATCATGACATATTTTCTTATTCAATCTATGATCGACTTGAAATTTGTATAAATAGAAAGATAAAAGTCTAAATTACAAGGAAATAACTCATTAGACACAACTTTATCATTGATATTTTTATACGCTAAATTTTATATATTAAATTATAAAAACTATGATAAAATAGAAATGATAAAAAGATAGGATTAAAAATAAAAAATTGAATTAATACTACTTAATTATAAGTCCTTCTTTCAAATAATAAATGTCTGAACAACTTTTAATGATGGTTAAAATGTACCTAGGACACACTTTAAAAGAACCATTTATTTATTTATTTATTTTAAAAATCAACTCATTTTAAAATATTTTTTAAGGATATATAAAGTATAATTTTTCAATTTATTATTTAAATTAAATTGGCTTTATATAATCTATTTTTATAAAAGATCAACTTTATTGATTAACAAAAGAATTCCAACTTTAGGTACCAGTCAAGTTGTGCAGGATGGCTAATAAAAAGTATTAATTAAATATGAGTAAGTTACTATTTTGGTATATGAAAATTTGTAATATTATTACATTAACTTTTGAAAAACAACTCTGAATTTTAGTTGCTTTTGTTTAAAAGTCTCTAAATTCAATTGCTCATTTTACATGTATTTCTAAACATATTTATTATTATTATTATTATTATTATTATTATTATTATTATTATTATTATTATTATTGCTTAAACTAAATATTATTAATTTCAAAGTATTAAATATAATTGACGTTTTAGATATTTATTTGAAAATTTTAAACTTCAGAGACTAATGACCCTGTTTAAAAACTAAAATGATAATTTATTTAAAAGAAAAAAAGTGTTAGCGAGTTCTAATATTAGATATTAAATAATGGAGTTGAAATATATTCAAATTCATGCTGGTGGTGCTACAATTGATGGGTAGTTTTATACATAAAGATTATTTAGTCACATGCAAAGGTTGCTTTAATTGGCATGTTATCAGCATTTATTACGCCTCAAAGGTAGCTGTTAAAGAATGCTTAGTCTAAATTGGAAGTTTCAAACCACACTTCATACTCTAAACTATTGTAGATATCAGATTCATACTTCATTTAACAAGTTTTATTTATCAGCATAAACACTGAATTGAGAGGCTTTATTAGAATTAAATTTTAATTTAGGGTTTAAGATTTAAAAGTGTAGAGAATGTAATATCTTTCTTAACTAACAGAGTTTAAAAGTTTGGAATGTTTTCTCGTCTTTACTTATGGCCGCTTTCAAGAATACCTCTATTATGTCGTGGTAGATCTTGTCGTACGTTTATATGTACAATTATTAATTATTTTACGCCCTATATTTATAGAGAAGCTCATAAATGAGTTAACCTGGAACTGAAATCTGAGATAGATTTCATTTTGTGTAATAAATTTTCTATTGGTTTTCTAAGATTTTTTAGGAAGCAGTTTAAAATAATAACTTTTCTTTCGAATATTTAAAATAGTTATTCTTTAGATTATCTTATATATAACTCTTCTTATTAATAAAATATTTAAAATAGTTTTTCTTTCTACTTCTGTCCATAACGTGGCTTAATTGCATAGCAGATTATCATATATATCATTGACTTTGCATTATACTGTATATTAAAGAATTCTTATCACTGGTATTTCTTTCTTTGTAATTTAAACATTTTTTTATTTATCCTGCTTTACTATCTGACTATGTATAAGAGTTGAGATACCACAAGTGTTTCATGAATATAAGAATAAATATTCTTTTCTTGAGAAAAAAAATCATATTATAATATAAAATACAGTTCTAATATTTTTTTTAACAGTTAAGAATTGATATTAATGTTAATAAAAATATTTAAGAGGTGCTTCAATCTTTTTAAAAAGAAAAATAAACTCCACCCCTATATATCACATTCACTGCCACAGATTCTGCTTGGGTGGCTTGTGAACAAAGTATATCATAACTTATTTAAATTAAATTTAACACATCTCATGTTATCCTAGATTTGTGATACATGAGTGATCCATATTATTAGAAATATTTAATTAGTTTATAATAATTCAAATCGTAAACATGCTTAGCCGCCTATTTTTATTGTTTCTTTGTTGGATTTCCAAATAATTAGTCACTGTATAGTTGTTATGTCCAGACAACAAAAGTGATCAAGTATTAAATATTGTTTTCGTTCATATATTTTTGTTTAATCAAAATTAAACAGTTAATCATTGTGTTGCCTTGAAGCTAAGGCAAAATTTACTACTTAAACCAATATAATTATGCATGCAGCCTATAGCAGAGCCAGTTCTACAGAGGAGGGTCTGTATGCTGTTGAAGGAACACAAATCATCTTTAGAATATACTGGAATATTGTATCTGGAATGTTGGTGTTTTGAAAGGACTTTCTAAAAACTTTATTATGGAACTAGAGAACTTTTTTATTTTATCAGAAAAAAATTAGTTAAATGGAAGGAAGTATTTTAGAGATATTTTAATTCTTATAAAAAAAATGTTCCCACTGTTATTTAGAACCCTTCAAAAGACAAAATCTTACCTAAAATAGAGATTAACCAAAATCTGCTTTTACTCATCCAACTTATTTTTAATGAGGTTTTGCTCTAAAAATTTATATACAAAATTTTTTATATCAAAGATCTCACATTAAATAAAAATGATAATTAAAGATGAATTTTTTTAACATCCATGAATAAATAAAATAAAATAAATATTTTAAGTGTACTCCAATCCTATATATTAAAAATGAAGCAAGTGCAAACTTTACGATGGACATCAGTTTTAGAGTTAGGTTTAAAATTTTGTTTGAATACTTAAATAGATTCTCTTGTACAAGCAAAGAACATCATGAATATATGATATAGGGTGAACGAATTATCTAAAAACAATTAAGTCTTTTATTTTAAGTCACTTCTATCTTGTACGGATAAGGAAAAGTTAAAATTTCAAAAATAAATTATAAAACTTATTAGGTGTATATATTTTTGTAAAAGAATTGAAGTATCTCAGATTCTAATTTTAATATATAATATATTTTTTTTTGGTAAAAAAAAGTAAAATATAATACAATTTGTCTGGCGGCTACCAAAACATTAATATCATGCAATCAATTCTAACATTTCATTACTGATATATAAAATAACAAATTCATTTAATATATACTCTTACATAGTCATCTTATTTTCAAAAACAGTCATCTACAGTAATAACAATATTTACAATTATTGTATTTTTAAAGACAAATCATGTTTTTTTTTCCTTTCTATGTAATGGGATAATTTTAGTGGATTATGGATTTTAATGCAATTCTTGCAAATTTTTTTCTGAAAGAAATTAAGATTAATATAATATTTTTCAAAATATCCTTATCCAATTTCTTAAATTTTTATAATTCAAATAAAAGTTAAACATAATTTAATATTTTTTAATTTTTGTAAAATAACTTTAAACTATAAATGTAAATTAATAT
>Ga0123340_1004403_pt1 | contig 13351 bp, 3 predicted proteins | sample SirMexnodulemix_FD_89961 | JGI IMG/M metagenome (GOLD analysis project Ga0123340, IMG submission 89961) | Root nodule microbial communities of legume samples collected from Mexico - Siratro Mexico nodule mix | ecosystem: Host-associated > Plants > Roots > Nodule | place: Mexico: Nepantla... | reverse complement strand
TATATATATATTGCTAATTATCTCAAAATGTATAATATTAATATTAAATTTAAATATAATTAGTGTTGTTTAGTTCATTGATTTTCAAACTAAAAATCGAATCAAATTGTTTTACTGAAAGAAAAATATATAAAAGTAGTCCATTTTTTCAATCAGTTTTTCATTTAAAAAAAAAAACTGATTTATTGTTAATTTTTCAGTAGGTTTAGTTTTAAACTTTTCTTCTCCTAGACAAGGACTAGACAAGATTGGATGCAGTGATTTTGGCATATTTCTTCATTAATGCACAATGTGCATGTCTTAAATGAGTGAGGACAAGTTAGAAAGCAATTGTCATGATTTTAACAAACAAAGATGTACATCCTGATGTTTTCTTTTTAATTTGCATTCACCATGTCAGGGTCTCTATCAAAGAGAAACAGACCATGCATGAGAGGCATCGTAGCATGCATAATAATGGTGGGTCCCCCCGCATTGAGTGAGCCATTTTCATCTGCTTCCATGGAGCCATCCTCCATTAATTGGGCATCAGAAACTACCCAGAAAAGACAATCTTGGTGGGCAATATCAACATCTCTTCTCTCATCGATGATCTTCTCTCTCGACAGGTAGACCATGTTTCACCTTCCACAGCTCTTTCCATGCAACTCAGAACCAAGTAAGTTTCATTTCACAGAAAGAGAGCATGGGGCCAAAACCAATGCCAATGATAAGATCTTCTTTTTTTTTGTTTCTTGTTTCTTTGTCTCTTCAAAATTACCCTCTTCGTTTTGGCTTCTTGACCTAAATTCCAACTTGTTTATGAACAATCTTCTTCGAAACAAAAAATTTTCATATTGTAAAGTTATGGTCAATGAACTCAAAATGTGAGTTTATGTATATCTCAATCATATCAAGAATATATCGAAAAAAATTATAAACAAATTTAAGAAAATAATAAGATATTTGTATATAAGATAATTTATAAGAGCTTCCTTAAACTCAAATTTGTATATATATAACAAGGGATAATACATTTGTGGGTTTATTGATGTAATAGATAGATAACACAATCAAAATGTGCAATTCATATGGCACAGTCTTAGACCTATCCGCGCAGGACGGATCCAATTCAAAACTCAACTGCTGGGCTTCATTGATTCTTTGAGAAGGAGCAATTTTATGGGCTTGTTTCTTTCATTATTACTTCATTGGTTTCGAAAACTGTTTTCTACTGCTTATCAATAATTTTTCGTACCAATGGTATGTCTTTTCAACTGCAATTATTCCAACCTTTTAGTAACGTGACTTGATTCGCGATTGATTTGAAATCATGCGTAAGAATTGGGTCTATCTGAATGAGATGACATATCTCACATTACTCATTATTTAATCAAAGGAAAGACCCTCCTGTGCACATAGTTTGTTTTAGGTATTCAAGGTTTATAGATGATTGTCTAAATAAGTGTAGACTATTTATCTTAAGTACAAACCGTTTGATAAGGGTAGATCGTCTTTTCACGACATAGACCTTCTCTGTCAAGTTTTTTCTTCTCTCCTATATATATCCAGCATTTATTTATAAGATCTTTTTTTCTTTTTCTTTTTTTTTTATCTTCTCGCCTTTCTCTTCTCCTTTTCCTTTTTTTTTTTCTCTTTTCTTTTACAAGATTGATATGAAAATTAGTATTTAATGTATTTTTTCAATTTGATCAATATTTCAAGATGTATATTAATTACGGTATAAGTAAATGAAATTGATCAAATAAACAACATATTTTAGAACGAAACACCCTAAATTCGAAATGACATTAAAATAAAATAATAAAAAGTACGAGTGACATATAATGTGTGATAATGTTTTCACTCAACAAATCTATTTTATTAAGACATTTCAATACAATTAATTTGATAAATGAAATATTTTTTTCTAACAAACTCTGAAATATTATCAAATCTCACAATTTTAACCTATTTTTCAAATTGTTTTTCACATATATCATAAAAATTATTAACAAACTTTTAGTTTCCTTTTATTATAAATAAGATATATTTAGGTGAAATGATTGAGATGAAATGAGTAAAGTCATCTACAATGATAATAAATATTACTAAAAAAAATTTACTATTAGTTGTTAAATTAAAGCGTCGGCTAATAATATAACACAGTGAGTCAAGCTAACTGACAATAAACGAACACAAAACAGACATGTGATTTATACTGCGCTAAACTCAGTCTAAGACAAATGCATAAAATGAGAAAATAGAAAAAAAAATTCGTTGTGTCATTGGAATGCAAGAAAAATACTTTTTTAATAGCTTTGGGCACCCACACTACGACCGATGCTAGTGAGAAAAAAAATAAAAAAAAGGGAAATTAGTTGTGTTGACTATTGGGACGAAAGAAAAGATAATTTATGTGTGGGCTTGGACAACGATTAAGTATATTTATTTATTTATTTTCATTTCGTGTGTGGGCTTGGCCAATGGTGGAGGATATTTATTTATTTATTTATTTATTTTTTGTTTCATGCGTCGACTAGACCGATGCTTGAGTGCGTCTACTTAGTGGACGCATCTTTTCATTAAATGAGATCCCTTTTTTAATTTCATTTCTCACCTCGCGTTGTGATGCCCTCTTCTTTGTTGCTATTCCTTTTCTTCCTCACATTTGTCCCCAAATATCAACCTTTCCTCCATTTCTTTGCCTCCAAACACAAAATCCATTTGATTTATTCCTCCAATTTCATTTTGAGCTTATTTCCCTCGCATGGTGTGTTTTTGGGTTTAGGGTTCTTAAACCCTTTGAAGTCATCTTTCGCGGCGTGTTTTTGGGTTATCTCTAGCTGTGCTTGTGTGTTGGTTTAGTGGTACTTAACTTTCGCTTAGAGTTTTATCGGTTGAGCTTTTTGAGCTGGTTTATTTTACCTGATTGTTGAACGATTTTGGAGTATTTTTGTTTATGTTTGTAAGTTTGTTGTGGAATAATCTCAAACCGCAAATAGATAAATCAACTTATAAGGTCAATTTGATTTATCACTAGTTTATGTTTCCATCAAATTGGTTTTATTTGGTATTTGTTTTTGGGTGGTATCTTTTTGGCTAGTATAATTTGCAAATTCATTCTTTGTGGTATATTGCTTTTAGTGGTATTCTTTAAATATATATTATATGTGGGTTGCGTGATTTACTTTTGCTTTTGCTGGTATTATGTTTCGAGTATGTGGTTAATCTCATTTGTGTTTTGACAGTGTTGTAATTTGGCGGTGGTGTTTGGCCTAGTCGAAGCTCACACACATAAAAATGATAATTTATTACGTTAAATGTGTCGGCTAGGTCGAAGCTGAAAATTCAATTATTATTAAAAATATATAACTTAGCGTTGGCTTGGCCAACTACCAATGTCAATATTCTTAAATATTTATGTGTCGATTTTTTCACTTTACATCGATTTTTGGTTAACTCTATATGTAATATTTATTGTAGTGAAAATACTTATGACCATACAGACAAACATTCGGACTTTGTCCCCAAATGTCAACATGCAAAGGGACCAAGGAAGCAACAAAATGTGAATTACTTATATCAAAGGGTAGACACAATTTTTTTTAGTCAAATGACAAGCATTACTGACTTATTTTCATTAAAATAAACATGTGAATGTTGTTTTTGCATGATAATTTGAGATTTTCAGTCACGTCCTATTGATCACTAATCTTTTTTTATAACTTTAGGTGTGGAAAGCATAAGACAAAATTCAAAATATCTAAAAGAATATAAATGAAAAGTAAGGTGATCAATTATAACATTAAAAATAAAAACTATTAAGAAAAAATATTAGCTCATCAATGTCTATTACATGCACACCTATTCGTATTTTATTTTTTTGTCATTCATCTTTCAATTAGGTAATTTACCATGATACCTACGAATATTTGGTTGGCATGTATGTTTTTCTTACTTTTCCCTTCTTTTCCTCCTGCATCAGTCCTTCGTCTTTTAGACTATACTTTCCATCTTTCATTGGTGCTAACACTGAGTATGAATGACATGATACACAATCAAAGTTCAAAATTGCTACAAATCTTTGCTAAATCTATGTTATAATGAAGTTGTCCACGATCAAGGATTTTGTACTGCAGGTTCTCTTACTTTCTCTAATAGGGAGAAAGCAAAAATTTCTGATGGCACCATGCATGAAGCTATAAACGTTTAGCGATTAGGAAATGAAAGAATATGGTAAGATGCATAATGCAATCTTGCCTCCAAGACTTAGACAAGAATAAAGAGGTCACTGAACTAGAGTCTTAAATTAGGAGCTTATAAGGAATTTAGGGCTAATTAGACTTGTTTGGGTCTTTAAACAAACTTTTGGGCCCAAATTCAAAATTAGAAAAGATTACTTTAGAGACTTTAGAGCTTCAAGATTATAAAATCTCTACTTGTAAAAAATTGTATAAAGTAGTGTAGAATTAATTTTGAACCTTGTATTTGGGCCAAAGAGTATAATAGGTTGTCTTGAATTTTTTAGCCTTGTATTTAGGCCAAATCCTAACTCAGAGAGAGAGAGAGTTAGCACCTAGGGTACGTGCTAGGACTTAGGTGACACCTACACATGCTTCCCATGCTCCTTGCCACCTGTCATCTTGCCAATGGAGAGGATCCTTTCCATTCATGGCTTGACACTTGTCATTCTCTAATTGGAGAGTTTTTAAGAAGCTTATCATACAAGCTAGGGTTAGTCTTAATTTTTTTCCTATAAATAGAGGTGTTCTCTTCTTGTAAAATAACTTTGATGAATATATTGAATTGTTATCAAAATATTTTCAAAACTTCTTCTCCTGTCAAGGTTCTAGATGAGTCTTACACAAGACCTTTTCTAAACTTTCTCCTAAGTGTTGGCCTAAACCCACTTTGAAAAATTCACCTCCAAATCCCCATCTTATACAACCACAACAACAATTCTTCACTGCATCAACTCCAATTCACGTTGAAACATCAAATTTTATAAGAAGAAGTACATTGAATCATGCAATTGAAAATATAATTGCATCAATGAATGTATTTCACTAAGTAGTATTATAATTTTTGGTTAAAAATTTTTGAAACGTCTTTTGAAATCTTTAATTTACATTTTTTTTATTTGTTTTCTACCGTCTAGAAGTAACGAGGATATTGTTTATGTATGCTTGTGATTAAAAATAGAATGTAAGACTTTAAGATTTAGGAGCTTTGAAGGTTTAGGGAAGAGGAAAAGGTTTAGGGAAGAGGAAATGAAAGGTTATGAGAGAATGTCTCTATTTGACTATGCAACATTATGATTTTTGGGGGAGAAACTCAAATGGTTTCATATCCTTTAATTTTTTGTTAACATTTTTCTATTTTTCGACTACAATTGAGTAGAAACAAAGATAATGTTTATGTGTGTAATTAATTGAAAATGAAAATGTAATATTTTATGATTTTGGTTCTATTTAAGTTGTTAAACAGTTTTAGTTGTAGTGTTTACCCTGTTATTATATCTCCCTTTTTTGTTTTTTTGTAATTTTACTATTTCTATGCTAATGTGATTGCTATTTTAAGTGGATTTCGAATTTCTAATATTTTAGGTTTTGGACTTGCGTTAAGAAAAAATAAAGACAATATCATTAGCATGAACTGATTAAAGAGGTTAGACTTTGGGATTTAGGTTTTCTTTGAATTGTTTCAAATGTTTTAAGTGGCAGTGTTTACATTGTTATTTTAATTCTTTATATATATATATATATATATATATACTATTATATTAGTTATTTTTCTTCTATTTCTTGTTTTGTCTTACAATTTTCATGACCATCTTTGTTAATTATATTGACTTGTATGTTTCCTTCTAAGTTTTAATTGGAATTGTTTAGAAGAGACTTTCTTTTACTTCTGTATATGAATTGTCACTTCTGTATACATTAAGTGTGTAACATAAAAAAAAAAAATGAAGAGACTTTCTTTCACTTCTGGCAATTCAATAACCTTCCATTCCACCAACTGTTTGTTTTTATTTTTTTCTTTTGGTAATGGCCGAGCGTTGAAGAACCACAAACACAATTAAGTGGTTTCCATAATCATAACATCCAAGGATGACATTGGTGATCTTTATGTAGTTAATTTGAATATGATCCGACAACTACCACCTTGTCGGATGATAGTTCCTCCTCAACTATGGCAACAACGATTGCGCTATGCCCAACATTGTCACTTTTGTTATGGGATCTTATCATAACTGTGAATAGGTCACATAGAGGCTTATTCTTACCAAGGACAAAGTGACGGTGCCAGTAGGAACTAGAGACAGTAGTAGTCTTTAACAACCGTAATAACACACTGATTGTGGTGAAATAATTGTGGGATTATGAAGTATTCCAGTGAGGATTGTATAATAAGTGATTTTTGTGCTATGAATCATCTATCAAACCCCCTTAGAAGTAGTATATAATATTCACGTTAATTTTCATATATCTCATAAAAAAGAGTCATTTTTTATGTTGGATTTTGCAGTGACATGATAACATTTTTAATGTATACCAAGTTTCACAGCAGTTACAAGAATAATCTCTTATCAAAGATTAACACGTAGGTACAACGAGAGAAGGTTAGACATTGTAGAGAGCACATGGTGTCACAGAGATTACTGAATTGACATTAGGTTGTAAATGGGTGAGGGAACAGCCCAAAACTCAAAATAAATTGCCTCGAACTTTTTGTGGGGGCATGATAGAGAAACCGTGATCAAAGGACAATTAGCTAGGGAAGTGGTGGGGTTGAATTTAATTAGAATGTTCTTGTTTGTAAAGTGAACAAGGTAATATTATAGAGTTATTAGTAAAAGATTAATAAATATTTCTTTATTAAAATTAAGTAGTAATGTGTTCAAAATTATAGTAGAACACGTTAATGATGTTTTTCATGAAAATTACTTTTGATATTTTAATTATTGCCTTAAAACGTTTATCAGTATTTTCTTGACGTTGTTTTGTTTTGAGTCACATAAAATTAGTCCACGATGTTTTCCTAATCCTTTTCTTGAACAAAAATTAATGTCATGAAATTAGCTGTGTTAAATTTAATATGACATTATTATTGTTACGAAATTAGTAAGTTTAAAATATAAACTAGCGAACATATTATCTTCAAACTAGCGACTTCATAATATCTATGAATCTCCAACTTAACTTCTGTCCTCACACCCTTTAATCTAAATTTTTATTCACATTAAATAGAAATTTTTGAATTTTGGTATGGTTTGGTTATACTATCATATATCATCTTTAGTAAAGTTTCAATTTTGTAAACTTTGATAAAAGACTATATTGAATTATTGATTTAAATATTATTATTATTATTATTGATATTAAATTGATTATTAATGTTTTGAAATTGAATTGGATGGATGTTAATAATTACATGAGCTTTTGAAGTAGGCAATGACTTAAAAGGTTAAAATGAGTATTGTTAATTATTTTGATAAATTTGTGCTTGAGTATAAAATTGAGTTTTCAATTTTTCACAACTGTTACTTCGATTGAATTTTGCTTTGGGTTTTAGACTTTGTGCTGAAATTGTTGTGTTCGTTTGACTCTAAAGATATTAAACAAAATATGCTTAAACGATGGTTTTAGCCTTCAATATAAAAAAGTATTCCTTGTATTATCATTTAAACACTTGTGTTATAATTCTTCTTGCTCTAACTAGGAATAAAAACTTAGATATTCAGGAGAAAATATTGAAGAGATTCAAACAAGAATGAGATCGGAGCCAAATCGACAAAGAGAATTAATACTGGTTTTAACCCAAAATTTTAAGACAATGTCTTTATGGATCTTTTTTTTATATATATCTTGCTCAACTTTATTATTTTTACCTAATGTGAAATTTAGACTCACTTGAATTCCTAACAATAAATTTCTCACTCAACCAATAACTAATTGCTCAAGGATGAAGTTTGGTTTTTAGTTTACTCTTTGATTTTTTTTTTTTAATATTTTACAATCAAATATCACTCAAGTAACATTAGGTTGAGAAAGGAGGAACTTGAGAGTAATGTATGTTTTATTTGATTTTATATTACTCATGCATTGACAAAATCATCAAGTGATATAAATTCTCGCTCAAGCCACACTACATAGTTTTAGCGAAAAGACTCTAAAGACATAATTTTATATATTAATTCTTTTGTAAGTCACTCAAGTAAGGTTGTTTCACTTAAAAAAAAATTTTGGAGGTTTAAGTCATTTTTAATTTAAAGTTAAATGTAATCACGATATGATGTTATATTGTATTAATTATGTATTGTACAATTATGATGTGATTTGCTTGAAGTTATATATCTAGCTGATATATTATCTATTTAGTGATTGTATGTATTAAGTATAGATTCTTATATTTAATAGAATCTCATTATTTTTTTTAGTGATAAATATATCATACAAATCAATACATCAAGTAACCAGAAGGTAAGGATAAATAAATTCTTATACATTGGAATATTTATTTATAGATGTAAAAACTTAAATGTTATAGTTGACATTTTATGGTGTGGTGGATGTCAGATAAACTATTATTTTCTTAAATAAAATGAGTTGCAACTTAGCTATTATTTTTAATTTTTAGTTTAGTGGTAAATACTTAATCTAATAATTGATATCGGTCGACATGAGTTCAATTCTTACTAAAATCGTTATTAAACAAAAATGGTTGCTAATTGAAATATAAATTTTAAATTATTATTTCTATTGAATATTTATCTTTTTATTATATATAACTAATAAAAATGAATTATTTAAATTAAAATTTAGGTAAAATTTTTACTATTAATAGTATTTATTTTAAATATTTATTATATGTGTAGAAATAAAAGAAAGAAACTTAATCAACGTCTCCCATCCTCGCCACACATACGTCCTTCCTTACCCGTCTTCTTCTCTGAAAACCACAATATCTCCTTCCTCTCTCGAAAAATCTCTTATCCCTCCTCCTTCACCATCTCTTTAACCTACATGTCTTATCGTTTTTGCGTTGTTGCTTTTCACCATCAACATCCATATATGGAAATCCCACTAAATATCCAACGCATGAAAAACTAAACAATCTAAAATTCTTACTATTTTTTTTTTTGTCATTTTCTCATCTAAACTAAATGACCTAGGGTTTGGTTACCTTCAAACCGAACCCTTCTTTAGGTGAATTTAAAAGTTACAGTAACTTAGGTTCCAACTTTGCAAGCACATGCATTGCATTAATTGGATTATTACATTAATTGTATAACAGGACATGCTATACTTTAGACAAAGTGTGGAAACTAATTGCATAAATAGGAACTGTCACATTGCACCTTCATTATAGTATGTGAAAGCTCTATTTTATTTTATTTTTTGGTTAAAAAGCTTGTGTATAGACACAATTTCATGTAAAAGAGTTGGAGCACCTTATTTATTTCAATTTATTTATTACTGTTAATCAAAATAAAAACATTATTTTTCAACTTCAATTTTGTAACAGAGTTAACTTTTTGTCTCAAATCAAGTCTCATGTTTTTCTAACAATGTTTTCATTTTTTTCATGTATTTCTTATACTAATAATGCATATATTGTTCAATTGAGAAGCAAATAATATACACTTACTTGTCTGGCTTTTAATAAAGGAAGTTTCAGGAAATATATATTTGGAGGTTTGTTCACAAACTTGCTTTGTTCCTTTTGGTCCTTCATTCTTGTTACGATGCCTTTACTTTTTCTTATCTAGCATCTAAATCTATAATATAATTCTTTGAAAGTAAAACATAGCAACTTAAAGACAAAAGATATTAGTCATAAGTTATTTAGAATTAATTAATCAGAATATAACACAATAGCATAATGCAATAAAGGCAATTAGACCAATGGATTTGTTAAGATTAAACTAATGTGTTTAGTTCTCCTACATATGTAAAAGATGCTAATTAATTGCACAGTAGCATCAAATATTAGATATGTTTCACTGATACCCCAATATCAAGCCCATTATCAAATTAACAAAATACTAGCAAATAAAGAATCCATAACCTATATAAGTAGCCAGTGCGTCAAAATCCATCACCAGATTAATCGTGTGTGTTTATTTATTTTAATTTAATTAAATAGGTGAGAGAAAAAAAAAATACCAAAGAAGTGAGGATGAGGTCCCTCTAGAGTTAAAACAATCAAACAAAACAAAACAAAAATATTACAAATTAGTCCGACTCTCATAGACTAGACCTAGTAGAACACAACAAAATGATTAAGAACATAATCCTTCTCAAAGAAAATTTTAAGAGCAAGGGGGTGCCTATTTGTTTAGCTAAAAATACTGTTTTGTAGTATTCAATTAGCTGTCATGTGTTTTAGATTCTTCTGGTCGTGTCTACATCTGTGTAACATGAGATTTTAAACATAGGAATTTTGGAGGGTGTAGGATTATTTTGGAAATAACTGTCCCAAAACCTTTTGTAAAACCTGTTTTTATAATACTTGTTTATGAGTTGAGGCAGCTTTTTTGTATTTCATATAATATATTTTTTATTGATAAAATAAAAAGGAATGTATATGTGCATTAAGCTCTACGCAACAAACGAATGAATAAAAACGTGTAAGGTTAATATTATCTTACAATAAGTAAATAAACATTCCTTTAAATACGCAATGAAGCCTATGTGGAAATGAACTACGGAGTCTACTAATTCGTAGCAAATCAACCTGTTAATTTTTTTATCAATAATAAAATATGAAATAAAGAGAACAATTCAAGAATGTTGTAAAATCAATTAACGACAAGTTGAATTAATGAATCCTGTTAATAGTTACTAGGACAAGTTGAGTTAAAACAATCATGGAAAATGTCGTCTAAAGGTAACTAATAATAAATATTTTTTCGTCAGGAATTATTTGAGGATAATTACTTTTACAGTGATTTTTCACTAAAAAAATAAATTAGTTAATTATTGGTGGATGTATAATCTGTCCGTTATTTTCACTAACAACAAACTCACCGACAGATAGTTTGTCTCTGGAAAAGGCATATACCGATAGATTTTACAGTTTACCAATAAATTTTGGTTGTTAGAAATTTATAATTTTCTGTATTTCTCTTGACTTGGTGTTGTGGTGTAGTAGATTCGTATATTTATCTGTGGTTCTTCTTGACAAGTTTTGGAGAAATATTTATAAATGTATTATACGTTGCATGTGAAATATATATCTAACTTTGATTTATTAAGTGAAATAATTTAACTCAAATTGTTTAAACTGAATCTGGTATAAATTTAACTATATTCAAATTAGTATAAAAAATGTGTTATTTTTATTTTCATTATTATTTCTTGCTAATGTAAAGTCACATTTTTCCTTTATTTCATATTTTATATATGAATTAAAAACAGAAATTAATTAAAGGTATTTTTATAAAAAAAATTATATAAGTAACAGGTAAATAAGAGTATTATAAAAAATGATTTTATAAAAGGTGTTATATTTAGAGATTGAGATAATAAACGAAATTACTAAGTAGCGTTTGAACCGACTTTTTTTTGGAAAAAAAATATTAAGTCTAAGTATTTTAGAACTTTTAAGATTAAATTAGAATATGATAAACAAAAGTTAATCAAGTTCTAGATTTAACATTTTCAAATTAATTTTTTATTAGAAATTTTATTTTATTAAGTATTCAAAAGTTTTAGTTAAATATATTTTTTAATTGAGTTTATGTTATCAATTGAGGTGATGTGATATATTCTTTTAGAAAAATTAATTATTGTGCTGAAAAACTACTTTGTTAAGTTTCAAGAATAAATTAGATTTTAGATGATATGATTGTTGTTATTAAATTAAACTTTTCTTTATAATAAATAATAACTTTTTCTGTTTTATTGTGTTTAGTTTGACTAGGGAATAATTATGATTTTTTCTTATTACAGGTTTCATTTAATCTCTTATAATTTTGTATTTTTTTTTATTTTAATAATATATTTAATATTATTTTATATGATTGTTGATTTTTAAAGTATAATTGTATCTGAGATATCAAAATTCATAATGATACTTAACCTAAATTAGAAAAAATAATTGAGATAATATAATTGTTTGACTTTCCAATTTTAAGTAAAATACTACAAATTTAGACAATAAAAAAGTGAAGTTATAAAACTTAGTTATCTTTATAAAAATACGACATTTCATGAATTAAATATTTAAACAATCAAATCAATCATGTAAAGACCAAAATAATGTGTAATAAAGATAATTAAGGTTACAAAATTTTATTTCTTTTTATTGTCTAAATTGATATTTTCCTTCACACTAAAATCAAACACTCGTATTACTCTAATTCAGAACAAGAACTTAATAAAAAAATATAAAAATTTTAAACACTTGATAAAATAATTTTTTTAATAAAATATTAGTTAAAAATACTTAAATTTATGTGGCATTTAAAATTTAACTAACCCTAAAAACAGTGAAAATATAGTTTTCTTATCATGTTGGTTTACAACAGTGCTTCTTTCATAAGAAAGAGAAATTATATTAGATATTAATAAAATCTGATCATATCAATCTAATTTTTTTAATTATAATCATTATTCACATTTTCTTAAACTTTGAATAATAATTATTCAATTTCAATATTTTAAATCAATAATATATTATTTTAAATTTAAGTGTCAAATTTTTATAAATATATGTAATATATATTATTAAATAAATTATAAATATTTTATATTGATGTATATATATATATATATTTATAATGACTTTGAAAAATTAATTAAAATATTAAATATTAAATAATTATCATTCAAATAGTTGTAAGCTAGACATTTCAATAATAATGATAGTTATACAATTTTTAAAATTTTAAGAAAATTAATTAAATGAAAATTTATGATTTAGTTAAAATAAATGTGTGTAATTTAGTTAAAATGATAAGTTAGGATTGATTTTATAATTAAAATTTAAATAAAAATTATTGCTTTCAAATTATGTTTTTCCACCTAAAGTTCATAGGATAACACTGTTAAGGTTAATTATTACGTGATTTATTGTTTATTTTGAAACTTGAAATATCCACAATTTTATCTTTAAAAGATACTTCAAAAATTAAAGAAAAATATATTTAAATTAATCTTAATTCCAATTTTTAAATAATACAACGCTCTTAAAGCAGACCAAACACAAAATAAGATAATACTAATATTAATTAGGAGCAAGACTGTCCTGAACATAAGTATGACTAAATTTAAAATTTATATTACACTTATGTTGTTCCTGTATTTTATATGTTCTACTACAAAAGGTGTCCTCACTTTTTACAATTACAAAACCTTTATTT
>Ga0123340_1004395_pt1 | contig 13361 bp, 10 predicted proteins | sample SirMexnodulemix_FD_89961 | JGI IMG/M metagenome (GOLD analysis project Ga0123340, IMG submission 89961) | Root nodule microbial communities of legume samples collected from Mexico - Siratro Mexico nodule mix | ecosystem: Host-associated > Plants > Roots > Nodule | place: Mexico: Nepantla... | reverse complement strand
TTCATTTTTGGAAAAAAAATACACATTATAAAAACTATATTTTTTTCATTTTTGGAAAAAAAAATACACATTATAAAAACTATATTTTTTTCATATTTAATCAAAGATAACAATCTTAGGATCAATATTATAATGTGTTAACACTTGTTCTACACGTAACATACTCTCAAACTCAGATCTAGTTTCAAGATTTTTTTTTTTTATATAATTTTCTCTAATAAACCATGATGGTAACTTTTATTTTTAAAAATTTTTTATCATCTGATCACGATTCTAGTTTTAATACCTCTCCTGTAGCATTCGAGGGACCTATGAAACTTTCATACAACATCCACCACACAACACCTAATTTGTCATTTGAATGAAATTAGTTCCATAAGGTGGAACCCATGTGCTCAATATTTATCTTGCTCTCATTAGTTTAGGTTTGGGTACATTAACAAACTATGTAGGAATCATTATTGTGTAGGAATCATTATTGACTTATTAAACATTATAAGGTTGGATTATAATTGTTGAAAATCTAATGCGAACTACAAATTTTGTAAGCTAATTCTGTGAAGTGAAGATATAAATATGTCGGGACACACTTGGTTGGGCGAGCACAGGTCTAAGGTCGGTAGGTACTTGGGTGACCTAAGGTAGATTGCAAGCCCCAATGCCTTACGGCTCATTCGTAGGGTTGAATGGTTACTATGTCAATTGGCATAGGTTGGATCCCTAGCCTGGTGGCCTTGGGAGTCATGCCCATTCTAGACTACAATAAATGTTTAAAACTTGTTCGGAAAAAATATTTGGTTTGAGACAAAAGATTTTGTCAAAGTGTACTTCCAGACAGGGCTGTAGTTAAAGGGTGAACCATTAACAGTGGAGATTTTCTTAAAAAAAATGTAAATTTGGATCGGAGAATTAGTTTATTATAATAATTAAAACATTTTTAATAATAATTAAAATTTAAAAAAATATATATTAAAATAAGTAAGAAAATCATGCAAATATTTTTTCTCTAATTATTATAGAGATATTGAGAAGATTTTTTATCCTAAACATATTCTTAAAACAAAATCTTGATCGAGATTGTCTTATGAGAAGTTAATAAAATTGTAACTTTATTGAAAATCCAAAGTACTTAATTTATGCATACTCTTCTCTTAATGCAATTGGTACAATAAGAACAAACTTCTGACACGCAATAATAATTTACTCATGACTCAGTTGGGAGACCAAACCTCACCACTCACTTTATTACGTTAATCTGTGATAAAAAAAAAAAGGGACAAACACATAGAAAACACATAGCGCTGTGCTTGAAATTTCAGAGAAACACAGGCAGCAATAGTGAGTGAACAATGATTGATCAATTGGTGGGAGGAGTAACAGTGCTGACATAAAAGTCCTCATCAATTTTTTCATCGTGGCAGCACTGGAAGGTGGTGAGCACGTGCATGTTGCGGCGACACTCAGGGCACGTGAGCCTCTCTGGAATTCTCCCCATTGCATGAGAGAATTCAAATCTGCAGCAAGGACTAACAACCGAATGAACCTTGTCATAGTGATTCTTAAAAGCTGGCTCAAACCCTTCCCTGTCAGCATGATCCTTCCACACGGCATCATACTCCACCAAGGTTTGGAACCCGGTTGTGGCATGCCCATTCACCACAATGTGAGACCCTCTTGCCAGAACAATCCATCCACCCTGTTTGTCATAACTCAGAAGTTTCTTGATTTCCTGCATCACATGGTCGTCGTCATCGGTATTCCTGAGTTGAAGCTTGGAGAAGAGCATACTCTGAAGACGGGTCCAGAAGAACCATATCATGCTCTGCTCGGACCAGTATTGAGTGTTGAGCTTATCACGAATTATTGTGTCGATGATTTTCTGCACTTGCTCCCTTTTGTCGCTTTTCCCAACGTATACCATCTCTAAGGGTATTTGTGTAGCCAGTGCAACCCTGCGGGCTTCCTTCACAAATCTTCTTACCCATTCAGGATCATCCCCCCCAAACAAGAAAATGTATTTTCCATCCTTAATCTGTGCAATAAGAAATTGGCATTTTTTTTTTTTTTTCCCAAGGTTAGTAATACATTCTACATTACTATACTCATTTCAGGTAGCTGACATACATAAATTTAGTTAACAATAAATTGTTTTAAAGAAGAGAGCAAGTTCATTGCTAATATTCATCCTTGCAAGATAGTGTGAAAAGTCCCAAGTTTAAACATGACTGACGGATGAAAACATTTATCAACCCATGTTGGGATTGTTAATGTTGCTACTACAGAGACTGCAGTGTGCTGTTACTACACATAGTAACATTTCATTGCTCCACGTGAATTAGTGGCCATAATTGGCATTTTCCCAGTTAAAACTTAGTTGGCTCATTTAGTCCTGTATACTATTTTAATCATTGAGATAGCAGCATTATGCTTTTGGATTGGAGCTGTGGTGTTAAGCTTTTCATGGCATTCCTATGGAATGGGCTGAATTATGTATAAGGTAAAAAAGCCTTAGCCTGATAACATTTAAAAAGGAGGAGAAAAGTGTTTGATTGTAAGAATATATGCTTACCCAGTTCAAAATTTCTTGATCAATACCATCTACTAGCAATTCAAGTCTCCAGGTCTCTTCCTTCCATAGAGCTTCTTCTCTAGAACTTGTGAAAGGATAGGCAGCACTTCCCCAAATCCACATCATGTGAATAGCATTGGGGCAAGAAACTCTCCCTTGTGGGTCCAAAACCACAAGAATTGGCTTATTCTTGTATTTCCATTCGCTCTGGATGAACCAGATGACTGGCTTGCCTATCAAAGACGGATGATACACTGAGTACCATGGCATGTTTTCTTGAAGGCTCTCAAACTGCTTTTTCTTTAGTTCTATCCGCTCAGAGTTTGGATCCACAATTGGGATCCAAACCAACTCATATCTACTCTCCATTCTTGGTGCATGAGCTTTTGATTCGTTGTAGATCTGTTCAAGAATCAGAAGCTCATCGGCCGAGATCTCCATGCCAGAAAATAGAAGCAGCACATTCTTCCTTCTCAATGGCTCAAGGCTAACCTGTTTGTTTCCATTAAGTATACAAATATTAGCATCACCAACAAAACTTATCATAATACTAATGCACACTTTAGGTAGTTACTGTGTTAGAAAATCAAACCCTTTTCTTGGTAACACCATCATATAGAGGTAGAATATCATCCTGTGCATAAATCAGAGCTTTGAGAACCTTCATGTTATCAGTGTGGGGTTTTGAAAACAAATCTCGCAGCATATGGTAAGCTTCAGCATCCATCTTTTTCCCTACATTGAATGATGATATTAAATTAGTCGGCTAGCTAAGGGGTTAATTGGTTTAAGATTTTCTTTTTTTTTAATTATTAATTACAATGATGTTGCACTGCTTTTACTTTGTTTCGTATGTCTAAAATTTTACTCAGAAAACAGTAAAAAGCAACTTTTATCGTTTTCTGGTTTTTCACTATTTCCTATACAAAATTTTAAAAGTAGGAAATAAAGTAAAAGCAATGTAACATTTCTGTAATTAAAAATGAAAGTACAAAATAAGCCAAATGGCTTACACTCCCTATCGATATCTCAGTCTTCTCTACGGATAGATAGGGACTAGAATTATAAGCGGCCTACCAATATGTTCGTGGCAACTATTTAGCAGCTGCCTGAGATGGTCAATTATGTTTTTGAGCTTGAAAATCAAAGTAGATAGCTCCCAAGCATCGGTGGATGTGAATATCCTGAAACAGTGTTTTTGATATTAAACAAAACCCTTTCATTGGTAGCTAAGACGGTGTGGGAGATGAAACTTCTTCATACATATATTTTTCAAGAGCTTTGGTGAATTCATTTATAAAGAGAATTCAAAATGCTAACCATGGATGTTCTAACAAGCATTAAAAACTTGAAAATGATTGGAAAACATACTCATAGCCAAGGGTAGTGAGACTGGTAATCTGAGCTGCACAAGCCACAATACTTCTGATGGTCCAGTAGGAAGCAACTGGGATGTAGTTGGAAGCAGTGGTGTAGGCTGATATGTCTTGCGTAAGATATTGAGATGGCAGATCATGGAACTCTATGACACACTTGGTCACCTCAACTATGATGCTAACTAGATCATTAAGGGTATCAAACCGTGGTTTCAGTGAGCTGGCATGCTCCATGATACTAGGTAGTTGCTTCAGAATTGCCATTGATTTGGCAAGCTGATTTTTATCATGAATTTGGGCCAGCAGCCAAAATTCACCATATGTTAGAGCAAAAGCAGCCAAGGCCAGCACTATTTTCACATCCCACTTGAAGATTGTAAGCATGTCAAATATTGCAACTGTTGTGGAGTGTGCATCTACTCCACCGAGAGTCTTGTAGGAAATCTGAAATGTCATATTGGTGTTGATATTGTTAATTTGTTCCATTGATGGAAAGACTTCAATATGTCAGTCTCTTAAATATAGGCGATTTTTACTTTGGTTCCCCCAAATTTACAGGAAGTTATTTTGGTCTCTTAAAATTGAAAAATTATGATTTTAGTCCTAAACATTAAATTTGAGGGAGTAAAATGAGTTTTGTAGAACTGTTTTTAGTCTTTCAAATTTAAATTTTAGAGAGTAAAACCATGTTTTACTAAATTTGTATGACAGGCATGAGCCAATCATGAGGAAAATAAGGTTTCGAGTGTTTACTGCAATCAAATTACATATCCGTTTTAGAAATTAAGAACAGAATATCAGTTAGTAGCTCAAACTCTTGTGATAGCGATGTTAATTTTTTCAGTGATTGCAGATAAAGTTTTGGATATTTTTCTATCACCTCACAGGAAATTCTATCAATCTTAGCAGATAGAGCCTCTAGCATGTTTGTTTGGCCAGCAGGATAGCTTCTGTCTTCCACATGATCAACACGTGCAAGGGCACTCTGAAATATAGCACAGGTTAATCAGAAAATAGGAAAATCTTAGACAAAACCACATTAATTAAAATCAAGCATTAATGACATGCATGCCTTTTTCTCAATGGTTTAATTAGGTTTTTAGTCCCTAAAACATGTGATAAATTTAGTTTTGTTCTCTCAAATTTGAAAAATACATTTTAGTCCCTAAACAACGAGAGACTGAAATGATATCTTTTCTTAATTTGAGGAACCAAAATTGAATTCACTCCAATATTTAATGGCTAAAAACATAGTTGAACTTTTTTTTTGGTTGAGGGAGCAGAAAGTTGTCAGGAAACAAGACAGCTGATTTTAGATAATCAACTTTTTAATTTATTAGCATCATACCGTGGTAGCACCTTCAGAACTCAAGGTGGAACGTATTAGAACATCCTCAACTATATGGAGAAGGGGCCTGACATCATATTCAATCCCCTCAGGGTTATGCTCTGACAATATTTTCTTCACCAAAATACTGTCATCAGATATTGCGGCTGCAGGCATTGTTCTTCCACCTTTTATCAGTTGTTGCATAGCACCCAACTTGCCAATGCTATTCATTGTGGCTATACAAAACAAAAATGCAGATGAAGAACTCTAGCTTTGAGGCGAAGAAGAGATAATAAGACTTGGGTACTTGCGTTTCAAGAGCAATGTGATAGGCCTACATATAATACATCAAAGGAATAACCCCGCCGGAATCAACTTCCTTTCTTTCCCCATAATTAAGTTCTTGAGACGCTAAGATCGAGGAAGGAAGCTAGAAGGCCTTAAGCTTCTTTTGTGCCTTGTCCGCTGTCCCTACCTCTTCACTTTAGTATATGATAACCTCTGCAGTGACAAGACAACAATCTAAACTTTTTGAGTGTTTTAGACAATGAAGGAAAGCTGATCGTGACTCTGAATTGTATGAAGTTATTGATTAAGGAAATAAGTGTAATGTACATCAGGGAATTGTCCTACAAGAGTATGTACTATGTTAAGGTGTAAAGTATATATGTACTATTTTAAATGTGTAAAATAGACAAAGAATAATGTAGACGAAACATATGATGATAAGTAGATCCCCAAACTATGCTGCAAGTAAACGGGGTAAGTAGATGAAGTAGATTTAGATCTTTGGCATCTTTGTAACGTCTTGGAGTTAATTTTGCCTCTGATTAGGCGTCAATGTTCACTCAAAGAGAAACAACCATAGTCTAACCATGGTGGTAAGTAGAAAACGTGTTGAAGGCCATTGGTATGGTATGCTTCCTTGCTTTGTTCCAATTTTCCCTTGCAACTCAGTTCGGAATATTTTATGCCACAATTCCAAGGTAGAAACGAGAACGGAAAGATCTGATGCCTTGCTCTTTCTAATACAGTATGAAATTAACCCGCAAGAATTACATAATAACTGCTTTAAATTCTTGACCCGCCAACAGGAAAATACTCTGTTAAATCTTAGTGCCAACATGGATGGTATCTCTTTACTTGACAGACGGATTAGTGACATTATATTAAAAATGTACTACTTTAAAATCAAAGCTCGATTTTTTTCTTTTACCCTGTGTTTGTTTGTTTCACAGAATGAAATAGAAGAAAACAAAAGGGGGAGGAAATGAAAAATGATATATAAATATTAATTTTTTACGAGTTTATTGAGAAGAAAAAAGAAAATGAGAATAGTTAATATTTTTGTAAGATCTATTCGATCAAACAAGCACGCAAAAATTTCTCTAAATCACATTTATAACAATAGATTTAATAAGCAGATTAAAAAATATTTACAACGTCAAAATATTGAGAGGAATATTTTGTCTTGAATTTGTAATGAATTAAACAAAAGTTTGATATAAGAAACAAATATTTTGATATCAACATTCATATATAATGTAATGAATAAAAACAATTATAGTAAAATATATAGATAAAGTATCTTGAATCACTATCATTTTGTTTTTTCTTTCTAAAATTCTTTCTTAACAATCTAATATATTGAGAACTAAGTTCATATATATTTTTAATAGTTTTCTCTTTAAGAAAGAGTAACATGATTTCATAACTCAAAAAATAAGGAAGATATTTGTGGTATGATTGGAATAGATGATAAAATGTATATCATAAATTTGTCTTGATTTTAGTAATATACACTCTACACTTATATTATTTCAATAATTTTTGTTTCATAGATACACTATCAATCATGTAAAATGAGTATATCTTGTAAGAGGATAATTGGAAGAGCAACAATTTAACAACCAAAATCGTTTCTCGTAGTATGAACTTTTGTTTATATAGATGAACCATTATATGAATATCAAGAAAAAAAGATAAAAAAGAAAAAGATTAAATGAAAATAATATTAACAAAAAGTAGTGCAATGGTCATAGTATTCCATGAAAGTTGTAAGCTGAATATGTACATTAATTATTATATTGTAAATGACATATAACAAAAAAGAATATATCACATTTATAACAATAGAGTTAATAAGCAGAGTAAGTGTTTGCTTAACGTAGTGTTTGACCCTTTAACACCAAAGAGATGATAATATAGATAGGGGAAAGTTAACCCCAAGTCGTCTCGCAACGAATCGAATAATAAATTCAGTAAATCAATGTTCACTATTTATCTACAACAAGGAAATTTAGTAATATCAATAAAGAAAATAAGGGGGTTTTGAGGATTGTTGTTCAGAAAATTAAAAATAGATGAATTAGCAATAATAAAGAGAATAGGTTGACTCTCAAGTTCTTTCACAACAAATTTTTCCTTGGTTTTCTTAAGATTATTATCCTTCAATTCCCTTCATATAGTTGAACTCAATCAAACAAGCGCCAATCAAATTCAAGAGAATTTTATTAGCAAAACAAGTGTCTACTGATATATTCAATATCTCACCTCGTCTCCAAGCATATACTCAATGAGATGTATATGTTTTACCTCTTCACTAAGCGTACAAGAAATTGATTAAGACTAAGCGAATTAACCAATAACTCAAATTAAAGGAAAAACAATTGAATTCTCAACAAGTGTTCAAAAACAAATACTTTTCCAAAAATATAGAATTCAAAAAGACCAATAATGTAGAACAAATGTTACAGAGAATGTAAAAAACAAAACTTTATTAAACAGAAACCTTAGAATTCATTGTGAAATCACAAAAGAATCAACCCAAAGGAGTTTAGGCTTCCATGATCATGCTAAAATATAAAAGAAAATTTAACTAGAGTTTATGCTATGCAGCAGTGTGTCCTTCATGCCTTCTCCAACCTCTATTTAAAATCTCCTTCTCTTCAACAAACTCAGATTTAAGTTTCAGATATTGTCCTTACAATTATCATATGTTTCCTCATGTGCCAAAAATTAATTTTGTAAATATTTTCTTTTAAGTAAATATGTAGATTTTGCATCTCAATTTCTTTCAGATATTTGATTTCCAAATTTTGTTCTAGATAATAGCTCATAATAATTGAATTTGCTGCAAAAGATATTACAAAATATTTAAAGGCGATTTGCTCTAAATCAAGTAAGAATTATAGAGGATCATCTTTGTAGAAAATCTGAATAATATCTTTGCAAAAGATTTTATTAGATTTGGAGCCCATAGAATATATGCAAATGATTATAAACAAGAAAAGTAAAAGAATATGCTTAAAATCCAAGTTTAACTAATAATCTGAAGTAAGGCCCAAATAATCCTGATTGAGTAAATCTTATTTAAAACAATGGATTTATTCCCAATTATAGTCTAAGAAAATCAAGGTTAAACACTCTAAGTGGGAATAAAAATATACTCATCAAATACCCCACGCTTATCCTCTTGCACTCATGGGGAAAACACTAGTGATCAAAAGAAAGGAAAATAAACACAAAAGAAGATTTATAGCAAATCAACAGTAGACTCAAGAAATGTACAAGAGTTAGGAAAATACAACCTTTCAAAAATTAAGGAATCAAGAAAAGTGTGAATGGAAAAATATGTATCTCAGTAAACAAGAAAGTAAATTAAATTAAATGGATGAATCAAGAATGATAAAAGTAACTCTCCAACTCTCAAGTGTTTTAGGTCTATATATACACTCAGCACTAATGCAAGCAATCACTACTGTAAGCTTAACAAAACTCTAATATCCACATAATTGAATAACATGCACACAAAGAATTAAGAGGACTTTTTAAGAAATGTAATGGGGCCAAGGTGAAGGTAGGTAAAATGAGAAGGAAAAATAGGGTTGAAACCATAGAACAACAAATGAGTAATGGGGAATAAATCTAGAAATAAATGTAAGTAGAGAACATCTTCAAATTACAATTGTTAGCACCAGGAGTTGCTGTATTGATTTGATGAAGCCAAACCAACTACAACTAAAGCTGCTGAGTTAAGTTGAAGAAACCAGTCATGTTGACCAAGTCAAGACCTAGTGCTGTCAAGTGAAGATGCATGGAGTTTGCATGGAGTTTGGTGTTTTGGGTCTAGGCTTTAGGTGGTGTTGGTGTGTCTAGATTGAGGTTAAATCTGTGATGATGAATGTGTTGATCATTGATAAGCTCCACTGAGAAAATTGGTTTTAGCAAGCTTTTAAAAATCATTAAAAACAGATTTCAAATTTTGATAAACCGTTTTAACTGTCTTTAAAAATATAGTCGACTGAATGACAAATCACTCGACTAAAGTTTGACAACTATCAATACAACTGTTTATAAATAACTGGTGCGTTTTCAAAAGAGAACAACACAGAGAATTTTCAAACATACTACACTGATTTGATTTGAGAGAAAACACTACCACCTTTTTTAGATCAAGATCATTTGAAGTTTTCAAAAAATTCATCAAGAACTGATTTTCTGCATTCTGTTAGAGCTTTGGAAACTGACTGCAAATTTCTACATCATTGATCCGACCTCAGCCTAAGCACTCTATACCTGTTTCTTCTTACTTTCTGATCTGTTGTATAGAGTTGTTGTTGTTAGTTGATTTCTGTGTAAATCTTTCAACTGTATTCAAACTGCTACTAAGTTCTTGAATTACGGGGGTGTAATTCTTGGTATAGTGAGACTATACTAGTGGTTCGCCTACTGCCAGGAGCAGTGCGAGGCGTTTCTTGGTTATACAGTGGGTTCTGTATAACTGTGACTTGTTGTAGGTTTCAGCAAGGGTGTTCTTGAAACATACAGTGGGTTTCTGTGTGGTTTCTTGTTTTGTTGTGGGTTCAGCAGTGGTCTACTGCAGGGTGCAGTGAGACGTTTCTGGGTTATACAGTGGATTCTGTATAACTGTGACTTGTTGTGGGTTTCAGCATGGGAGTTCTTGAAACACACAGTGGACTCTGTGTGGTTTCTTGGTCTGCTGTAGGTTCAGCAGTGGTTGGCTGCAGAGTGTAGTGTATTCTTGTTGTGGGCAAGTGTTGTAAACTTGATTAGTTGATCATTTTTAGTGAAATCCTTACTATGTGTGAGGGACTGGACGTAGCTCGTTTGTTGGGTGAACCAATATAAAAATCTTTGTGTTCTTGAATCTTCTTTCTCTTTCTTGATCACTGATTTAATTGATTGGTTCACTGTATAAACTGTTTTCAGAATCAATAACTAGACTCTATTTGGTTTAAGACTTAAACATCTTTTAATAATTGTTTCTTTTATAAAAAGAATTTTATTTTTTATTGGTTCATAATAATTCAAACTGCTAACTGAATTTAATTTGACCAGTTCATTCTATGCAGTTAACTTTTGTCTATTTCAGTGTAGTAAACTAAATCGCTTCCGCAGTTACATTTGAATTCTGATAAATCTGTTTGGTTTGCTGCATTGTACTGAGACTTGATTGAGTTCTGTTTACTGATTCATTCTACTGCACTGCTTAGTAAAGTCAATAAAGATCCAGTTTATCAAACTGACTTGCATTTTCTTGAAAGGTCAAATAGTTTTGAAAAAGATTTTGAAATCCAATTCACCCTCCCTCCCTCTCTTGTATTTCATCCAAAACAGTTTCTTACAATTGGCATCAAAGCTAGGACTTGTATCCTAGTCAAGTTTTCGATCTATGGCTGAAAATCATTTACCTTTTGCTGAGGGGGCTTCAATAAATAGACATTCAATATTTTCTGGTGTGAATTACCAATTCTGGAAAGTCAGAACCCAGATCTTTATTGAGTCTATTGACAAAGGCATTTGGAATGCAATAGTAAATGGACCGTACGTACCTATGCATGTTGTTGATGGTGTGTCTGTTGTGAAATCTTTTGATGAGCTGTCTGATATAGAGAATAAGCGTTTGCAGTATGATTGTATTGCCAAGAACATTATAACTTCTGCCTTGAATTTGGATAGTTTTTCAAGGTGTCTCAATGCATTTCTGCAAAAGAGATGTGGGATATGCTGGAAGTCACTCATGAAGGCACGAATGATGTGAAACGGGCAAGGAAACGTGCACTGATTCAGGAGTACGAGTTATTTAGGATGCAACCAGGAGGATCAATTGTTGATGTGCAGAAACAATTCACTCATATAGTTAATCACCTGATCGGACTGGGAAAGCAGTTTCATAAAGAGGAGCTGAACATCAAGATTCTCAAATGATTGGATAGAAGTTGGCAGCCTAAGGTGACAACAATTTCAGAAACCAGAGATTTGACAACTCTCACAACAGCTGCATTGTTTAGCAAACTGAGAGAGCATGAACTGGAGATGACGAGGCTGAAGGAAATGGAATCTACTGAAAAGAAATCCAGAAGCCTTGCACTGAAATCAAAAGTTGTTGAGATTGAAACCAATGAGGAAAGCTCAGAAGAAGATAGTGATTCTGAAGACCTCTGTCTGCTGACAAAGAAATTCCAGAAATTCATCAAGCTAAAGAGCAGGGTAAAGAATCAGCAATCTAAAAGGTATACTAGAAAACCTGATTCAAAATCAAATAAGCTAACCTGTTATGGCTATGGCAAATAGGGACATATGAATGCAGACTGTCCAAATCTGGCTAACAAAGAGAAGAGCATTGAAAAGAAGAATTACAAAGCTAGAAAAGGAAGAAAGGCATACATTGCATGGGAAGACAATGCATCTTCATCCAGCAGCTCTTCACAGGAAGACATTGAACCAAATCTGTGTTTCATGACTGGAAAGAATTCTGAGGTTAGTAGTGAAGATTCCAGCACTTCCTTGAACAGTACAAATTACAATTCACTGCTGAATAAGTTTCAAGAGACGCATGAGGAAGCAAACAAGTTGGCTCGTTCCAACAATAGACTGAAAGGTATGAACAAATGGTTGGAAGCCAGAGTTAAGGAACTGGAAGGTGAAGTTTTAAGACTGAAAACTGACCTTGAACACTACAAAACTTCCAGTAACTTAGACTCCAGCAAACCAGCAAACTGTCAAAACTGTGAAGTTCTTCAAAAGAAGGTAAACTACCTAATTACTACTGCTTCAAAGTTGACTTTGAGAACAACCAATCTGAATGCCATTCTGGGCTCTCAGAACTGTGTTTTCGAAAAGGTTGGAATTGGACTTCAACCCAATTTCCCACGGAAACAGAAAAAGTACAGTAGCTTTTTTGAAACCAATACTAAACAGTTTTCACAGCCTATTACCTGCTTCTATTGCATGAAAAGAGGTCATTCTGTCAAGGACTGTAAGTTTAGAAGATTTCTAGTGCCAAAAGGTTTAGTTAGGTGGATGCCTAAAAGCATCACTAACAAAGATGAACCCAAATTTAACAGGGTACCAATGCCTCAACTCTAATCTGTTTTGCATGTCTGCTCCAATAAGCTGATGTGGTATCTGGACAGTGGATGCTCAAAGCATATGACAAGAGACTCAACTCAGTTGGTTAATATAAAATGGAAATCTGCAGGATACGTGACATATGGTGACAATAACCGAGGCAAGATACTTGGAGTTGGTGATATTGGAGGAAATGACAGAGTAATCATCGAAGATGTACTCTTAGTGGAAGGATTAAAGCACAGCTTGCTAAGTATCAGTCAACTATGTGATAAGGGGTACAAGATCACATTTGAGCTTGCTCAATGTCTCATAACAGATTCAAAATCTGCTGAAACGGTTCTTGTAGGTAAAAGAGTGAGTAACATTTACATGCTTAATGTGCCTTGCATAACATCTAGCATGAATTGTTTGCTAACCCGAGATGATGAATCTTGGTTGTGGCATAGGAGACTTGCACATATACACATGCATCATTTAAATAGGATTGCATCAAAAGATCTTGTAATTGGTCTTCCTAAGCTTAGGTTTGAGAGGAACAAACTGTGTGAAGTATGCCGAATGGGTAAGCAAACTAAAAGCTCTTTTCAACCGATTAATGTTGTTTCAACAACTAGACCACTTGAGCTGCTGCACATGGATTTATTCGGTCCCTCTAGAACTATGAGCCTAGGAGGGAACTACTATGGTCTTGTTATTGTTGATGACTATT
>Ga0123340_1004394_pt1 | contig 13363 bp, 11 predicted proteins | sample SirMexnodulemix_FD_89961 | JGI IMG/M metagenome (GOLD analysis project Ga0123340, IMG submission 89961) | Root nodule microbial communities of legume samples collected from Mexico - Siratro Mexico nodule mix | ecosystem: Host-associated > Plants > Roots > Nodule | place: Mexico: Nepantla... | reverse complement strand
TTTTTCTTTCTTCCCTTTTTTTTTTTTTTTTTCTTAAATATATAAAATATGTTGTGGAGAATTCTTGCTACTTAGTTACAATTACGCAATTTGGGTCATTCCCATACATTTTAGTTTTTTTGTTATAATATTTTATTTAATGAGTTAAAATTGAAGGTGGTGTAATTTGAAGCTTTGGTAAAACATAATTTATCCAAATAAAATAGTAGAAACATTTATTTTTGCTACTTGATTAGCATTTAATTCTTAAATGTGAAATTGCCAATTTTAAGGATTTCGAATAAAAATTAAAAAGCACTTAGCTGATTTTTTGTAATAATTTTATCATCTGAAATTACTATGCGAATTACATATAGAACTTACAAATTAGAACTAACAGGTCATACTATTCAATTTCAAACTTCACTTCCATGTCATACAAGCGCGAACATAAATGAATAAATTGATAATAATCGTATGTTTTAATTTTTTTTGTTGTGCCCTCATTTTATTAAAACACAATTTCGTTGAATATGGCAAAAGACAGTACATTCATGATAGATGTTGTTTTGTGGATGATGAACAACTTTTACGTTCTTATTTTTCTCAAAAATCGAGTCTAATCCGACAGTAGGACATCCTTGGGTCTCCCGTTCTTTAACAGTTTTTGTGGGTACATGTTTACCTTTAGCTGTACGCATCAATGTTATTTTCATTTATAGAAAATTTATTATAAAAATAATTTTTAAAACTAAAATAAACTTTTCATAAACAAGTGATTTAAACATAAGTTAAAAATCAAATTTAAAAAACTAATATGAAACAATTTTAGTAAAACTATTTATAACAAACATATCCTTAGAAAGATTTTATTCAACGTAGAAGACGGTGAAGCTTGTGCGACAACTAAAATAGGAAGGAAAAAACAGCAGCTGACAACAAAGAAAAACCAAACCATGAAACATGATTTTCTTATTGACCTCGGGAACACATGGAAATTATACATGAACAATGAGTGTTGGTAACATCTTCACTAACACTCTTCTTTGGCATTCTTCTCTGGTTTAAAATTTATGCGGATCCTACTAATTTGTGAACAAGACCCGTGCCAAATAGAAAACAAACTCACCTCCCTTTTACCTGATAAGAGATATAATGTCACAGTGTGAGAGGGAGTGTTGGTACATGAATTTATGAAAAGCGTGAATAATGCAGGCTGAGTGAATCATCTGAATGGTTCAACTGGATCCGATTCTTCAAGAAAGTTGGCTGTCTCAAAACATTCTGCAGCTTCTAGCATTGTACCCTCGTCCTTGTGAAAAATGCCAAGATTATACCATGCAGAAGCATTATATCTGTCATGCCGTAGTGCATCCATCAGAAAGCTTCTGATAGCAGGATTTGACCGATTACTGCACCGTCTAAGAACCACCGCAGTAGAGATCAAGCTAGGGACATGTCCGGGATCTATATTCAAAGCATCACGAAAAGCTTTTAAAGCCTCTCTGTGAACGCCCTTTGCTTCGTACATAGTACCTGCGATATCCAACAAAACCCATTAATACCCAATAACATCAGTCACATTCCATCATTACGCATAATAAATAACCACTAGCAATTCAGCCAGCATAACTACATGTTTTACTGTTTAAAACTCCTGTATTTTAAAGGCTTTTCCTGAGGTATTAATTATTTTTTGTTTTAGTTGTGAAATAGGCATAGGCTAATCATAATAATGAAAATTTTGACTGTAATTGTTTTTATAAGACATGCTTTGCTAGAGACCGAAGCTCTGTGATATCTTGGCACCTCAGTGAATCTAAGTTATCATAAAACTAACTGTAGAAAAAAGATGCTATTTAGAATTTAGACAATATCTGCCAGTTTTCCTAGTGATTATAAACCATTCATGTCCTTTCCAAAATTCACGAACACAAAGATAAACCATATTAATTACCTATTGCATGACATCTAGAAGCAGAGTATAGTTTGATGGCCTTAGATTTCGAAAGACACACCTCTGCATCATGCCAACGTGAGAGACTTATGTACAGATAAGCAAGATCATGCCATATTTCTATTTCCATGTTCCTAGCATGATCTATGTAGTCCTGTTACAAAAAAGCATGAGAAGAAAGGGGTAATCAGAAAGCCAAAAAGAAAAAAAAAAAACTCAACAGGTAATTTCAACTCTGTATTATAAATTAATCGGCATTACAGCCAACACACCTTATATAACGTCTTCCTTGAACCGAACGTCTTTCTCTGAACTAGGAGAATAGCAAGAAGCTGAGTACACGTTTCAATGGCACTCTTCAACTGGCCCTGCGCAATTTGTAGTTTAGCTTTTGTTCGCAGTAACTCTCCTTGATCCCATATTCCAGTCTGATCCAAGGCCTCATTGACAATAGATTCGGCATCCAAAAACTGTTTTTGAGCTGATAATATACGGGCTAACAATAACCACCCTTTAACACTAGACCCAGCTTCCAAGTTTAGAAAGCATTTTGCATAATGAAGTGCCGCATCCAACTTCCTTTGCTCTGCACATTCTAAACTCAAACAGTATATTACAAGGGGGTTACTCATTCCGGTCACTTTGTGTGCAGTTTCCAGAGAATGAAGTGCCTCAGATTGTCTCTCAACCCTCTCAGAATTAGAAATAGCAAATTTTGAGTGTGTTGAAAGTGAAACACCAAGTAAGCAACTAGAAAGACCTTCCAACTGATCACATCTTCCATCCAAGTTCTCAATCACCTTGCGAGCTAAGCTTGCCCCATCTTTTGCAAGATCAGGGTTCTCACAACAAATCTTAGAAGCAATTAACAAAGAAGGAACATGTTTTGGGTCCTCTTTATTCAACAATTTCCTTAGAAGATTCAGTGCTACCAAGTCCTTACCTGCTCCATAATAACAAAGAGATAAGGCATGGTACCTTTCTCTACGATTGACAGTCCCAGGGAGTAATTCTTCCCATTGTTTGGCCAAAGCTGTCAAATCCCCCGAAACAGATAGAGCAAATGCAAGATGATCCAAAATTGATGGATCCCACTCAAGTTTATTTAGAGTAATTTTTCTTAGCAAAATCATTAAAAGGAGTATAGCCTCCTCTAAGTTATTTCTAGGTACAAAAGAGCTGTCCATATGGGAACGAAGATTCGAGGGGATTGCTTCCCCTCCACTATACAGAAGAAAAACAACAAATTCTTTCTGAATCCTTGCTATGGTTTTTGCATCAAGATTCCATTGGTGAAGGAGTGCACGACGGTAAGACAAAATCACATCACGGGGTGAATCAGTAAGTTTCCACAAATCTGGAAGTAGCTCAACTGCCTTACTCAAAGTCTCCTGCAATTTACCCTCATTGCCGAAGTTTTGTGGCAAGCCTTCAGGTAATGAAGACTCAATTGTGTCCAGAATAACTTTACAAGTTTGGGCAGCTTCTGCAAGAAGGTTGAAAATAAATTAGATAACATTTTATCTTCCTGTACAAGACGAAAGTTTTAATATTCAAACATTTTCAATCTTCCACTGGTAAACCTAAAGTTTTAACATTCCAGTCTCTGGGGTGTTTGACCATAACTCCATTAAGTTATCAATTCGAGGGATGGATCAAGGTATATAGCGTGAAAAAATGTTTAAGTAAATCGGAAAAACCGCTATATGTCGCATTGTGATGGGAATAAATTCCAGAGGAACACTATGCATAGAAGATACAAGATCAAAGCATGCAACTCAAGTCAAAATCAAAAGCACGCAAAAGAAACTATGCATGAGAGAAATACAAGTAATGTCAATGAACGGAATTTCAGTTCAAAAAGAAAATATGTAAGAAAAGCCACAGGTTCCTTTAAGCTATATAACAAAGAGCAGATCTATGAATAAACAAGCAGTGAGGGTACCTTTAAACCTCCCTAGAACCTGCAAGCATTTCGCTTTTAGGAAAATTGCTTCCAACAGTAATCCAGCCGTGTGTATGGACATTGGGGGAGTAGCATAATAATAGGAATGGTTTTTGGGTCGTTCTCTGCTTTTGGCAAGGGAAATTTTCATCTTGGAAGTCACAGTGCCTATATTTATTTTCTCATAAACACGTAAAGCAGCTTCTATATTCCCTTTATGATATTCATCTCTTCCTAACAAAGCACTAGCTTCCTACAAGCATGCACGAGATCGCATCAAGTCCAATAACTTAGATCACCAAACAGCCACATACGTCAGCCATGATCAAACGAAATAAGAACAACCAATTTTTTAAACACCGTTAGTTAGACAGACACTCAGGGCTCTCAACTATCCACAAATAAAAGTGACACAGAAAATTCTGAAAGTTGTTGTAATCTGTGAATAACTTAACAAAGAACCAAAGACTTGGATCTCCCTGGAGTAAGTAAGCAAGAGCAAATCATAGTACATCAAAATCTAATATCAAATAAAGAAAACAAGGGATTTTTGAAGAAACCAACCTCATTGTCCAAGATGCCACTCTCACGCAAAGACAAATCAGTTTCGTCTATGTTACCAGAATCAGACCCCAACATCTCAATTTCTCCATCGAGGCCAGAACGCCCACTCGCTGTTGAAGAATAAAATTCCCTGATTGCAAGAGACTCCGAGGAAGGAACCGTTTCATCTTCTCCTTTCACCGGCTCCCTCACACACAGACACTTCATCATCTTCTGCAATCTCCTCCCCTGCTTCACCCTACTCCCCATGCGGCCTCAAAAACCTCTCCTCCGCAACAACACTGTCACACATTCAATTCAAACCACAATCACCACCCTTTCCTAATTCGCAATTCCCAATTCAAATTCATTTAATTCATACCGAATTTTCTGATTTCGCAATCAATAGCGATAGTTTTCCTATTTTATTAGGTTCAATTCGAATCGGTCTTAAAAGGAAACTAATATAAATTATAAAATTAAAAAGAAAATCTGACAAGGTTAGATTAGACTGCGACGTTATCGGAATTAATAAATTAATTAACGTCAAAAAATGAAACTCCACAGGCATGATATAATACCTGGCAACTGTCAAATTAAATAAATAACCACAATTACAAAAAGACAAAAAAAAAATTATCCTACATCAATGAATCGCGCAAGAACTCCTAAATCGTTACAGAGATTGTTATCAACCGAAAGAAAGAAAGAAAGAAATGAGGAATTGCCTTTTGTTTATAGAGAAAGAAAAGCAGAGTGTTGAAGAATGACTGGGGACACTAACAGTTACCGCCATGGCTGAGTTTTTTTTTTTTTTTCTACAATGGAAGGAACCTTTGAATGCTTTGAGTGAATAAAAGCATTTAAAGCTTCTTTCTCGTCTTTAGCTTTTCCTTTTTCATTTATTTTATTTTTTGGTTTGTCAGAAGAGAAAAAAAAAAACCGTTACTGTTAGTGGTGTTTGTTTGGGAGAGAAAAGTGGAAGCGTAAGTGAGAAGACACGAATTTTCACAGATAGAAAGAGGGAACGGAATCGCATGTGGAAAGTTCGTTGTGTTTTATGGTGGGTCCCACTTTGGGAGCCACGAAGATAGTTGCTTGCCACGTGGCGTGAATCTTCTGGATGTTGCGCTGGCACCGGAACGGCCATTAACTATACTTTGTCTTCTCTTTAACACCTAATAGGTAACTACCCTTTCTAATTAATTAATATAATTAATTAATTGAGTTGACAGAAAAAATAAAATATCTTGATATCAAAATTTCTTGCATTTATAATGACATTTCTGTCACCAATATTGTTTTGTTTGATTTTTGATGACACTAGTGGATATTTTTGAATCCGTTGAATAGTATAAGAAGATTCTGGTGAGTGAAATAACATGACCCGATAGAGTATATTCTTTGTTTCTGGTTGAAGCATTTCCATTACTAGTAGCAACTAAGATTCAACCAAACTGATAGAGTATATCATGTAAAATTTTGTTTACCCTTTTTCTGTAGTGGTGGTTGATGTTGCCCAAACTAGTTAGTCTTTTATTTACATTTTATATTAAATTTAAATTAATCAAACTGTATTTGATTTTTATATTTGATTTGGATGATTGATAATAAAAATCCAAATCCTTCTTATTATTTCGATAACAATAATAACGTACACTTTCCAACACAACTCCACATAAATATTATAATAAAAGGTTTAGTTATTGTTCAATGAAATTTTAACTAAAAAAATAAACACATGGTGCATCTATTTATTATGAATGTTATAGATTTGGTTCTTTATTAAGTTCTCTTGTTTAAGTTTTATAGTTCCCTTAAGTCTTTGTTTAGAAAATTGTAAAAATATGAGCTCGTTATTGTCCATATATTTTGATCATCCTTTGAAAATAACATAATTCATGTTTCTTCATTGTATAACTTGTTCCATATACAAGTATAATTTTATTCATGTAAATCATGATTGTCACATTATGCGTGTACGAAGTTTAATCTGATTAAATTTCACATAGAAGCAACTAAAAAGTCTATAGAGAGTTTTCTAACAGACATTATACGTTTTACCCACAAACTCAAGAAAATTTATTAATATTTCAAATTACTATGTATATATTATCTTTGTATATAAAACATTACACCGTAATATGATATTAAGACGAAAAAGAATATATAGATAATATAAATATAGATTTCGTCTTCTTCCTAAATTGCTTTATTACTATTATGTACAATGTCTTTATCTTTGTGTTAATTATAACCATGGTAGTCAAAAAATATAAATATAAAGGTAAATTAATTTAATTTAATATATCAAACATATGATTTATATATCACACAGATACATATCATAACTTAATTAGACATAACTTTCAAATATTGTAGATGAAAGAAATATTAAATATTTTTTTTAAATTTTATAATATAGAGCATAACCTAAATCGAATATCATGAGATAAATGATAAATTATATTCAAATTTAGTGTCTTTTTAACAAATAACAATTAAGGGTTTAAGGATTTAAGAATACAGTAAAAATTGTAAAACAAAAAATTAACAAACAATTCAAATATCATAGTTCTCTAAAAAGAATATTCAAATTTAAATATCAATTTATATAAATTAAATATCAATATCATTCAATTTAATTCTTATTGAATTATCAAATTAAGATTTGATCTATTCTTAATTTAAATTCTAATTTCAGAAACACAAATTAATATCTCAAAAGCGTAAAATCGAAATTAAGAAAGAGAATAACAAACTCAAATTAACAAACCATTGATACAAAACTCAATTTATGTTATTTGATGTTGATTCCGTTAAAAAATAACTAAAATACTGTAGAAGAATATAAAAAAATGAAAATAGATAGAAAAAGAGGAAAATTAAAATTCTAAAAAAGTTGTGCAAGTGTTTTTGTCTCTTTTAGGAGAATTAAGCCTCAAATAGGCTCTTAATCTAAACTTAATTTTGAAAATTCTCTTAAGAAATTATAGGCCTAATATAGGCTCTGATTAGGTATAGAAGTTCAGTTGAAAACATGTAAGTTGAAACAAGTAAAATCAAACTTGTTTTCTTTATAAATTTTTACAAATCTGCCTCAACTTTTAAAAATCATAAAAAATAATAGAAGAGTCCATCCAAATCTAACAATCTATATGTCGATTTTAAATTTTTATAAGTATAAAATCCAATAAAACTAGAATTAGCTAAATATGATGTTTATAGAAAAAGTAATGGTCAAAATGGTGAGCAAATCTCAAATGATCTAAAAACACAAATTAAATCAATCATGTAAAATGAACCGAATTCATTACTAATGAAAGAAATGAACTAAAAACTGAAAATAAAGCAAATGAAAAGTGGAATCACTATATAAAAAAGTTATAAATATATGTACAAAATTTATGTTATCATCAAGCTATATTGATATATTGTCACCAAGAAGAAGGAATTTCTCAACAATATTCCAAAAGAACAATATAAACTAAAATAATTGTTAATAAAATGTTAAAACCCTCAATCACATCCCCAATGCATAGTATAAACGACACATGACACCTTTTGAAAAAACACATTCGTATTAAGCATGCCCTAACAAAGAATAGCACATACCTCATGATAGGGTAGTTCATACACATACTAATTAATTAAGGTTGATACATAAACATCATTAAACTTCTTACCATCCAATGTCTTAAATTTCGTGAGCAAATCATTAGTAAAGTTAAGATATCTTATTTATTTAATGAACTAACATGTTCAATATCGTCTCATAAAGCTTGGTATAATCCAAAGTATTCCACAAAACATACATCCATAAAGGGTCTCATAAAGCTTAGTACAATCCAAAGTATTCCACAAAACATACATCCATAAAGGGTCTCATAAAGCTTGGTACAATCCAAAGTATCCCACAAAACATACATCCATAAAAGGTCTCATAAAGCTTGGTACAATCCAAAGTATCCCACAAAACATACATCCATAAAGAATCACATAAACCCATAAGAGGTCACACACCCGTAAAGGATCATATATCATAAAGATATCATATATAATATATTTCACCTCATATAAATATGTCACACATCCATGAAGAATCATACACCCATAAGGAGTCATTGACACATAGTACATATCATACAAATATCCTCATTGTTACAACCAAAGTCATTATGGGACAAAGAATTTTTTGAAGAAACAGAGGAGTCTTCACCATAATTTATTATAGAAAATTACGAAATAAAATGGTCTGAAAAAACAAACTTAGGGTCCGGGAGTCGATTACAGGTAAGAAAGGTGTTAGTGTGATACAATGTCCGTCTTAAGACAATATCTTTAATTAAATGTATAAAACGAATGTGGATTTTAGAATATTTATTTTTCTAAAAAGATGCTAGTAAAATAAATATAAAGAAAATATATTTGAATTTTTTATCTTGGATAAAAAAAGAGTTAACTATGCTCTTATATATTTTCATTCATAATAAAAAGTTATTTACATGTATTATTTACATAATTCTTGATAGAAAAACTATTTATTGTAGTGTTAATATTTTTTTAATTTTAATAATTTTAGATTTTTCTAGTTTACGTTTAGAGTATAAGATAGTGAAGACGACTGTTAATGATACTTTTTTCGCAAATCATACAGTTTGTAAAGATACTGTAAATTATATACCAATATTGTCAACAATTTGTGTCAATTTTATTTTGACACATGTGAATATTCAAACATCATTTTTTGAAAATTCATATTTAATTATTCTTAAATATTATATATAAGACTACGCTCACACAAATATCTAAAATTTATTTACAAAAGCTATAATGTCAAAAACTTATGTAATTATTGTATATAAATAAACAAATTATTAGGGTGGTGTATTTAAAAGTAATGCATGGCATAGTAGAAATACTACATCAAACGAATGGGTCAGGGTTTACTTTTTCTCAAAAAAGCAAAGGAGGTGGGTGTATAAAATAAAAGTTGGAAGTGCAATAGTAAAATTGTTGAATCACTAAAATAAGTTCAGACTCTCTTTTTTTATTTTTTTAAAATGAGGTGTATATATGAAATAGGTGGTTTTAAAAAGAAAAGGTGTTAGGCCAGTTGAATACACCCAGGCTTTTTAAACAACACAAGAGTGTGTATACGAAATGCGAGTGACAAATAACAAAAAAGTTTGGCCATCTGAATTCTGTTGAAATTTATTTATATAAAAAAGCTAATTACACACTGGACTAACATACTGGCCCCATTTTTTATACAAACACACCCTGTTACTGAAAGACAATTGCTTCTTGCATGACTTGCACTAGTGGATTGTTTAGCATTCATCAAAATAAGAAACACATAAAATCAAAAGAATGAAATATGACAGCCGTACACAGTCCAAATGCTTACAACACAACCAAGATAATGTTTCAAAATAATACCGTTCATGCTTTTCTTGTCTTCCAAAACTGTGAGCGTGAGTTGAGAGAAATATTCATGGGGTGTGAAGTAATAAAGTGTTGTAAAAAGAGAATGTTATCTGTTGGTACAAAGGAGAATGGATAAAAAGAGTGGACGTGAGGTGGCTTAAGAAAATAAAAGGATGCAAAAAGTGGATGTGCCTGGTTGGTTCAAAGAGTGTGTGGGTGTGAAGAAATAAAAGGGGTGTAAAGGGTAAATTTTGTTTTTCTCTCTTTTTTATTATTATATACCTTTAATATATATTTGGTTCAAAATTTATAGATATTTTTTTTGCAGTTTTGTATATTCTGAAATGAAAAACAATAAACCCTAGACTAATCAAATTGAATTTATTATTAAAAGGATATCATTTTATAGTTTTGTAAAATTTAAACAAAAATATTTTTAGATTTTTTTTATTTTTTATTTTTTTATAAAATCAATTGAGTATACATTTTTTATTATTTTTAAAAATAAATTTTATTTACCAGACGTAATCAAATATAAACATCACAACTATAATCTCACCTTATCATATCATGCTTATGATAAATATCATGTTAAACATTAATCATATATATTAATGTACATAGTTAATAATATAATTTACACATTAACATTTCTGTTGCTTAAGTAGTTTAAGTAGTCTCTTATTGTTTAAGAAAATCCTTTTCTCTTGAATAATCTAAATTATTCTAACCATAAACAAATTTTTTTTACTTAAGCAGTATTACGCCCTTAAGCCAGATGTCTCTTACAAACATAATTGCTAAAGACTGGTCAGGGAAGAAGAACAATGACGTGACTGCAATGTCATCAAAATGTTTTATAACATTTATTTTGAATATAGTAGAAGAGGTCCATATCTTATAGTATAATAAATCAAAATTGAAATATACAAGAGAAATATTCATATTATTATGCACCATAGTACTTCAAATATAACTATTTCTAAAAACCAATAATGTGAGAAATAAAATAAAAAATGTTTGTTTACCAATATATTTTAGAACATTCATTAATAGATTTTGTTTAAAGAATAATCCACCCTCATATATTATAAATAACCTTTCTTTCAACTGTTTATTAATCATGACACATGTTAATAATTAAGATTCAAATTAAATTTTGGCATGCATTTTTATATTTTGTTAAAAAAAGTTATTATCATCATTAATTATAATTTAATTTTTAAATCATTATAATAAACAAATATCGATAATATTATAATGTCCCTTGTTGAAAGTTCTGTAAAAATATTTATGAATCATATAAAACTTATTATAATCTTAGTCATTTTAAACTTATTTTTGCTATTAACCCATGATAAATGTTAAAAACAAAATTTCGTACATTAAAAAAATGTTACACCTCCGTCTTTGCATATTAAGATTATTTTATAATAATAATTACAACAAATATAATATTTAAAATATTTTTATTAAAATAGTTATATTCCTTCAACAGTGATAAGAGCCAAATTTCAGTATTTTATGTATGATAAAACTAGGATTTTGAAATATTCTTTAAGAAATTGATTAACCCGAAATTAAGAGTTTTTGGTTTTTGCAATTAAAAATTGAGTTATGAGCTAAAGTTGTGAAATTTCAGGAAGAAAAGAATGAAGAAAATAAAAGATTGGAAGATCTCTGGAAAAAAAAGCCAAAAAGTTAAAAGGAAGATTCATCCAAGCAGTAAGGAACTTGCCCAAGTGAAAGTATACCAAGTGCAAATGCTGTCGCTCAGAGCTCGCCCCAGGCGAAGAGAGCTCATCCAGATCTCGCCCGAGCGAGATGGACGTCGCCTGGGCGAAATCACCACAAAGAGCACTATGAATTTTTGCCCGAGCGAGGAGAATGTCGTCCGAGTGAGGGACCTTTTTGACAGAATATGAAACAGGCATGCTAGGGTGAAAACTGGCTAGCTCAAGCGAAAGGTCACTTGAGCTGAGTCAGGAAACACGTTTATAAGGGGGCTAGAGGCAAAAAGAAGGGGATCTAGAACTTGAGGAGTGAAGAAGCATAGCAGTGAAGAGAACCAAGCAAGATTTCTTCATTTTCTCAAGCAATCTTCCAATCACTTAGCTGTAATGGCTGTTATGGGTAGCTAAATCTTCATATCTTGGGATTGAATGTAATCTTTTTAAAACTCATTTGTATTTTGAGATCTTGATTTATAATATTCAGTTTCTATTTAGATTTGGTATTTCCATCTCATTCTTCATGCTTGATTTTATATTCTTTATAGAATATTGTTTTTAATTTTTGAAAGCTGTTGGAAAGTGATTTTGAGTTTATGACCTAAAAGAAAATACACAGTAATTTGGGATTTTAGAAATAAGGTTTCGATTTACTGAATGCAATATATCGTTTCTTAATGTTGGGTAACTGATTAGATAATCGAGAAATCTGCATCTGAGAAGTGCCTTATGAATCTCATTTTTGAGAAATCAATCTGAGGTGATTTTTATTGTACATCAAGTTTGAATAGTCACAGTCTTTATATTTTATGATTTACTAAAGTTACAAATGAGTGAGATAGATGAGTTCAATCTCAGAGTGTTTCCCCAATCGTTTAAGAGTATTTTTACTACTTATTAACTTTATTCTTTCTTAAGTTGCATGCATGTTTATAGTATTTGTTAGTCAAACCAAACCTCTCCTATTAAAACTGAATTTGCTTATTAAATAGTGACGCTGAAATTATAAAACAAAATTGTTTAATGAGAAGTCAACATCTTTACTTAACTCACTATATTACTTGTGTTTCGGTACACTTGTCCAATAAAGTCTCAAGAAATAGATCTATCACTTTCTCCGAAGAAAGAAATTAAAAAATTAATAATTTTTTTGAAAAAGAAAATATCAATTTAATTTATATTTTTTAAAGACTAAAGTAGTTATTACTATAAATGGGTAAGATTATATAAAAAATATAAAATTCAACCAATACTTATTTTCTTTAAAAATTATTAAAATATTAAGTAAAGTGTTTTAGTGTCTTAATTTAATCGGTTATATTTAATGATACAAGTATTAAATGACCTAAAAAGAAAACATCTTTATTGAAAGTTTGGTGCACCCAATAATTATGTAATTATCTGTCATTTTCATCTAAGACTTTTTATTAAATATTTTTTATAACATTTATATAGTCATTTTATTTTCCTTAACTATTTTAATCAGTATTCAGTTCTATTATTAACACTATTTTTTTTAAACATTATAAAAAACATTTAATTAATGAATTACTTGCAGGAGCTAGAATTTTAAATTCCCTTGTATATTTAACTTTTATTGTTTATTTCAAATAAAATATTTTTTCTTTAAATTTACATATTTTACATTTCACATTTATTTATAAATGTCTATGCAAATATTTATTACTTTTAAATCTAAATGTAACATTTTCTTAAATTTTTATAAGTTATTAAGAAAAAAATATTGCATTAGTTTTACATTTATCAAATATTAAATAT
>Ga0123340_1004393_pt1 | contig 13363 bp, 9 predicted proteins | sample SirMexnodulemix_FD_89961 | JGI IMG/M metagenome (GOLD analysis project Ga0123340, IMG submission 89961) | Root nodule microbial communities of legume samples collected from Mexico - Siratro Mexico nodule mix | ecosystem: Host-associated > Plants > Roots > Nodule | place: Mexico: Nepantla... | reverse complement strand
TAATGCATAGTGATAAAACAGTTTTAGAAATTTTGATGAAAATTAAAATATAATCATTAAAATTAATTAATTGTCATTTAAGTAATTGAGATAAATGTGAAATTAATTTGAATAGAAGAATATGAAGAAAAGTTACAGGTTTTAATTTGAATGGTTTATATATAGAGAAAATTTAAATTATTTGAATTGATTAGTTTTTAGAGCTTATTTACATTTTTTCCTTCTTAAAAGTATTTTCACTCTTTTTTATATTTTTTTACATAGATAATTTGTAAGTTTGGGAATTTGTACAAAAGAAAAAAAAAGGGGGAAGTAGTTTGGGATTTTTATAAAATTACAACGATGGTTATTTTTATAAAAGAAAAAAAAGAGCATAACTAGTTTTAAAAGAGAAAAAAATATAAATAAGTTTTAGAATTTTTATAAAAGAAAAAAAAAAGTGGAAGTACTTTTTATTTTCATTAAAATTTCTAAAACCCTTTTATCACTATGTATTAATTTTAATTTAATTTTATGTACACAATATAAAATTAGGAGAGGAAAGGTAGGAGAATTAATCATCCTAAACTCTTGCAGTAGCATAACTATTTCAATTAATCAATTAATTAAAATCCTACCTTTATTCCACAAATTCATTCCTTTAACTAAATTGTGTTATCTTCTCATGATTTCATATATCTTAAATTAAATCGTGCAATAGTAGAACGATTTATTCACAATGATATAGTGCAATCTCTGCACCATTTACCCATATCCGAAAATAAAATAAAAAATACACCATTTTGAAAATTTAAAAAAAAATTACACTAATTTGAGAAACATAAATATAAGAAATTTAACTGAAAAACATGAAATGAACGTTGCAGGAAAAAAAAAATTTCATCAAAGTTCAACATAGGTAATAAGAGAGAAAAAAAAAAGTAGAAATAGTTTCACTTGCATAACAGACTTGAATGACAGTTTTGCAGCACAAAAAATTAAATATTTAATCTTTTGACAAACAATTCCAGTACAAAGAACAAAGTATTCAAAGAGAGAAATTAAGAAGCTCTTTACCACTAAAATCAACCTAGAGTACAGTAAGAATAAAAATATTTAAAACTAAATATTTAAAAATAAGGTATTCAACTGATTTTTTAAAATTAAAAAATACCTATATTTTTTAACCAACTAATGAATTTGTTATCATAAAAATATATTTTGAAAAGAATGTATTCAATGAATTTTTAAAATTAATGGTATCACTCTTTCATCTCAGAATATAAATATTATAACAAAAAAATTATTTCATTTTAACAAACTAATTAAAAATAAAATAATCATTAATATATAATTGATTGAAAAAATAAAAATTTATTCTATACAGGAAACAAACAATTGTGCACCACACAAATTATGACATGTACTTATAATTTTTTAAAATACTTAAAGTATCCTTGACATTTATAAATTATTATTTTTCATCTTTTTTTATTTATTATTTCTTTTGCAATAAAAAAAAATGTCCTATAATTTTTGTTATTTTTTTGCAATATTATTTTCTATATAAAACTGTGAATCTTAAGCATTTTAAAATTTTCATCCTTATATATTCATGACACATTTTATAATGTACTGTGATTTTTTTTTTCTTACAACTTAATTTTAACTTCTTAATATTTATAATTTGATGAAGCTACAAAAAATAATACAATAAAAAAAGATAGAGAGAAATTACGGAGAAAAAAAAAACAGAATTAAAAATGTTTCCTAGTTCTCTTAGTTACTTCTCAAAGTAATTAATTAATATTAAGAGTGCACTCAAATTCCACTGGCTCTCTTTCTCTGGATACATTTGCAGGAATGAAACATAGGAACTTAAGTATGTCCTTGATATGTATTTCAATCTGAGTCAATCCAATGATGGAAGTTTTTCCTCAGAATCAACCCATATAATATAGCCTCCCAGAAAGTCATGTCTTGAATATCACAGGTCAATCCCAAGATCATTTGCCACACATTTGAAGATATGGATTCTCTAACAGCTTTTCATTGTTACTCTACATTGCAAAGACAACATGTAATAATATAAAATACTGAATGATTAAATTAATGAGTCTTTTTTTTTAATTTCAATTTTCATTTTAATAATTTTTTTCAGCCTTTATTTCTAATGTATGCAAAAAAATGAATAAATGATGACAAATCAGAAAGGGAAGATTCAATTTCCTGGTTTTCGTTTTGATCAGATTAACTCGAAATATAAAAAGGTAACAGAGATAATAGGGTTTTTACCATTCTAATAAAAAAAAAAAATCTTAAAGAAGGAAGTAGTGGATTCTGCTAACAAAAGTTTATCCCATAAAGGTGCCTAACATGTATGAAACTTTATAAACTTTACCATTATTTTAATACTATAGTAAAAAAAAAAGTACACCTCAATTTTGTAACTAATTCGGCTTGAAAGAGTTAATTGTTAATGCTCGAATGTTTAGTTACTGATATTATTAGCTTTTATAAGTGTGTATTTTATTTATGTTTTGCAGTGAAAAGTATTAATATTGTATGATAGTTCATCTAATGCCGAAGCTATTATATATAATAAATTTATAAATTTTTACCACAATTACTGTAATTTATATAATAACAAACTTTAAGTTCTTTTCATATGTGAATTTATTAAGAAGGTAAGAGAGAAAACAAATTTTAATATTGTAGACTCCTTTTTAATCGGCGAGGAGAACTGTCATGTAATAACAATTTTACTCACTCTTATTTTATTATATTATAAGGATTTAAATTTTATTTAATATTTTCTATTTTTTGGTCGGTGAGAAAAAAAATTAATTATATGCTTTTATCTAATTAAAAAGGGATTGTCAAGTAGATAATGACACTTTTGATTCATTAAAGTCAAGGTTCTGGGTCAAATTTCCCCTTAAAATTGAAGGAACAGAATCATTATCCTTGAATTTCCACATATCTTCCTTCTTTTTTTCTTCATAGACAACAGCTCCATGAAAGTGAAATGCCACGAGTTTAGTCATTAATTAGTGTTTTCAGTGTGACTTGGAGCTATCACATTCACAATATCTAACTTAGCATCACTCTTATCCTAATCAATTCAACTTCGAGAAATGTTGGAAGTAATTGCCCTCCTTTAGGACAGCAACAAAACTGCTTGAGTCTAGTTCCAATAAAAATGAATAACTAGCTATTAGTTTCATGTGAGTACACAGAATTGAAATTTTCCAAAGCACTTTCATTTTGCTGGCTAATGCCAAATCCATGCTATCTTTTTAAGTCAAAAGATAAAATCAATAACAGCAACAAATATAATTTTCAAGAACAGGATGAAGTGTGAACATAGTATTTTGAGCAATTTAAAGAGTGGTGGTGAACAGAGATTCCTCTTTCAACTCTACACACCCAGATCTTCTACAGGCAAGACAAATCTATCTATACTTTCAGCTGAACCGACAACATGTTGGCTCACGTTTACTGCAACAAGTTTGGATTTATTTTCCTACCATTTCTTTATAGAGTAAGAGAAATCTAGAAAAAGTCTACCCAGATCAGTTTAAAATGTTTCCGAAAGTCCTTTTCTCTTCAAGAGATATGATAGTTTCAAAGGCATGAATCAATGCTTTAACCTTGCCCTTCCGAGTTTCAACAAGCTTTCTTGTTGTTTCTTCAATCACATTATTATACAATCCTTCTCCATCCTTCTTGTCCTTCACATCTTGACGTCTCAAAACAACCTTCTCTGGACCAGTTATAGCAGCAGCCTTGGAATCAGTGGCGTTGTCCCTTTTAAGGCTTTGCAGATTATCTTTGTCAATTTGAGTTTCAGCCAATTCTCCATTCAACTTTTGGCAGTCCTCGTCTTCAGAAAAAACAACCTCAACATCTTTTAGAGGCCTTCCGTTCTCCTCAGTTTCCAATGTGTCCACACTAGCCTGGTGGTATTCAAGTTCATGGTTTTGTGGAAAAACATCCTCCTCCGATTCAGTATTTGCATAGTCAGATTCCTTTTGGTCTTCTTGCGGTGAGGTTTGAGAAATTGAGGAGGGTGAAAAGTTGGGTGATGATGACAAATCAGAAAGGGAAGATTCAATTTCCTGGCTTTCGTTTTGATCAGATTGTGAACTTTGGTTTGCACTTTCCATCTTGATGACATACAAAGTCTTTTCCTGAGCCTCCTTGTTGTGCTTTTCAGGTTCTACTTCCATAGCAGGTTGATTCATAAAACGAGGCACAATTTTCAGGCCTTTGTGCTTTCTTGCACTAAGGCTTCCAATGCCTCTGGATGAAGACTTGGGTGAGGTTGCTCTCTTTTTCAACTTAACCTTACTAATCCTTTGGCCACCAAGTCCCTCAGAAGAAGATATGGTCTTCATCGAAGTCGCATGCTTTTTGGACAACTGCATTTCTTTATCTTCAAAAGAAGACACCTCTGATGAAGCTTGCTTCATCGTAGACATAGATTTTGACGAATCTTTGACCATTTGGGAAGTTAATTTTGGATGAGTTTTCACCCTCTCAGAAGTTGCTGCTGGTGAAGATTCCACCCTTTTGGATGTTGGTTTTGATGGAATTTCCACCTCAAGACTTAAAGAAAACGATGATTTGACCCTGACAGATGATGCTTTGCCTGTGTTTGCCAGAACTTTATTCCCTGTTTGTTTTTGGATTTCAGATGATTTTGATGGGATTTCCACCTTATTTGTGTCAGAGGCATCAGAAATCTGAAGCACAGAATTGACAGATTCACTGTTTTTCACATTTGACATCTTTGTTGGCTTGGAATCAAGTGATGCTTTCGGTTTGGCAACTGATATCGTTATCCCACCAATACTGTCCTCTGAAATTCGGGAAAGTGCTTTTCTTCCAGCTCTCTTAATCATGGAAAGTTTCTCCTTTGCTTCCTCTGCATCCATCCTCCCATATTTACAAATATCATGACAGGAGCCAGTAGATGCTCTCAGATAATGAGGAACCACAACAACTTTTCTTTCATTGTTTCCAGACCTTGCTACTCCAGCTGAGTGCCTTCTTAATGCAGTACCACTTGACATTGTTACTCCTGGGATCACTGATGAATCAACCCTTGCCTCAACTATTTTTGATCGGCTATGCAGAACAAGATCCAATGCAGATATCCTTAAATATAAGAAACAAAACTATGTTTAAATAAAAGTAAAAACGAAGTATTTCAGAACTAAATTTCAGTCCAAGTACATAATCAATATCTACAATGGTTTAAGATTAGAGGCAGCAAAATTTATTAACCATGCTTCAAAACTAAATACAAGAGTATTTCAGATAACAAGAAAAGTACCATTCTCATAGCGCAATCTTTGGAAGCTAACAAAAACAGAATATGTTTCAACTACTCTCAATTTAGGCTAAAAAATTTCATACCATTCAGCAAAATAAATGATTGTATAATTCTTTTATGACTTGACACTCAAACAAGCATCTGAAACTGAGAATGAATAAAAGAAAATTACTGCACAAAACGCTAAGGCACCAAAGAAATTAGTGGGACACAAGTCATACAGCATGTAACTGCGTCAGAATTACTTGTTTTAAAAATAACTATTTTCCATAGATTAAAACACTGCCATTCTAAAAATAAGATATGTAACGGTAATCAGCCATAAGGAGTAAATATATAGAAAGGAAATGAAATCATAAAAAACTGATAAAAAACAAAAAACTAAGGTCTTGTTGGGTTTGAAGAATCACGCTCTATTTTCGTTTGTTGTTTTCACAAATAATTCTATTTTGATTTTTGCTTTCAATGATCACAAAAAGGTGAAAGCAACTAATACCATTTGTGTTCTTCCTGAGAATTCTAGCATGAACTTTCTTCAGATGTGAAGATTAGAGGCAGATCCAAACATATTATTCAACAAATAATATTCTCACGTCTAAAACACTTTTTCTTAAAGTGGAAATGTCTCAACCAAGCATCTATAAGCTAACTGACCCTAACGAAAAAAAAAGGCACGCGTCAAGCACATCAATAACAAAAGTACCAGACCAATCAACTAAGAGGAAAATAACTAGAAGATTATATTACAAGCAGGTACATTTGATCGCAATAATCAACTTAAACACTCGAGAGGTAATAAAGTGCAAAAATATTCATCCAAAACAAAAAAAAGTGCGATGATGCATGCATGCATCACTGATCACCCATTCCATGCAAACACAAAACACACAATTGAAGAAATATTCTAACTAAAGCATCACCTTAACCCGATTCTTCAAGTTTCAGAACCCACAGAACCGTAATGACCAAGCAAACTTCTGAGCAAAACACACACCGAAATGAACCAATCGAAGATAAAGCAGCAGAGACAAATGTCAAAGCATGCTCTTAAAATCCACCAAGATCACATTTTTCAGCAAATACACTTGTTTTTTGGAGAAAACTTGCAAACCCAGATGATAATATTTTCAGAAGAACGTACCTTTGTTTTATACGTTCACACCGGAGCCTCAGAATCAAACGGGTGCTTCAACAGAAAAGCGAGGAAATGGGAAACAGAACGTAACAAAGTGAACACTGAACCACCCCTTTTGAAGGGTTATTTCTTTTGGGAAGAGAACGTGCGAGCAAGAAAGCAACAGTTTCTGGATTTTGTTTCTTCTGCTTCGTTCGTTGAGCTTGTTACTTCACTACGCGTTTGTTATGTTATTGTGTTATTATAGAATTCAAAAATAGAAAATATAATATAAAGGAATTTGAGGAAAAATAAATAAATTCGTTATTTTTTGATCTTTAGTGTCCCATTCGAAATCTGAATATTTAATGCAGTCATGAACCGGTTTAATGTCTTTTTTTTTTTCAAATTTTGCAAGCATTTAAATTAAAGTATTTTGATTTCGGTCAAAATGTGAAAATGTATTTTTAAAATTCGATGATGTGGAGAATTAATTTTGGATTTGAATTATTTTTCAATTCAAATTTCGAATCGCTAAATTTAAAAAAAAGTAAAATGAAACTCCTTTTTAACTTTTTTTTTACCAAAAAAATACTTAAAATTTACAAAAAAAATATATTAATATTTCCAAAACATTCACTTTAACACATTTTTATTATTATTTAATTAAAATTTACCAAAAATTATTAATATGTGGTCCACATCTTGTCATTTAATATTATCACACCAAATGAATGTTTGCATTCATTTTTATCATTTAATACTTTTTTTCAGTTAAAATTTGAATAAACATAACGTTTGGTTAACGGCATGTTGTTAAAAACGCCCAAAAAATATATGTTAATACATTAACACGCAATTCTTTTGGTTTGAAATTCATTTACCAAGCTCTTTTGGCAATAGCTTTTATTCCGTAATAATGGTATTGGTTTGACTATCATTGCATAACAAAGGAGATTACAAAAATAACTTAAAGTTAAATAACTTATTATTAATAATAATCTTTTTTTGTAGTAAATAAAATCGAATAGATGTGAAGCAAATTATTAAAACTAAGATATCGCTTATTCATTAATATAATGTATAAAAAACTAAATTATAATTGATTAAAATTTTAGTAATTCAAAATTCTATTTATCTGAAGAAATATTTCGTCAATTTGATTGTGTATTAAATTTAGCAGAGGTATTTAGTATAAAAAATATGAAATTAAATATTCAAGGTAAGAAAAGTTATGTGACTTATAGATATTTTCTTGTCAAAAAATAAAATTTCATATATATATATATATATATATATATATATATTAGAGTAAATAAAAATATATTTTTAGAAGACCAAAATACATTATATTAATATAAAAAAAGTACAATGTGTGTTATTCTAGTTTGTTAGTTATAGGCATAATTGGCAATATTCCCAATAATCAACCATATGTATTTATGGTGTAAAATACATAAACCATGCAAAATATTAAAATGCAAAAAACTTTGAATTAATAGCTCCCATATTTCGACAACATAGAAGCCTAATAGTATGATTGATGAATCCATGGAAATCCTTACAGTTCTATTATTATTACTTATAATAGTAACAACTTTATGCTTAATAAATAATAATATATTAATAATGTATTGGTTCTTATAACATTATATAAAAATGTATTTTAAAAATGATTTATTATTGATTGACCATGTATAACTACTTTGTTTTAAACTATTCATTGTAGGATTAAATTTTATTTTTTTATGAAATTTGCCATTGATATTGTCACCTCCCGAAAGTTTTCTATGTTTTGATACTCAAAATTTAATAAACATAATATTTTGTCTTGAGAATTACTTTATACTCTTGAATGGACATATATTCTAGTCAAATATTTTCTTAAAACATTCTAACAAAACAACATGTTAATATCATTAATTTAAAAATAACAAAATAATTGTTAGAATCAAATTAATATATTTATTAAATATTATTATAATCAAAAATATTTTTTTAAGATATCATTTTCATTATAGGTAACGGAAGTAAAAATCTAAAATATTTTTTCTACAAATTTAGAAAAAAAAAATTAGTAAACTAAAATGACACGTGGATTTAATTTGAATACACCAATAAATGTGTAATTTTTTTATATTATCATCAAATAATAGATATTAGATTGTAGTATAGTTGAAAATGACTTAATTTTTATAATAATTACTTGAAAAATTATACATAAAATATCGTTTTAAACAACTTACTGTGAAAAAATTTTATATTTACAATATATTAAAATTATGCTCTAAAAACATAGTTCATTTTTTCTTGAAAATAAAATAATTCGAACGAAATTGAATATGAAAGAGAGTGGGAAGAAACTCTCTAAAGTTATATCAATATTTCAATTTATAAATATATGATTTGCATATATTTTACCATAGGTAATTTAATAGAAAAAACAATAATTTATAACCTACAAATTGACTAGTCTAAATAACCAATTAAAAACTACGTATAAATTGTAGAAAGAAATTGACATTAATAAATCAAGTTAAACAAAATAATTACTGAATCTCAAACTAGTTTTAAACTTTTTACAAAAACATGATGGTGTGGTGTTACATCAAAATATTTGTTATAAAAATCTAACAGAATTTATCATCATATATGTCGATTTGTGATTAAATGATAATGTTAAAAAAATTACATGTTTCTTAAATTACTCAAATTGATTATCAACTCTACCTAATCTGACACAAATAAAAAAGTATACAATTTATAATTAAATTTAATTAGATTAGGTAAAAGAGTAGTTTAAACTTAATTCAACATAAACTACTTACATCCTTATCACTATAGTCTTTCATTTCAATCATATTTTTTTTTTTTTTCATTGAGAGTGCTTGAACTTCAAAACCTTACTTAAACAAGTTAGTCTTATCTTGCTACCTTTAAAAAAAATATGTGTTTTCCTTAAACAAATAAAGAACATTTTAAAACCGAACTTTTTTTAAAGTATATAAGCTAAGTTCAACTTAACTTGATAAAATATAAGATTTCATACTTGAATTTCTTGTTAAATTAGGGTTTTATTTTTGAACTTTTTACCCCAATTAAACAAGAAGAGACCAAAATTTCTATTGGATTTGAGCTTCCATTTAATACCTGAATTGAATTTAGGCTTTTTTTTTTTTTCCGACAACTAAAGATTGCAACCTATACCCGATTGGCTTACATAACAACATGTTTTAGTTAGTGTATAAAACTCAATTAACTTTTGACACCAAATGTTAAAAAATATTAGTAGCATTTGACCAGAGAGACTAATATGTATTTTGCTTGACAAAACAAAATGGCGAAAGAGAACAGAAAAGGAATTTTCAAGGAAAAGGAAAGAATTGAGTATTTTGTGGATGGTAGCTGAGTGGTGCTTCCCTCCTCATAATCACCCAAACTAAGTCCAAACACTTCTCTTAATTCCTTATTAAGTTCCAATAATGTATTATCAACAAACATACACATACTCTTACAAGTAAACATTTTGTTACTCAATTCTAATTGGTCACATTATATTTTATATTTATATCTCGATGTTATACATTATGTCATTTTTGTTTAGTTTTGTATCACTCAGTCATATATTAACCAGCATTTACACAAGTGCATAACTCAGGCTTAATAACCATGTAAAATATATATTATCAGGTTCATAAATATTTTTAAAAAATTAAATCAAATACCATTTTCAAAGTTAACTTGTAGAAATTATATTAAATTGATTTGTTAAAAATCTTACAAAAGTTAATTTAGCTTATGAAGAAAAAAAATCATTTTTTTTTAAATATTTATGCAGAAATTTATTCCATCAAACCCTATATTTATTGGAAAGTCATATATATATATATATATATATATATATATATATATAACTAATATACTTGATTTTAATGTTATTGGAAAATCAAGTCTAGTTTGGGCATGTAAGCTGGATCCATGAAATGCTCTTTAAGAAATATGACTTTAGCTTAAGATTTCAGCTACAATTTTTTATCCTTGAGTTATCAAGCTTTTGGTTGTATTTGAGAGATAGTATATAAAGGCTTGAAGCCCATGTAAATCCTTCATCCAAACTATGGATGTTTTTAGTTAAAGGTCTTAAGTATATATTTTTTATCAGAGACAATTATGTTTTAGTAGAAGAAAGTGATAATGAATTTTTTGTTTGAGTAAAATGACCATTTTAGGATCCAATCTCTCTTACCATTAGACATTTCCTATGCCAAATATCTCACTTTATTTTTTATATTTTTATTCCTCAAATTAATAAGCATAAAGACTGGATATCTTAATTTAAACAATTTATATTCATAATTTTCTCTAATTTAAAAAGCCCACATCTCTTCTTTAATTTCTATAATAAAAGATAAAAGGAGTCTACACAAGTTTGTCGAAGTAGTGGAAGCATTCTAAGAGACACCTAATAAAATAAAATCCTCCCTAGATGTATATAAAAATACTAATACACATTACTTTCATTATCTTTTAACAAAGACATTTTTCCTTCCTGTAATCCGTTTGGGTTAGTTTGAAAATAAAAAATAGGGAAATTTAATTCAATGGACTGTTCACAATAAATATCTGGCCTGCGTAACAATGTTTAAAATTTAAATTCCTAAAGAGACATACTTAGATTTCTAGACTACTTCTTATTGAGTTTTGAACAAAGACACATAAAAGATACTCTTCAAAATAAGGCCTTTTCCAGTATAAACCCCAGGGAATATCACTAAAAACAAAGCATACAATGTTGCATATGTAACCGGGCAAATAACTCCACTAACAACAATATTACAAATTACAATTAGTAAAAATAAAACTGTAAAGTATTAATAAACATAACTTGATAATACAATACATCAGGCTGTTCTTATGAAGTTCACATACCGATAAAGCAACCATTTGCCACAGGAAATGGCAAAATCATTACTCATTACCTTATTCACTCCAGGGCCTTGGTTGGTCATCATCAAAATAGTTTGTGCCAAAAACTGATATCCTTCCTCCCAACCAGTCATGTTCAACCAGAGCTAAAATCCCACAAACTGTCCTGAGATTGACTGGGGCTATATGTGATAAGATAAATGATACAGCTTTTAAATGGAGATGTTGGCTAATTTGCAATGTAAAAGACACTGGATGAAGGGGTCCGCAAGGTGAGGTAACCTTACATTGATCATGCTTTCAAAGCAGAAGACATACAACCTCATTCTCAATTGATAATTTCCCTGACAAGCCAATCCAAACTAGGATATGCAAAGTACAAGATGAGAAATGATGGGAGAGCAAACAGAATGGTAACAAGTATATACAGAGCCAGAATGGCTGCACTGGCAGGTATTGCATATAAGACAATCAAAAGAAAGATAATGATCAATGGGAACTTTGCAGTCAAGTGAACAAATAAAACCAGCGACTTCCGCAGAGATGCATGCAGGGTTTCTATACTAAGGTAATTACTGGTATTGCCATGATTCTGATTGGAAATTGAAGACTCTGGATGAGAAATTTGTCCTCTATGATGGCTGCTATGGCTTACTTGGCTTACTGTTGTTAATCTGTCTTTAATTGGCCAAGCTGGTTGATGATCCCCGTACCCACTAGAATGTGACTTCACTCCATCACCGTTCATGCTCTCAACCATCCAAAGAAGAAAGTAGTTCTTGCGAGGGAATTTCAGATTTCCCTGGTACACTAAACGGAGAGACAAAAGGTTACACCATGGGCAGGAGATAAACAGTGGAAGCTGAATCGGCAGTGTTGGAAATTTCACCACAGCCCATTGTAATCCAAGGATGCAATTTTTACAAAGAGTGTGACCACACCATAACACATAAGGCACATTTTCAACAATGTTAAAGGATTCCCAACAGATTGGGCATTCCAGCCTTTCCTCTCTGCTCACCACAGAAGTCTCGTCATCAGAATATTCTGAAGCAGGGTTAATTGGTTTTGGAGCATCATTTTTCAGACCCACACTCCCAGCAATGACACTAGATGCAAAGTTCCACATTCTGAATCACGCTACAATACTATAGAAATAACCAAGAATCAGGCATCATTTGGTCCTCAATTTGATCATTATCGATGACATCAAAGCATCAAGTCTAAACAATATAATCTGTGACAGAGGTGTAGCGGGTTTAACCTAAATCAAAACAAGTGTCAGAACACACCCTGCAACACATTCACATTATATTGAGAAGTGATGTATTAACAGAAATTAAACATTTCCTTAAAAATAAAATGTTATACATATACATGCACTTCAAAATGAACAGATTCTGTGAGCATTATCAACTATGATTCACAAATATGACACATCGGATTCAAGGGTCATTTTATACAAATTGTTTGTCATAATTAGCTTCTTAAAGCATAATGCATCAGAATAAAACACTAACATTCAATCAATTCATGACAGCACCCAAATCAATGTTTTGTTCTGAAGAAAGAAGAACCCTAATAGAAGGAAAAGAAAGAAAGAATGTGAAATGAGATGAAAATAACCTCTAAAACATGTGAGAAAATAGAAAAAACCTACCGAAACTGGAAGTGATTGCACGGAAAATTCATGATAGATCACAACCCGAGATTGGACTTCTTTTAGCAAAAAGGAAAGAAAAAGAAGGTTAAGGAAAATATCGCTACCATTTGTTCGGTCACCATCTCTAGAAAAATAAAATACATTTGGATTGGATTTTTTTTCTATTTAAATCTATTTTTCAAATGCTACACGTGGATGAAAGAAATTAAATATAATAAAGTTTGATTTTTTTATAAATAAAATATTTTAATTACTACTAAATGTATAAATTATTTCATGTTTAATAATTTGGTAACAAATATGAGACGAGAAAATAATATATATATATATATATATATAT
>Ga0123340_1004391_pt1 | contig 13366 bp, 9 predicted proteins | sample SirMexnodulemix_FD_89961 | JGI IMG/M metagenome (GOLD analysis project Ga0123340, IMG submission 89961) | Root nodule microbial communities of legume samples collected from Mexico - Siratro Mexico nodule mix | ecosystem: Host-associated > Plants > Roots > Nodule | place: Mexico: Nepantla... | reverse complement strand
AGTGCAATGAGAAAATGAGATCCGCTTTTCCCTCTCAAATTATCCTGCATTTTCAGATGAGAAATGACAAAAGCAACCCTTTACAAAAAGACAAACATGAACCACGTAAGCAGACAAGAAGTTGGCTTTCTCTTTCTTTGCCACGCGGGATGGCAATGACACGTCGGAGTGTCAAATGGAGGTAAGAGAAAAATGAGTGTCAAAGTAACATTTTCCTATTGTAACAGCTTATGGTTACATAGTCACATATATAGTTTTACTCAATGTATATTACTCAATGTGTATAACAACACAACCTCTGTTTTTTGAGAGTTAAGTTGATTCACTACTCCAATACAATTATCATACAATTTTTCATATTCTCTTGCTAAGTTTTCTTTATTATCATAGTATCAGCTTAATTTTTTTTTTCACTGCCTTCTCTTTCTCTGCACATGGCGAATTCCTCTGATGATATGATGAATCAACAAGTTACTTTAAATCTACAACAGTTGTAGAATTTGCTTGCCAACGCTCATCAATTTCAGTCTCCTTCAACTCGGGATCCTCCGGATAATCCCTTTTATATACACCCCAACGAAAATTCTGGCATTAACCCTATATCTTTCCTTCTCATGCCTTCTAATTTTCATGCTTGGAATGTGCCATGAAGCTCGGTTTAAAGTCCAAGAACAAATTACAATTTGTCGATGGCACGATTATGAAGCCCGAACCCAATTATTCCTCCTATGCGGCTTGGGATCGTTGCAACACATTTGTCCTCTCTTGGATTAATCATTCTCTTTCTCCTGACATCTACAACAACGTTCTCTGGTTTGACGATTGTTATCTTCTATGGAAAGATCTTCACCATCGCTATTATCAGGGTGATATTTTTCACATTACCCTTCTCCAAGAAGAACTCTATTCCATCAAACAAGGTGATTTCTCCATCACGGCATATTTTACGAAACTCAAATTGGTTTGGGAAGAGCTTGAGAGTTACATACCTATTCATGACTGTGCATGAACCGATGTTTGCACTTGTGGTTTAGAGATTGTTCGCGAATACTGCTGCAAGGAATACGTGATTAGGTTTCTTCGCGGTTTAGACGATCAATATTCAGGGGTCCGTTCACAAGTCATGCTGATTAAACTTCTCCCTAATATTGAATCTACTTTTTCTTTGCTCACTAAGCAAGAGCGGCAATTCACCTCTCCCATTTAGGAGGCTATCACTTTGTTCACTAATGCGCCTCCCACCAGTACTGGACGTGGTTCATTTCCCTCTCGCGGTCGAGGTAATAGAGGCAGAGGTGGTCGAAATTTCTCTGCTGGCCGAGGCAATGATAATCCCAATTACTATAAAAAATTCTTTACTCATTGTCATAAAGGTGGACATACTAAGGACGAGTCTTTTGAGCTTCATGGTTACCCTTCGCATTGGAATTTCAAGAAAATTCCCACTGACAGCGTCATTCACAATGTTTCTTCTGGAGCGGTTGTAGAAGAAACTTCTTCTAATAGTATTTTAGATAGGAAAGATGAGACCGTGGAGGACAAGGTTATTTTCACCAAGGAGCAACAATTATGTCTCTTAGATTTGTTACAACCTGCTTCACAACATTCTCCTCATCAACTTAATCTTAACCCACCTCCATCTTCAGGTATATTTGTTTCCATACAGTTTTACTGGTTGTTAGATACTAGTGCTACAGACCATGTGTGTTTTAGTCTTCAATTTTTTTACACATACAAACGTATTAAGCCTATTATTGTTCATCTTCCAAATTGCCAAACTGTTGAAGCACATATCTCAGGAACTGTTATTTTTTCACCATATTTTTACCTCACCAATGTCCTTTTCATAGCTTAGTTTTCTTCCAATCTGATTTCCATCTCTAAACTTACTTCTATATTGTCTTGCAAACTCATTTTTTCTCCTACTAAGTGTGAAATCCAGGATTTGGTCTCATTAAAGATGATTGGAGTTACTGAAGAGCACCACAGTTTGTATGCAATGAAGAATCCTACGCCTTACGGGTATGCTATGCCATCTGCAATTCTGCCTTCTCCTGCATCATCCAAAATCTGTTAAGACTAGGCCATCCCTCTTTTGATAAAATCCATGTAATAAAGCAAATAGACCTCACAGTTGAATGTTTTAATAATCATACTTCTTGTGATGTCTGTCATTATGCAAAAATGAAAAAGTTATCTTTTTCTCCAAGTTCCACTGTTTCTCATTCTGCTTATGATCTCTTACATGTAGATATCTAGGGTCCCTTTAGTATACCTCCAATTTTGGGTCATAAATATTTCTTAACTATAGTTGATGATTTTTCTAGATACACATGGGTTTTTTGCATGAAAACCAAATCTAAGACACGGCTAACATTAGAAACCTTCATTAAACTCATTCACACTCAATTTTCACAAAGTTGTAAAATAATTAGGAGTGACAATGGACCTGAGTTTAACATGATTGATTTCTTTCATAAAAATGGTATTCATCATCAAACATCTTGTGTGGAAACCCCTCAACAAAATGCAGTTGTTGAACATAAGCATCAAAGCATTTTAAACATTGCAAGAGCTCTTTTGTTTCAATCCAAGTTACCCATCTGTTTTTGGAACTATGCTATCACTCATGTTGTTTTCATTTTGAATAGACTTCCTACTACTACTTTGAAAAATCTCACTCCTTTTGCAGCATTACATCAACAAGTTCCAAATTATTCTGAACTTCGGCTTTTTGGTTCACTTTGTTTTGCCACCTCTTTAAGCGCAAATAGATCCAAATTTGACAAAAGAGCATGCAAATGCATTTTTTTAGGATATCAAAGAGGGACCAAAGGATATCTATTGTATGATTTGCATAACATAGAAATTTTTTTGTCAAGACATGTTGAATTTCATGAACATATTTTTCCTTTTTCTATGCATGACACTTCTTCCACCACCTCTTCTTCATCACCACCAAAAACACATTTTTGGGATTTTTTTTTTATCAACCACATTCTATTCTTACTACTGTGGAACCTGGTGCATCCTCTATGTCTTCTCCTCTTGTTCGTGATACCAATATCTTGCCTGCTAATTTTTCTGACACTGATTCACACATTTCTCCTAATATTTCTTCCCATGACTCTCAAAATAGCAGACCTATTCGGATAAGGCAAAAACCTTCTTATTTGCAGGATTATTATTGTAATACAACCGTTGTAGCTCACACAGCTTTGTCATCCTCAAATTTTTATCCACCACCAGATTGTCATAATCAAACAGCTTCTTCCTCTCTTGATTCTATATCTAAACCCACCACCTACAAGGATGTTGTGAAGCATGAATGTTGGAACAAAGCTATAGTAGAAGAATTGAAGGCTCTTACTAATAATAATACTTGGTTTCTCACTTCTCTCCCTCCTGGAAAGAAAGCTATTGGAAATAACTGGATTTTTAAAGTCAAATATAAAGCTGATGGAACTGTTGAGAGACATAAGGCTAGATTAGTAGCTAAAGGCTACAATCAAACTAAAGGACTAGACTACATGAAGACTTTTAGTCCTGTTTCTAAGATGACAACCATTCGGGTTCTCTTAACGCTGGCTGAAACTAATAATTGCTACTTACACCAACTAGATGTCAACACAGCTTTTCTCCATGGTGACTTAGAAGAAGAGGTTTATATGACTGTTCCTCTCGGGATGATAAATTCTGAAAATAGTGACTTGGTTTGTCACCTTAAGCAATCCATCTATGGTTTGAAACAAGTCAGCAGACAGTGGAATAAAAAAACTCACCTCTATTATGTCCTCTTATAGTTTTGTTCAATCAAGGGCTGATTATTCTTTGTTTGTTAAGAAACATGAATCTGATTTCACTGTCATTTTAATTTACGTTGATGATTTACTCATTACTAGAAATTCTCTTTCTGCTATTCAGAATGTATAGACTATTCTAAATGATACTTTCACTATCAAGGACCTTGGAGATGCTAGATTCTTTCTTGGCATGGAACTAACTCGTTCTACACATGGAATTTTTTTATTTGAAAAGAAATATGCTCTTGAACTTCTCCAAGATACTGGTTTAATTCGGTTGTTAAACTGTAGAAGTTTGGTAGTGATCTCTTTCATGATCCCGTTGCATATCGACAACTTATTGGGAGATTGGTATATCTTACTAACACTCGACCAGATATCTGCTTCTCGATTGGTTTACTAAGTCAATTTATGGATAAACCTACGATTGAAAATCATCAAGTTGTGCTTCGTATCCTCAAGTATGTGAAAATGTCTCCTTCTCTTGGTTTGTTTTTCCCGACTGTTTCTGATCACAAACTCACAACATTTGTTGACGTTGACTGGGGCTCATGCTTAAACACCCGCCGCTCCACTACAGGGTACTGTTTCTTTTATGGTCAAGCTTTGCTCTCCTGGAAATCAAAGAAACAAAACATGGTAGCTCGCAGCTCCGCTGAAGCTTAATATCTCTCACTCGCAGTAGCAACGTGTGAAGCTCAATGGTTGAGCTACTTGCTTGCTAATCTTCACCTTCTTGTAAAAGAATCCATCACTCTATTTTGTGACAATCGTTCCTCCATTCACATAGCTTACAATCCGGATTTTCATGAACGCATAAAACACATTGATATGGACTGCCACATTGCTCGAGAGAAGGTTCTTGCTAGATTGATACATCTTCTTCCTATTGCTTCTCATCAACAAACTACTAATATCTGTACCAAAACGTTACATCTAGGACCTTTCTCTACTCTGTTAACCAAGCTCAACCTTAAAAGCTTTTATGGTTAAGCTTGCGGGAGGATATTAGTCTACAGAAGTTTTTCTGTTTTTGGGTACTGTTACAACTGTCATTCTCTCTCTTTTAAATCTGTTAGAATATTGTAACAGTTTATGGTTACAGTCACATCTTTCCTTGTATATCGTTTTACTCAGTGTATATAACAACACAACCTCTGTTTTTGAGAGTTGAGTTGATTCACTACTCCAATACAATCATACAATTTTTCATATTCTCTTGTTGAGTTTTCTTTATTATCCATTTATTCAACTTGATATTATTTTAGTTGTGTGAATTGTATGATTGTTGAAATGTTATGTAAAAATATGATTATATGTCTTTGTGTATAATTGTTGGACTTAGAATGTTATGAAGTTGAATATAAGATAAACCAATATTTATGAGTATAATTAGTGTTAAAGGATTATTTTATATTTTCTACATGACAGAAATAAAAAATGTTGTGAGTAATGATTATATGTATCACTTAACATTTAAGAACATAGATGTTTAAGCGAGAGAGCATATTGTTTAAGCTATAATGAGACTTGAGCAAAAGATATCGAGACAATTATCTCTCTTTTAGAACTTTTATTGCTTAAACACTAATTGGTCACTTAGACGATAATGTATAATGGTGGTGCATGGTCTTTTTTGGATCCCATTGCAGCATGAAACAAGTAGTCTCATTCAAGCGACAAGTTATCCCTCAAGTTTTAAGACAAAACCTAGTACATAGTGTTTCAAGAAGTTGATTGACTCTACAACAAGTCTTCCCACTCAAGAGCTAAAGTGACGCTTGAGCAATATAAAAGGATGAATGATCTCGAGCAATAAGTAGACATTCAAGTTGGCAAGAAACTGAATACATTTTCTCTCCTCTATATCTAGTGTCACTAAAGTGATGTAACATTGCTTAAGAAAGGAAGTTTTGCTTTGTTAGAAGAAGCAAGGATGCTCAAACAAGATGAGTTTGTTCAAGCAACTCGTAACTGATATTAGGTGTTATACCTACTCGCGTATTACTACCAGATTCAAACAAAATTTATGCAATTTAATCTCATTCAATATATTTTATGACGATTAATGATATCTTTATGATGATTAAGTATATGACAAATACTCTGCTATCAATTACCATAGTTCATATTTATTAGAAATAACTCAAATCTAGCCTCAAAAGGGCCCATAAATAAAGACAAATCTCACACGAAGTACTCATTTCATCTTATACTTATTTACTTATATTAGTTCTATATTCTTATTGACTTGAGTATTGGAGAATCTTCTATAAGTAGATCTTCACTCAGTGTTCATCAGTCAGGCGTTGCAATTATTATTAGAGGAGATACAACTCAGTTAAAGCTCAATTTTCCTCAAAAGCAACCCTACTTCACTTCAGAAGGTTCTAGTCCATTTTCGGTGAGAACGTTTGGCACCCACTGTGTGGCAAGATAAAAATTTTCTTACCACTACAAGACAACATGATTGTTCTCAAATTATATTAGGTTATTTATTTTACCTGAGGGGTATAAAGCATAATGAGCATTAACATGCAGGAGAACTTTGGAATAGTGCATTATTAACATTTCACATAAATGTTTTATCACACTTGATGATCAATTAATCATAAGTTTGAACCAACCAAAATCTCTCTATATTTACAAGGTAAAGTTGCATACAATAACTCTCTTTTGTACCTTCCCATAGAAAAGATCATCAAGCTGCATCTTAATTTTATATTCACACCAACCATATATTTTCATGTGATTTAGATGAAAATGCATTGAAAAAAATATTTTCATATTAATTAAACATTTTGTAAATGGATTTTTCTATCAAAGTAAAAAAACCATCCATCTAATTCTTCAATCACAAACTTAATATTATTTTATCTTCATCATAAAACTTTTATTTATAAACCTTTTTCCAATTATGCTTTTTAAAAAAATGTGATAGTAAATAAAAAAAAATATTTGTCAAAAATTGGGCATCAAAGGATAAAAATATTGTTGCTTGATGATATTTTTCTTTTTCGGAACATAACTTCTAATTTCCCATTGAAAAAAGAGTAAAAGTATCCGACAATGATATTAACAAGTATTATTATTTGATTATTATAAGCATTAAAATTATAATTACTTTTCATTATTTTCTATTTTGAAGAGTATAATGAAAATAAATTTAAGTTATCAACCAGATTAACATACATCATCTTTATTTTTACTACTAGTGGAAGATAAATGCACATGGGTGCTTGGATACCTAAATGTGACCATCTAAGTTTGTTTGTTTTTTTTTTTTAGTGAAGGGCCTACATATTGCATAAGCCCACATTCTATCACACTGATGCAACAAAGTCAATGTTCACCTATAACCCTGCTTCACTCGCGATCTAGCTGGTGATTTTGATCCAATTTGGTGAATCCAAATTAGAAACACGTGAAGCTGGAGATTTTCAATTCATATGATTCTATGCAGTAGGCCACATCTTCAAATTAATATGGTAAAATTGATTTGCATTGGTTTGCCCTATCTTCAATTTAACATGGTAGAATTGAGTTACAATTCCTTTGATTTCAATATATTTAATTTCACGAGTGGACTCACATTTGCCATCTAATTGATTTGATATATTGAATTTTTCTAATGGTGCATGTGTTCAAGCTTTCCTTAAACACTTTTGTTTGCATGAGTGACAACCGCTACATAGGATATACTTTTGCACAGTTTTAACCTATCCGATAGAATTTTTAGAAGGGTTGCATCAAGATTGCTAATGAAGCCATTATCTTGGAGAAGCCCAATCCATTTTCAACCACCACTTCGTGATTCTTCTCCATATTCAACACTGAGTAAATAATTATGTAGGCATCATGACTAGTGGGCATGATTGAGTACGGTGCTTCACCGTAACCTCGAAAAGATTGTGGAAAATATGGTACGATATGAATTATCCGTCGTGTGTAAGAATCATTAGGAAATCAACAATATCATTTGAATTAACTCTGATTGTCACTTTCTCGATTGTCTTCACTTCGAGTGGCGCTCATGATTAAGGAGTCATATTTGATGATTGTCATGAAGCATACTTTCGATTTCACCATATCACTCCACTAGATGCTAAGGTGATGTCATCAAATCATTACCATGTGAAACAAAACATTGTTGACAATAATGCCTAGAAAAGCACTTTCATAATTATTGTCGTGCGAATAATGTGCCCAGTCTAATATCTCATGAATTATTATTGTTACTGGATATAGAATGTGGTAGTGTAAAAGTACATGTCTAGGAAAGTTGTGGCAAGGAAAGACTTGGTATTTAAGTGTGTCCATTAGCGACCCACCTCTCTTTCCTGGGAACTTACCTGGTGTATAAGTTCACGATCTACAATCATTGTTCTAGTAAAAAAAATTGTTCATGAAGAGAAATTCATAAGTCAACAACAAATTGTATCAACCAGGTCATATCAGGGTCCTTTATCAAGATTCACAGGTGAATGAGTGTACACCAAAGGTTACGTAACTTTGTTGACAACCTTTGGGACAAGCATGACATACCAAACATTGATAGTTCGGTACATCCTAGTTGAGGCAGATACTTCTTACAATGCATTTATCAACCATCGAACGCTTAAGCTCGGTGTCATTATTTCTATACCACACATGGCTATCAAGTTCCCTTCTAAAGATGGTACTATTATTACAAGAAAATACTCAAAGTAGCATATACTTGGTTAAGACTCCTTCCGACAACAGTACCACCCAGACCAACTTTACTTTGGTGTTACTAGAAAGATGTGACACCATCCCACAATATCTTGACATCCAATGAATTATTTCAGGTTTCCCCAAAAGAAGAGTTGGATCTTAATCCTAAGGTCGAATTAGAGGACAATCATCCCACTTTTGACAATCCCATGATCCAGGTTTGACTCAATTCCACAAGCTTTATTTATTTTTTCATAAACAATAAGTACAATGTACTCTTTCCTTGAATTGGATTTTATCACTAAGTAGGTTTTGGAAATCAAGTTTTTAATGGGACACACACTTGAAGTTTAAAAGATTAATAAAAATATTTTAGTAAAAGTTCTCTATCACTCGGAAACCGAACAAACGTTTGAGTTGACAATATCGAGTTCATTACTTTATAAGACTAAGCAAACATTTATCTATCATTCGGAAATCGAACAAACATTTGAGTTGATAATACCAATTTCATATTCACTTCAAAACCAAGCAAACACTTAAGTTAAAATGTCAAGTTCATCATACTCGTAACTAAGCAAATGCTAGAGTTAGAACATTGAGTTTATATTCATGCGAAAACTAAGCAAACGTAAGTTAAAATATCAAGTTCATCATTACTCAAAACCAAGCTAACATTATTGAGTTCATCATCACTTAGAAATAAGCAAACACTTAAGTTCAAAAATACAAATTTCACCACTACTCAGAGGCTAGTCTAAACACTAAGTTATCAATTACTCAAATTGAATAAAATCATTTAGTCCAAATTGCTCGAGTGACTAAGACAAACACTTAGTCTAAACAGTTCCAGTAATTAAGTTCAAACGACTTAGTCCAAAATAAAGAGTTAAAATCACTCGGTTCAAAAATTCTTGATGAGTTAATATTACATGATTCTCAAAATTACTAATGAATTGAGATTACTTAGTTCCTTTGACGAAACAAGTTTGAACAAAAATCATTAAGTATATGATTACGTAAATTAGTCATTAACTAGACTATTGTCGATGACATCTAATCACATTTGATGAAAGAAATCTATCACAATTTGAGATCATTTGAACAACCATTTCACAAGTAACCTTACTTATTATTGGATCAAAATTATTTGATGACTAATTACAGACAGTAAAACTTGTTCGTCCATCAACTCGGTCCACCTGCACCTCATTTATGGATTTCGAGCTTGGGAGGCTTAGGTACCTATGCACGTATTAGTACCAGATTCAAACGAATTTGATGTAATTTAATCTCATCCAATATACTTTATGACGATTAATGGTATCTTTATGATGATTAATTATATGGCAAATTCTCTACAATCAATCACCATAATTCCTATTTATTAGGAATAACTCGGCCTTGATCCCAAAAGAGCCTATAAATCAAGACAAATTTCACAAAAAGTACTCACTCAATCTTATGCTTATTTACTTATATTAGTTATATGTTCTTACTGACTTAAGTGTTGGAGAATCTTCTGCAAGTGGATCTCCACTTAATGCTTAACTAGTAAGGCTCTACAACAATTATCAAAGGAGATAAAACTCGGTTAAAGCTCAATTTTCTTCAAAAGCAACCCTACTCCACTTTGGAAGTTTCTAGTTCATTTTCGATAAGAATGGGTGTGTTGTGTATATATGTTTTTGAATGCGTGTGTGAGAGAGAGGGGGATGATGATGGTGATGGGATGCATGTTACATATGCAATTTTATGATATACATAGTGTTGCATATTTTATGTCGATATTTTACAATATACATAGTATTACATATGAGGTTATGCATATTAATACCTATTGCGATATTATGTCTCTTTTATAGATGTGTGGTAGGGGATACCTAGGATGGTATTGTGACTCCAAGGGTGGTAATATTTAAGTACATAAACTCATTACGAAAAGGAGATATCCTAGTTTTTCTTATGGTTTAGATCACATAAGTTAACACGTCAAGTAATGAGAAGTTGGAAGAGGCTTTTGTATTAGACTGTTACAATGTAGGTGTAACAAACTACTTTAACATGAAAAGATGAGCATGGATTTTTAATATGCTAATGATATTCAGGTGTTAGTATATGGCGAAACATACTTAATACGAGTTTTGCAAAAGACATCGAGGGTCTCTAAGTTATTAAGATACAATGAGGATTTATGTAATATTAGATAGAATTGATTCAAATCTAATTTGTTGTGTTTTCTCTATACAAATATATATTATATAATATATAATATCATTCTTGTCAATGTTTTAAATTATTAGCTCACCATTGCATGTTTAATGTAAACATTATAATCATACTTGATATAGTAAAAGGTGATATTTAGGTGGTACCAAAGAAATCACATAGAGTTAGAATACTTTTTTCTTTTTAGTATTTTTTTATGTGCGTGTATGTATGAAAAATATGAAATATACAAAAATGAGCAATGTTGAATTCTGTATTAAAACTTTTACAAATTATTTTGAAATAACAGATGATATGTCAAAGATCTTAAAAAATTTAGTTTGTAAAATTTATCCTTTTTTATTTAGTTTAGTTTAATAACATGCAAGGTAAACTAGTTGAGGGAAATAAAGATTTACTTTTTGTATTTTGTATTAGCATGTCCATAAAAGCAGGCTACATCCAGTTTTTGATCAACTAATCAAGTTTCATTACGCACTAACACTATAAAGATACAAGCGAGTATTGTTTGGGCCACGACCACTTTTGGCCAAAGCAACTTGAGTATTATTTGGACAGGTAACCACTATTGACTAGAATGTTTAGTATTTTTTGGAACACTGGTCACTCTTGGCTAAAATCCTTAGTATTCTTTAGGACACAGTCACGCCTAGCTAAAATCCTAATTATTATTTGGAACAACAACCACTCCTTACTAAAATGCTAAGTATTTTTTTGTAACAAAAATCGCTCCTGGCTAAAACCTTGAGTATTCTTTAGAACAACAACCACTGATGGCTAAAACTCAGTATTTTGTGAAACATAACCAATCTTGGCTTAAAAAAATAAAGATTTACAAAGAAAGTGATTTAAAATATTACTAGATTGCTCACTAAAAGAGAGGTTACATCTTATGACGGATGAGACTGGTTCACTCTTCTAGATTGCTCTTGAACACGAATAATGTTCTTTCTCACAACTACAAAAGCTAAGGATAAATTATGATCTTGTTCTCATTCTTATTGAAAAACTTTTGTTAACCTTCCTTCTTCACAAAGATTTTCTTTATATAGAGTTTAAAAGAAAAGAATCATTGTAAATCCTTTGTAATCGTTGTGACGGTCTTCTTTAATTACTGCTCCTTCTTGGGTCTAAACATGCTTTGAAGCTATGAGACGCTTTAAATGTTCGACTTAACATTAAGTATGAACTTGTTTGAAAATAACTTTAGAACATGACAAATAACTTCTTTCTCCCTTTTGAGCAAAACACAAGACATGACATAACTGACTAACTTCGCAACACTGACATATTATTTTTTCCATAAACATTGTTTACATAAAATAGCTTCCAACACTTTAACAAATATTGATCTTAACAAGATATACAATCATATCATACAATAGAACGTTTATTAGAGATTGACTCATACAATTAAATGTTTATCTATATCTATCAAATGAACTATACTTACATAAAAACTTATTTAACTAAATGTACTAATTTATACTTGTTTAAATAAAAATTACTAAAAGATGTACATGCTTGAAACAAATTTACAAACATTTCTTTTAATATATTGCAGTAAATTTCAGGTTTCAAAATATACAATATTTTTTTGTGTGAATGATGGATGATCTTTGTTACTTTATCCGTCAGTTAGCTAATTGAAGTCCTTCAAAATAAAATATTCACCCCACATTACTTAAAGAAAACTACCAGGCTATAAATTATTGGTCCGACAGTAATTTTAACATTTGAAAATTATAGTTATATCATAAACAATAGAGGCTCATACATATCACAATCGTTGAAGATAATATATACTCATTGCTTTCCTTATTTAGAAGGCATAAACAATAGTAAGTGATTGAATGGTATCGCCATCATTGAAAACAATTCTCTTGTTTTTATCTTCGTTCATTTCCTCATTTAGAAGAGGAAAGCAATTTGCAATGCTAGTTGCTAAGCGACTAAGATAAGTATACTGAATTGTGGCCGTGAAGCTGAAAGAAAGAGATATTTTTTGGTTTTCAAGAGAGGTCATAGTCATGGTTTAATTTAGATAAAGTTTTCGTAAGTATCTATGAAAAAACAATTTTTTTATTAGTCAAAATTAATTTTTGCAAATTAATATTATTTTTATATATTATTTAATTTTAGTTTTAAAATATTAAAAAACTTGACGAAGGGGCAATGACAGAAGTCAATGACATTGGAACATGGTTCAAATATGTCCACAATTATCTGAGCTCTATAAGACTATTTTGCACCACGCGCTTATAAGCAATTTATTAGCATTATTGTTTTAATTTATTATAGCATTATTTATTTTAATAGTATTATTATATTACCATGTATGCACCATGCGAGCTAGAACTGTTTGCCTCAATGAACGTGTTTCCTTCTAATGTTATTATTTATATTTAAATATATTTATAATGTCGGTAGAATTAGGGAATTTTTGTTTTGGTTTATGTAAGCTTTATTGCTTATTTTTCATTTCTAGTTATGTTTCAATATTTAAATTATGTAACAATAGTTAATTGTTTATGCGGAGTAAAAGTTAAATCACCAGTTTAAGTAATACTCATTATTGTCTGTAATACAATTTTAGTGATATTTATGATATTTTTTAAAATTTTAAAATAGATATTATT
>Ga0123340_1004389_pt1 | contig 13370 bp, 6 predicted proteins | sample SirMexnodulemix_FD_89961 | JGI IMG/M metagenome (GOLD analysis project Ga0123340, IMG submission 89961) | Root nodule microbial communities of legume samples collected from Mexico - Siratro Mexico nodule mix | ecosystem: Host-associated > Plants > Roots > Nodule | place: Mexico: Nepantla... | reverse complement strand
GAATATCATTCATTAAAATAATAAGAAAATTTATAAATTCAAATTAGAAAAAACAAAAAAATAATATCTATAAAATAGACATATAAAGTTATTAATATTTTAAAATATTTTTATTATTTAATTAATATTAATATTAATAAATTTATTACTAGCCATATTTTCCTAAGTTTTCTAGGTCCGTAGGCAGTGTTAGGATTTGTGAAATATTCACAAAATAAATTTTTCCTTAAAATGAACCAACACCACAAACATCATCTCTATTTGATCGAGGTCTATTGATTCGAATTAATAAACTGTCATTCTTATCAATATAATAATAATAATAATAATAATAATAATAATAATAATAATAATTTATAATACTGTTTAAAGGATATATCTTTTTTGTAATTATTTTAATGTTATATTTTAACTATACAATTTTATTTTTAATTTAAAAATCAATATACAATATATAATAATTTTAATTAGACCCACCCACAAAGTAATTAGGTAAATGAAAGTACACCCTGAAAAGACAATAAATGTAAAAGAAAAACCCAATGGAATTGTAATAAACTAATCACCGACAAAAATAAAAAAGACAGCTTGAAATTGACATTGAAAGTTTTTGAATTTTTTGCTTTAGTTTTTATCTTTTTGAAAACCCGTAAAGTTTGTAAAACCAAAAAAATTATCGACTATATTATAAGTTCCAACATAGGGTCTGTCTAAAGTATGATGTATTTCTAAATATAAATTAAGCATGCACAAAATGTATACACAAATATTTATAAAAAAATATAAGATAAAGTTTTCGTTGTCTTTCAGCTTTCGTACCTACATTTATATTTGTTCATACATATAGTTCGGTCATAACATCTACACATCCAAGATATTGAAACAAATTTTTAATATAAGAAAATATAAAATAAAAATATATATTTTCAATTCATAAACAATCAATTTTTAATCATGTTGGGAGAATCTGAGGGGGAAATATTGGGGAGATCTCAACCAATGAGACATGAGTCAACATATAAGGGAATGACACCACCTTCAACCCAAAACCTTAAGGCGTTAAGTGGGACTTAGACTCACACTTGAACACCTAACAATCTCCCCCTCAAGTGAGAGTCACTCCTCCACCACATTGATACACTCCCCCTTGAGCGGAAGCAATCTCAAACCCGCAAACCCGAGTACATTACTCATGACCCCTCACTTGTACCGTCGTTCACACACACTTATATGGGACACGCTTGCGTGAAATCATCATCAGGAAGACTTTCGATACATGGTCAAACTGTACTCGCCCAAGCCGTAAGCCAATGGCTCTAATACCACTTATTTGAAGAATCCGAGGGGCAAAACCCGGGGAGATCTCTAACAATGAGAACTGAGCCAAACCACATATAAAGGAATGACACCACTTTCAACCCAAAACCTTAAGGCTTTGGGTTAAAGGTGGTGTCATTCCCTTATATGGGTTGACTCATGTCTCATTCTTGTGAGATCTCCCCGGTGTTTACCCCCTCGGATTCTCACAACAAGTGGTATCAAAGCCGTTGGTTTGCGGCCTGAGCGAGTACAGTTTGACTTTGTATCGAAAGTCTTCCTGATGGTGATTTCAGGCAAGTGTGTCCCGTATAAGTGTGTGAACGGCAGTACAAGTGAGGGGTCATGAGTAATGTACTCGGGTTGAGAATGCTTCCGCTCAAGGGGAAGTGTATCAATGTGGTAGAGGAGGGACTCACACTTGAGGGAGGGATTGTTAGATATTCAAGTGTGAGTCGAAGTCCCACATTGGGTAGGAATGAGAAAGTTGAGCAACATATAAGAAAGAAGACCCACAAATCTAACTCCTTAAGGTTTTGGGTTGACGGTGGTGTCATTCCCTGATATGGGTTGGCTCAGTTCTCATTCTCGTTTGTCTCCCCGGTGTTTCCCCCTTGGATTCTCACAACAAATTCAATATTCGTCTTCAAACTTAAAGTATGTGTAACACCCCACAAAACTAAAGCTTCTACTAAGGCGACTAAAGTATTAACATCATGCATATCTTACAGTACTCCATAGTTAACATGGATCAAGATTATATAATAATGCTAAAGTGAAATTTCAAAACATATTTACAATATCAGATACAAGTTTTTCAAAATATAATACTAGTCCTAACGACATCCTTCAACCTAGATGATCTCCTAAAGATCCTTCTGCAGCACCATCTGCTCCCGTGTCAAGACACGATCATCATAGACAGAAAAATCAAATACAATACAACCAAAAGCAAAGGGTAAGCTAACCAAATTTTAACAAATAAAAAAAATTCAATTTTATGTATTATCACAATATAAGAATCTAACACACTACAAACATGACTCTACTTCCAGAAGACTCGTGCATTGAATAATCCCGAGATACGCACCTGTCATACATCTCCAAACTGTGAATCCACACAGCCCCCACACAAATGAATCATCAATCATGTATGACAAGGTTAGTCCCCCTGAGACTTTCCTGACCAGTTATATTTCAAGTTGTAGTCACCCAGTTCAGATCTCGTTCGATTCTCACCACTTAGTAATGATCATTTATTTGATTCCTATTACTAGTAGAGTCAGGATATCAATCGTTATTGATAAGATCCTTAGACAATGCACTTCCTAATTAACCAAGACACGGGTGTTTTATTTTCCGAAAACACTATGCCTAGGCTTTGACTAACTTTATCAACACTTTTAACAATATCACATCACAATATAGATCTCTACTCATTTATTCATTCACTTTTAAATCTCAATCTCCACTTCAATCTCAACATTAAAGAAGTCACTAAACCATCAGTATAATTAAACTTAAATAATCTATTTTATTAAATACATACATTGCATTCTAAAAGAGTTAAATAATAAAAAACAAGAAGCCAAAGTTTTTTTATTTTTTTTAGCTTGAGTTAGACCAATTTCGCTTGGACGAAAATACCCTTCGCCTGAGCGAAAAATTTATCGTTTAGGCGAAAATAGTCCAGAGAGCAGGGTCCTTTTTCGCCTTAGCGAAAATACTCTCGCTTGGGCAAGAATACCTCATCGCTTGGGCAAAAGATTTTTCGCCTAGGCGAAAACACTCCAGAGAGCACACTTGCTCTATGGGCTTTCTCGCCTGGGCGACTGTACCCTCGCTTAAGCGAAACTACTTTTTTGCCTGGGCGAGAAACTTTCTGCCAACAGTCCAGAGAGCATACTTGCTACTCGAAACCATTCTCGCCTGGGCGAATTATGCAAAAAACATCGGTTATCAGACAATTTATGAAGTTTTTACTACCACAGAGCTACTACACTTGTCTGAGATGACTAACTTAACTAGAAATTAAACTTGCATTCCATCAATTACCACATACTTATCATACATACTAGAATGAATAAACAATCAAGAACTCAACTTAAGTTTCATGCCAACAAATAAACCATCACAGATGTATTTTCACATACATATTATAAATGAAACCCTAAATCACAAACAAATTGAAATCAGGTAACATGCAAGTCAGCTTCTGTTACCTGAATTGCACTAGAAGTTCTCTCTAATAGCCCCAAAGCCTAAGATCTTCAAGAACTCGAATCTGCACTAAAGGACCTCTGATCAACGATCAGACTAGAACACTAGGGACTGAGCTCACACAGGCACTATCTATAACTCAGAGACCACATGCAAGCTCATAAGGTAGAGGAAATCAAAAACCTAAAAAATGGTTCTAAGGGAAGTGGTTAGAAAATGAACTTACTCTAACAGATATTTTGATCGGGTAGACTTGCTCTATTCTCAGTCACGAGTCCAACGGTGAGCTCCCCCCTTGAGAAACTGATGAGGTACGGAAGCAGATACTTAGAGAGAAGTTAGAGAAAAAAAAGAATTAAAGGTTTTAGAGAGATGATGACTCGAGTGGAAATGAGACTTAACTACTTACTTTTTCTACAAATACACATTTTCAGTTCAATAATATAATAATCAAGTATTTATTCCACTTCTATCATTTTTACTCAAATAACAATTTTTTAGATTGTTACAGTATGTATATTCATATTTATATCAAACTTATAAACTAACATAAAAAAATTTACAGAAATTAACTATATTTATCTACCCATATTCAAAACTCAGTTTATTAAATAAAACACACTTTATTAAACAAAACCCAACAAGATTCAAGTTGAAATATTAAAACAATTTCAAACAACTATAATTCCTTCGTAAAAACCAAAATCTAGTGACAAAAGTCACCTTCATATTTAGATAGGTTATATGAAAAATATAAATAATTTCCCTTATATGCAATACCTATCTTTTCAAATCCAAATAATAAAACTAGTCACAATTCAAAAAGCTAATTTTTTTTAAATATCTAAATATAATAAAATCTTAATATATGGCTAATCAAATAAAAATGATATTTTCTTCACCCAACCTTGTCAAAATTAACGACAAAAGTATAAAATAAAGATAAAACAAATAATTTTTAAAATAAATAAAAATTTATTCTATTTTAAAATCTGATCGGATAAATAGATAGATAAATACCATATTGTAAATAAAAAAATAAAACACGGACAATTTTTGACTAAGTTAACTTTTTTTTCCCTTTATTTTGTTTAGGTGTTTCTACGATTTTCTTTTCAATAGATCTAATTTTAAAAGAATTATAAACAGTGACAAATTTATTCAAGCAGATTCTTTTATTTATATTAAAATGATTTAATATTAAAATATTAAACTACTAATTTATACTCAAATAAAATTTAATTACCAATCCTAATTATTAATATTAATAATAGTCAAATTGTTCTTTAATTCACAATTTTATTAACAATAAAAGTATCTATTCATTATTTAATTGCTGTTTCCTCCTAAAAGAGTTTATTTGAGTAAATATTTGGTCACAAGATTTATTGGGTGATTTTATGTTCAAATTTGAGTTTATCAGGGAAAAAGATTTGTGTTTGCACTCACTATGCAAAAAGTAATAAATTTAAAAGGATCTCAGTGCAGGAGAATGATGATTTGAACAAGGAAGAGACATTAAGTTGACTTGAAAGAGAAATAAAAGTTCGAAGATGGAGTTCGCCAAATTGAATGTTCGTGTTACAACTCACAACAAGAAACCCAAGCTGCTTACGAAAACTGACGTGTAAAGCACACAAAGATCAAAGGAAGCGCGTTATTGTTGTTATTATTATTATTAATTTTATCAAAAGACCAAACATGAATATTAAAATCCACAAAAAATGAAAATTTTGCCACCCAACAAGGCATGGAAAGCAAAGTCACCACTCCTGAATCTGTTTTGCCACTCAGACTAAGAAATGGGCAAATCAACTAAGAGTACTACAACACAATCTCACCCCTTTTTCTAGAAAACCCTGTTCCTGACAACATCGTCCAAATAACCCTCAAACTCAAACACATCACTTTGAATCTTCGTTGAATCCTCTCTTTTTCTTATTCTCCTTTCTTTGGAGTTTGTTGTTTGGAGTTTGTACCAGATTCTTTAAACTAATCATCTCTTGAACCTGAAGTTACCCAAAACTTGCCTTTCAAGTGGGTTCAGTTCCCAATATTGGTCCTTTGTTGGTGTATTTAATTTTGGGGTGACATAGATCTTGGCTTGGGAACAGTTTGCAGAAGGGAAGTAAAAGAAAGCAGAAAGAACAGGTTTGCATTTAAGTCCCTGCCTGCTGGTGAAATCTGAGGTGTAGGTTTTGTTTCTGTGAGTTACAATTACAATATAGGTAGGTGTTGTGAAGAGACTTAACATTGACTTATTGTGAAGTTTCCTTCACCTTTTGCGCCTTAAAAAAATGTTCCTTTCTGAAGAGGGTGTGATCAGATCTGAGCCTGTTATCTAGAGGTGGGTCCCAACTCCCAAACCATTGTCAATTGTCATGTCTCACATGCTACTTGTATAGCTCCCAAATCAAAATCTTGGGCATTGGGTGATGCCGGTTTAGATAAGCATCTTTGTTTGAAAACCATGTTTTATCCTGCAGAAAACATGGACCCTTTTGTGCTTATATGCTAAATATACTTGTTAAGAAGGTGGCTCTGGTTCCGCTGCTGAATCATTGTACTTATCTTCTTATCTAGCAAAGATTTGTGGGGTTCTTGCAGATTTGTGTTTAAACTCATCTGCAGGAACTGAACACAGGTAGAGATCTTGGTTTGCCCTTGAAGTGAAGGGGTTTTAAAGCTTGATTCTGGTTTAGCTGTACCACAAGAGTATGAGGAAAAATGCACATTCAGGAAGGATGTTTAGTGATAGGAAGTGGATTCTCCCTTTTTTTGCCAGTTTGATTATATCTATGAGTCTGGTTCTGACAGCTATTCTTGGGGTGCTTAGTTCTGATGGTGGGGGAGAGCAATCACCGTTTGAAATCATTTCCTTCAAGAGATCCGAGAATTCCAGTGGATATTTTGTGGAATCAGATATAGAAAGGTCTTTTAACGATAGTATGGTGAAAAGGGAGGCTCCAAGGTTTGCCTACCTTATATCAGGCACCAAGGGTGATAGTCATAGGATGATGAGGACATTGGAGGCAGTGTACCACCCAAGGAATCAATACATCTTGCATTTAGATCTTGAGGCACCGCCCCGGGAAAGGTTGGAATTGGCAAATGCAGTGAAAGCTGATCCAGTTTTTCGTGAGGTGGAGAATGTGCGTGTTATGTCTCAATCCAATTTGGTAACTTATAAGGGTCCTACGATGATTGCTTGTACCCTCCAAGCTATTGCAATCTTATTGAAGGAAAGTTCAGAATGGGACTGGTTTATTAACCTCAGTGCTTCAGATTATCCTCTTATGACACAGGATGGTTAGTAACTGACCCTTTATTTGCAGCTTCATGCTTCATGTTATATCTTAAAATGCTTGCGTAAATTATGGCCTTTTCGTCTGACCTTTACAAACTTTCGTCTAGATTTGAACACATGATGCTGTTTCACGTAGGTTTTAAAAATTTGAAAACCGTCTGACATACGAGTGTAAAGTTATGATTATGGCAAATGGATGGTAATAGTTAGGCTGCTACATCATGTGTAGTTTGCCTTTCGTTTTTGACACGTTATTGCTTTATTTCCCTTGAGTACTACACTATTGTTTTGTGGACAGAAGCCATCATTAAAGTATGCACTGATGTTTTAGCAACAGGAACGACTATTGTTTATCTTTATCAATCTTGCAATTATTGCCAATTATTCAGGTTGGATCTCTATGTAACATCATTAGGCTTGTTTAACAACTATGGCTGAAATAAGTGGGTTACATTACATACTATCGAACACAGTTATCGCTTCCATTTTCTTGTTACACTTGTTTAATAGTAAAAGGCTAGAGCTAATGAAATAAAATCATTTGCCATTTTCACTGCCTCGTGTTCTTTTTCCTTTCTCTGTCTCTCTCTCTGTATTTCCATTGTTTTATGTTGCTATTCCATGAATTTTTCTATTTATAATCTTCCGTCACAGTCATTCTAGCCTAAAGTATAGCTGTGTTTAGTAATTCAAGGAGTCATCCTCCTGAAGCAAGACAGAAATTAGATAGTTCAAGTAGTGTAAATTTTATATGTTTCTACTGGTACCATTCAGACCGTTTTGATATTCAAATCATTGCTAATATGGATTGGTGATTGCTCTATTCCCTAACAAATGTGAGGGATGCCAAATTGAATCTCTATAAATTAGCTTTGCCTAGCTCTATAAGAAAACAACAACCTAGCTTTATACCACTTGATGTCAGAGTTTGAGGTCTTGTTATTGAATATTTGACATATCCGTTGCCTCCAATACCAATTTCTCCTGGCAACCCTCAATATGTATTTTATGCATATATTTGAGAGATTTGTTTGGATATTTATGAAGGCCACTATAGTTGGTATCTACTGGATTACATTCATAATCTATAACTTATAGCACGGAGGTGCTAAACAAGATCTTTCAACATCTTCATTACCACAGCAGATGTTAGATGCTGCTTCTTTTCCATAAATAGCCATTTTTTTTGTAGAAGATCTGATTCTTTTCCACAGAACTTATGTGCACTCATACCTAAGTGTATTTGCCTCATGAGTTTCTCCCTAAAGTGAACAAAGGTATATCCTCTGTTGAATTAATTTGAATTGCATTGTGGTCTTAATTCTTTAAATTAAGGTTGATTACTAATTACCTCTGCTCACATTAGACAAACATCGGAGTTTTTTTTTCCCAATCTAAGTAGTTAGTTGCTGAAGAAATCACAACTGCAATTCTGAATATATTATAGTTAGGTTTATTCTTTCTCTGCATGACCAGAACTACTGTACTGCTGGAAATGATGAATTATGAACTGGACATAATGGTAAAACATTCAAGATAAATTCATAGAAGTCTAAACTTGTTTTGGGTGGTTGTCATATGCAAAAGAATTCGGCTTTGACTTATAAAGAAAAAAAAAAGTTTCTAGTACCTGCTTAACTGCATAACAATTTGCTTCATGGTATTTTGTACTCAATAATGTCTTCTGGTTTCTGCAACGTCTTTCTGTCTGATATTCTATTATTTGGCATGAATGAATCAAGATTCGTATAGATCATTCCATGCTGTTTATAGTTTGAGTTTGATTGAATTGTGCATCTATCAAGTCAAACATGCAAGAAGTTTACTCATTGAACCATTTGATATTTGTTTTCTGCTTTCGCAGATTTGCTTTACGTTTTCTCGAATCTGTCAAGAAATCTCAATTTCATTGAGCATACACGCATTGCTGGTTGGAAATTGTAAGTGAATTTTATTATTATTCATCTGAAAATTGCTGTAAACTATATTCTGCATGTTTTTCTCCCCTGATTAACTTATATTACTTTATGCAGGAACCAAAGAGCAAGACCCATCATTATTGATCCTGCCCTTTACTTATCAAAGAAATCTGATTTAGCATTGACCACTCAACGAAGAACCCTTCCCACGTCTTTTAAACTGTTTACTGGTATGTCTCTATCTATTATCTATACAAACATTTTGAAAAGAATTCTTTTTTACTGCAAATTTAAACTAAGAGGCCCTTTTAAGGTTTATCAGTGCTAAGATTAACTAGCTAGCTAGCGTGATTACTTACATTTTTCCATTAGAATCAACATGGTAGATCCCTATACTTCTATGCCGTGTGAACAGGTTCAGCTTGGGTTGTACTGACTCGGTCCTTTGTGGAGTACTGTATATGGGGATGGGATAACTTTCCAAGGACTATGCTAATGTACTATACAAATTTTGTGTCCTCTCCAGAGGGATACTTTCACACTGTCATTTGTAACACTGAGGAATTCCGTCACACAGCCATAAGCCATGATCTTCACTACATTGCTTGGGACACTCCCCCAAAGCAGCATCCCATCTCTTTAACCACGAAGGACTTTGACAAAATGGTTAAAAGCAAGGCGCTTTTTGCTCGCAAATTTGCTAAGGATGATCCAGTGCTAGACAAGATTGACAAAGAACTTCTGGGGCGCACCCACAGATTTTCACCTGGGGCATGGTGTGTTGGGACCTCAGATGGTGGGAATGACCCTTGTTTTGTTCGTGGCAATGATACAATGTTTAGGCCAGGCCCTGGTGCTGAGAGGCTAAGTGAGCTGCTTCAGGTGCTGTTATCTAAAGAATCTCTAAGCAAGCAGTGTTTGTGACAAAGGGGTTCCCCTCAACCCAAGTAGGATGAATGATGTTAAAGTGTACATATGTGTCGCTATAGATCATATATATCTGATTTAAAGGGTCAGAATTTTGTGCTCAATATAGGTTCATATTAACAATCAACAACAAGCACTCACACTAGCAGTTTTGATGCTTGTTTCGGCCTAAACATGCTTTTGGTTGCATTTCCAACCAACCATTTTATGCAGTTACAACACTTTGTCGAGTTACAGAAAGGAAATTAAAATTCATATTGCACTTTCTGATAGTTATCTATTTTGTTATGGTTAAATATTTAGGCAGCATTGCTTACATTATATACAATTTAATTAAGCGTGAGTTAAGTTCTTTAGATAAGTTACAAATGCACTTGATATTCTTAAAATTTGGCTTGGGATCTAACAACTCAAGCAGGGTACAAGGCCTCCTGTGTGTGACATTGTTGAATTAGAAGTGATCCAATCATAGCTTCATAATGAATGACCTAATATATTCAAGTTATCGTGTACTTTTGAATTGAGTTTAAATAAAATTCAACTATGAAAGTAAGAATTATGATAAGTTAGTATGAAAGGTAATGTGGAATCTTTAAGTCGAAGATAATTCTAACTTCGCAAATGGTGTTAATGATCTGGTATTATGACTCATGAATTTTTATTTTTGTTATTATTTTCTGGAGACAAGTCCATGAACTATCCATTTTCTACCTCCAATCCTTCGAGAACACCTTGCATTTTAACAGGGATATATACACTGTTATTTGTATGCTCCAATCTGGTGTGAGGCTCCAACAAGTCAACAACATCCAAATTATTTTAGTTGAATTTTTTACATTGGCAAACACCAATGTTTGCACCATTGGCTACCCCCAAGCACTAATCCTTGTGCTGCTGTTCATCAGGGAAACACTATCAGTATGTTATAGAGCGCATCTCAAGGGACAAGCACAACAGTTCCTTCATGTGAATTCTTTGCCAATTAGTCATCAGGCATGGTCCACCATTAGATACACGTAGACTAAGATTAAGTACTTTTTTTTTTCTTTTTTGAATCTTTTGCTGCTGTCAACTTTAATGCATCTGCATTAAACTTAAAACTGTTGTTTTACTCCCATAAATTAATATACTAAGATGTCTTGTAAAATAGACTACTTCTAAGATTTTGAAGCTGGTGAAAAAAGTGAAGAAAAATGACATGATTGAATTTGAACAAGAATAGAAAAAACAGTACCTAGAAAAGCTATGAAGCGATTTTTTGGGGTAGAACAATGCTTCAGAACACCCACCATTAGCATCTCTTCACATGTTATCAGTATCAGTACAGGTACCAAAATCCAAGTTCAGGTACCAAAATGGTTTTGTGGGGTCCTACTGAAATCGGGGGTGAAAAGTGTGTAAATTAAAGATGGTACATGTACAAGAAAACATGATTAACATTATTGTTTATGGGAAACAAACGAATCTTACTACTCTTAGTACTGCAGAAAAATAGATGACGAGGAAGGAAATAAAAATTCACTAGATGGTTGAAACTTTCCTAAACATGAAAAAGCAATCTTCTCTGCAAATTTTCCATATGGAAACAACAGTTCAGTGGGATCAAATTCTCTCCTTGAGCAATGTGATTTAGCAACAGGTGGTTAAAATTAATTTGAAAAGAAGATCAATTTTATTCGTAGAAAAATATTTAATATTTTATTCAATGAAACTTCTGTTAATAAATTAAAAACTAAATATTGACTGAGTCATATGTTAAAAAAACAGTAAATGAAGTAGTCAAATAACTTATTCACAGTGTACGCAGTTATAATATACTCAACCTCGATTGAGATGTAATTTCTTATTTCTTTTAACACCAACTAAAAAAAACAAGTTTCCAAAGAAAATATATATCTAAAGGTGTTTTTTTGAATCATCTGATAGCTACCCCAACCTCTGTCAGTGTAGTCAATCAGCTTCAAAGTCTCTTTTGTAGATTTTGAAAAAAAAATTCTAAGTGTGTTGGTTCCTTTTATGTATCTCAACACTCTTTTAGCAGCTGTGAAACGAGCTTCTCTAAGAGAATACATGAAACTAAATAATAAACTTACAATACATAAAATGTCAAGCCTGCTTGCAATGAGTTATAGAAGGCTGCCAACTAAGTTTCTGTAAATGTTCTCATCTACTTTTTGAGATAACCCATCCTTGTCAAGTTTCAAACATGTGGAAAATGGAGTGTTGGCAGATTTACAATGGTGTATTTTGTTTTTCCTTTCAGACATGTCATTTTGTTGTGGTGTATAGGATAGAGTCAACTGATATTTAATGCCATTCAAAGATTATGTTTTCATAGGGCACATATATCAGTGTGAATAAGCTGAAGCTTTTGATTGGCTCTCCATGCTTGATTCTTTTTGAAATGGTAGTTTTTTTTTTCTTTTTTTATTGACATGTCTCACAAATTTTAGATTCATGAGAAATTTTAGGTAAATCTTCCACCAAATTCTTCTCATTCATCTCTACAATGCTTCTCTAATTGAAGTGACCAAGTCTTTTGTGTCACAAATTTATAACTATTTATGTAGCACTTGAATAAGCCTGCTTAGTTGGTTTCTCCCAATCAGCTACAAAAAATTTATTGTTCATTTTGACAAAAAATAATTCTACATCACAGGAATAAAAAAATGGTGCATTTGCAATCTTTGAACAGTAGTGAATAACCCTTCTCAAACATCTGTCCAACACTTAATAGAATTTGGCTTATATCAGGAATATATAAAAATCAGGGATAACTTTGGTATGTGAGGTTGTTGTTACAACAACTGAACCTTTGCCTTTGACGTCTAAGAACTCACAATTTTCTACTTTTATCCTAGAGTTGTATGTAACATTCAGGCTTTTCAACATGTCAGCATTTTTGTACAAGTGATGAGTGCAACCACTATCAACTAATCAATTACTAGAGGATTCATTTGTTAAGAAGCAAGAGACTGCAAAAAGTTGCTCCTCCTTTGCATTAGTCAACTGTGCTTTCTCAAAGGCTTTGTTTTTAGATTTGGAAGCTTTTTGATATAATTCCTAGTTGTTTGCAATCGCCGCATACAGTGTTAAGTCTCCACCAGCAATACTTCTTTATGTGTGTTGTCTTTTTGCAGTGCTTGCAAGTTAGAAATGACTTCTTGTCACTATCATTATTAGCCTTATTTTTCTGGCTAGATTGTTGTTTTCCTTTACCAGAATTTTTCCTTTTCACATAAAAAGCTCTTTAAGTGACATTTTCCTGCCTCATAGATATTTTTTGTTCTTGTGCTTGGAGAGCACTTATCAGCTCTCCCAAGGAGATAATGTTTAAATCTTTGGATTCTTCAAGAGAGGTGATTTTGGATTCAAACCTCTCAAAGAAGAGTAACAAGAACTTTCTCCACAATCCTTTTATCTGGAAAATCATCACCAAGTAGTTTAATGTTATTAATAATTGAGGAGATTCGATCGACATATTTACCAATGGTTTCATCCTCCTAGTATGTAGAGATTCAGAATCTCTTTTCAGATTCAACACCTACACTTGATGTTGTCACAACCGGGGTCACGACGGGGACGGCGAACAAAAAATAATTTTTGTTTTCAAAACAGAGGAGTCGCCACCATAGTTTATTAGGAAAAATTATGGAAAACCAAAAACAAGATAAGGCAAG
>Ga0123340_1004388_pt1 | contig 13373 bp, 7 predicted proteins | sample SirMexnodulemix_FD_89961 | JGI IMG/M metagenome (GOLD analysis project Ga0123340, IMG submission 89961) | Root nodule microbial communities of legume samples collected from Mexico - Siratro Mexico nodule mix | ecosystem: Host-associated > Plants > Roots > Nodule | place: Mexico: Nepantla... | reverse complement strand
TATTTTATTAAAATAAAATATATTACCTATAATATATAATACAAAATTTCTTATTCAAAATACACATAGAATATTTCTATTCATTTTTAATTATATTTTAAAATTAAAAAAAAAACTATTTAAACTGCTTATAAATAAAATTAACAATACACACATTAAAAACACCGGATACTAACACAAATACTATGTATTACTTACTTAATTATTATTATTTTTTATTTTATTAAAAGGTGCATATTCTAGAAGTGTCTTTTTTCCAATATTAATCTTAATCCTTCTTCAACAACCTTAAAATACAAACAAAAGGATCTTAGGTAGATTTAACCATGATCATTTTGTTAAAAAGAGAAAGTTGAAAAAGAATTAAGGAGATTTGCAATCAGAGAAGGAAGGGTTGAAGAGTCCATGATTATTAGGGTGGATAGGTAGAGAGAGAAAGTGTTGTGTGTGTATGAGAGAGAGAGAGAGAGAGAGAGAGAGAGAGGCCTTTGTGTTGCTTTGTTGTTGTTTTGTGTCTCATAATCGCCACACGCCACACTCCTTCACTATTCTTCCAGCCTCCAACCGCTGAGCGAAACAAAGCAAGCAACAAAGAAACTCCTAATCGTACGGAACCTAACACACTCTTTCTCTCTCACTCTCTCTCTATTATATTTTCTTCCTCTTTTTTCTTCTTCTCTTTGGGGTGTGCAATTAATCCACCACCAGATCCTTTTAATTTTTCCTTTTTACCCTATTCTAACATCTTCGTCTTCTTAACCCTCTCTTGTTTCTCCCAACTACCTCTTTACCCTTTCAAGTTAGCTTTTTCCCACTTGTTTTCAACATTTCACAACAATTTCTACAATCAATCACTTTTCTTTGCGTGACTGCTTTTCCTTAATCCTTACCCTTAAGAGCTTAGTTTTCAATACATGTATTGTATGTAACGTCACTCCTTAGGGGAGTTTTTTTTTTTATTTATTGTGTGTGATGCTCATGTGACTGTGTGTGCGTGTGTTACAAAAAATAAAATAAAATTAAGGATGCCCTTTTATCAAGCACCGACCTTTTCCCTATAATTTATTGTTTCCCGAGTTTACTTTGTGTTGGGGGTGTGGGTTTTGAAGACCTGTGGATGTATTTGCTTTTGGAGAGTTAATTGTTCGGGGGCTTGGTTTTGGGGAATGGAAAGAGTGAGTTTAATAACGAGGGAATTGTGTTTGAAGTGGTGATTGGAGATGTTGATGATAGTGGTGACTGAAATTTGTTGATGATAGTGATAGTAATGTGATTACAGTGATTGCCTTTTTGATGTTTACATTAGTAAGAGACACAAAGATCATGTGGGTAGAAGTTCATGTTTATCTTGTTTGTATTTAAAATTGACTTTTTTTTATTATGAGTAGGAAGATTGCAATTGGCTATAATATTTTACGAGAGTGAGAAGCTTTAGATTTGTATTATTCATACATGTACTTTCTTCCATTTTATCAATATTTGCAATACTATCAAATCCTACAAAAATAAAGTGTACGAGGCTTCGACATTTTGATATAGTTTTTTGCAAGCTGAGTATTACAGTGTCAGTTACTTACTACTATTGTGATAGTACTAATATTTTTTATTTGTTTAATTGTAGCGGGTCAATCGTTGTGAAGAAAAAGCAGACTGATTCTGTTAGGTTCTGAATTTCAGCCGTATACAACTAGAGTTTGAAGTTTTAACTGAAATGGAAACTGAAAAATCTAACGTTTCAAAGGCTGAAGAACTTAAAACCCTTGCCAATGAAGCTTTCAATGGTAATTATACAATTTCTCTGTGCTGTGATTAATTTACTTTCTTCACCATTGCAGTGAAATTAGTGGTAATAGCTGAATTATATTGAATCTAAATCAATTTTGATAAGGTTATTATTTGTCACTGCTTTAACACATTTCTTTGCTAATTCATGCTGACCTTGTGAATCCCTTTTTCAGCTCGAAAATACTCCCAAGCCATTGATCTATATACTCAAGCAATTGAGCTAAACGGTAGGAATGCAGTATACTATTCTAATCGTGCCTTTGCCCATCTTCGGCTTGAGGAATATGGTAGTGCAATACAAGATGCCACAAAGGCTATTGAAGTTGATCCTAAATATTCAAAGGTGTTCTGAGTCCTAAAACATTAGAGGCTTTCCTATATGTAGTTATCATTAATAAAAAAACATGTCCTGATTATGGTTTATTGTTATAGGGTTATTACAGGCGAGGTGCTGCTCATATTGGGCTGGGAAAATTCAAGGAAGCACTGAAAGATTTTCAGCAGGTAACTGTGTTTGATGTCTTTAAAATATTCAGGTGAAGGAGCTTGGGTTGAAAATAACATGTTCATATTAGAAGGTTAGCTGCATTGCAAAACATTAGAGAACATTTATTCATATAACAGATAGTGCTACAGCATATACATGTCTACATGCTAGAAAATGAAGGATGCTTCACCAGTAATTTAAATTTCTAACTTTTAATTGTTTATCAATTTGCAGATTACCCTATAATTTCTTCTAGCACATGCAATAATTACACACTATTTGAAAACATGCACAACTATTTATCTTTTGAAGTGGTTGTTATCCTTCTAGTAAAAACTGCAATTTTGTCCAAGCTGGAGAGCTTGGCACACCCAGCCATGTGAAGAGATAGAAACATTAAGAAAACAAATACAGTGGTGGTAATAATTTAGAAGAAAAGTAGCTAGTATAATGAGGGAATAAGGAGATGATGTGGAGACATGAGAGACAAATTAAAATAGATATTTAGGGATATTGGTGTTTCTTTTGATTCAAAATTATTTGGGCTTTAAAAGTTATATTTTTTTTTATCAAAAAAATTTAACTTTGATAAAATCTTTGGGACTAATTGAAGGTTGTGATGGACCTTCCCTGTTCTCTTTACTGATAATAGATTTGTTGAGTTGAGATTCTCTGTAGGTAATGTTTTTGTTGTTTTAGACTCTTATGTCTTGAAATAGATTACTACTTAGGTTTTGAATTTTGGTTATGGTTGTGTTGCAGTTGTGGTAGGTGCTGGCTAATGTGGGCCAATGTGGTCTGTACTTGCAGCCTGATACTGTTTCAGGGGCAACTGCAACTGAAATGTTGCACATTTGCAGCTGCATCATGTAATGGGCTCTGCAATTTACATAATTGATCATTACAATTCTCTCCTCTTAGCAAGCCCTTGTGCCAATAGAAGCTGTTGTCTTGCTTCTAACTTTTTTTTCTTTTTTAAATAAAAACTTGGCAGTTGCCAATTTTTATTGAAATTTTTAGAATATGACATTTTTCTTCGTATGCAACCTAATTGAAATGTTCTCACATGAAAGTTTCTTGGTAGGCTGAAGCTGACAGTTCTTGACCTTTAATATCAGCATGAATGTTGCAACTTCTACTTTTAAGCTTTTACTTTCGTTCAAATAACTCAGGCTCCCTACCTCCGTCTTATTGTTCTGTAACACGTACTTGTTTCAATATGCAAATTCTTTATATTTAATAGACTTTTATTGAATAGGTCAAGAAAATGTGTCCAAATGATCCTGATGCAACAAAGAAATTGAAGGAATGTGAAAAAGCAGTTATGAAGATTAAATTTGAAGAAGCAATTGCTGCACCTGAGTCTGAAAGGCGTTCAGTAGCTGAATCGATAGATTTCCATACAATAGGTACCATCTTGAATATAATTTCTTAAGCTAGTAACTTAATTTTATACTTATTTTTTATTCTTTCATTCAGTCATTCTGTTATATCTCTTACGTTTGTTTATTCTGGATGTGTGTATTCTGAAGGTATTATTGAAACTTTAATTTTGTAGAGCTTCAAATAAGTAATTTATAACATTACCGTATAAGACTAACTTTAGTTTTGTTTTTATTATTTGAAAGCTCTAGTACAATGTCTGCAGTGATGAATACCTTTTGACCTTAAATTAACATTCCTTCATATATGCACGCATGTTTTGTATGATTATGGTTTCCTGATAAGAACCGTGGGAGAACCCCACCACAAGAGCTAGATGTTGTAGTTGGAGATCCCAAGGTCTTATAAAGCCCCCACTGTAATCCCATATTCAAATGTGGGATTCAAGTCCATTACCTTGCATTGTATTGTACAAAATTCTTTATGTAATAATGTGAAAAAATGAAGCAAGTATCACTTTGATAATTAGTTATGCTTGAGATTTTCATTTTTTCATTAAATTATTTGATTGGATATGGTCCTCGGTTTTCTCTTCATTTAATTGTGTTGTTGATGGGATTTCCTTCGCAGAACATTGTTATTTTCATGTAGTAAGATGCCGATTACTATCTTGTTTCATTTCATTGCCACTCATGAAATTTGTATTGGCTACTGGTACTGTTTCTTTGAATAAATAGTGATGATGGTGGTGTTCTTGGATAGCGCTGAGAGAAGTTTAATGGATGAACTTGGGGATTTTCGATTGATTATGTACATCCTTAAGGAATTTGTTTTCAATCTTAATGAGAAAAACATGAAGCGTGATGTTGATAGAGAGGAAGGGCAAAATAGTGTAATATCATCTCATCTGAGTATTACAAAGAAATGCATATTTAAATATGAAGATGATGCACCATCAAATACTTAAACTTTCTTCTCCAACCACCAGAACCATAAGTCAAAACTTTGGTGCAATGTTATGTGATAGGTTATGCATTCTGTTTGTTTCTATTTCATTCACAATGGTTCAAGAGTCAAAAATATCTTATTGATATGATTACTATCTTTCAAATAAGTATTAGTGATGTATGATCAAATCTGCTTTTTTGTGTTTTCCTTTTATATATTTATTTCATCCATTTCCTAGTTGGGAAGATGATCCTGAAGGTTGTCTGACTAATATGTTTTACATTGAATTTCTATAACGATTTTAACCAAATAAAAACATTTTAACCCAAGGAACATATATAATTACCAATGACAGAAGTTTCCATTTCAGTTTCCAGTTTCTATTAGATTAATCAAGCATCAGAGTAATTTAAAAAATAATCTGTCAATCTCTTGATACTTGGTTAACTGTAAGTAAATTATTCGGTTAATCAATATATGAACTAGAATGGAGCACTTCTTACAAAGTCAAATAAATTGTCATTTTCCTTTCCTATTTTCAACTATACACTTCTACCCTGACGTTTCTTCCTTCCACCTTCCGTTTTCATTGGTAATTTAAAAGACTTAAAAACAGGAATTTGTCAGAAGTCCTGAGTCTCGTGTTTGAAGAATATGTCTTAGAAGTGACAAAAAAGCCGGAAAATGATCACACTATCTAGGTGGTCATACCCTTTTCACCTCTTGGTTCATGCACATTATTTTTTCCTTCTCCAACCCAAATCAGTAGTTAATACTTTCAAGCTTCCGTCAAATACCTTAACCATCCTTCTTTCCCTCACAAATCCCTTTTCATAATCTAGGGATATTTTATTCCTGTCTTTAATGAATGTTTGTCCAACTTTCTATAAATCATCACTCTTTGTATATATTGTATCATTATAGGAAAGGGCCGAAATTCTTCGGTGCCAACCGAAGTGGCCATAGCAGCAGTGACAGTAGCAGTTATGGCAGCAGGGGTGATGTTGTTCAGGACATCAAAGACCACAATAGTAATTGCAATTGTGGTTGGTTTGCTGTTGCTCCTCGGGGCTTATTGGTGGAGTGGCCACAATACTGGTACATTTAGGAGTCCTTTGCATGACCCCGACCTTAGCTTAAAATTATTTAATACGTAAAACTAATTAGCATACAATGAACTTTAAAATTCTGAATTTCGATTTAAATCAGATGGAATCATTATTTATTACGCATTGGAAAATAAGTTGTTTTGTTCTTTACAATGCAACAAGTTTATTCCTCGTACTGTTTATTTTTTTGGAACAAGTTAATCACACATAAATTGATTAATACCTAAAACTAATTAATGATAGAATTCTCTTGTGTCTCTAACATACTAGTTCCTTAAATTGTGATTATTACCCTTGTTAGGCTTTCTGATACTAACCTAGTTCCATTCTTTTCTGTTGATTTCAATTTGGTATTTTTCCAATAAGCATAATACATTTTATCTGAAAATGTAAAAGGTGCTAGAAAGGAGGATGAGTGATCCTCCTAAACTGGCGAATGAAGAATTGTGCATGTTATACTTATTTTTACTATTTTCAGTTGCTTGCAACCCACCCTATTTATTTTTTCCTTTTGGGGTGTTCAATTGCTACCTGGATCACATCTACAAACTTTTTGTATTCGAAAGGGTATGCGTTTCATAGATGCCTTTGGGTTTGGTAGAGATATTGTAATTTCCTGATCTATAGACCCTCTACTTTTGTTGGGAGTTGTTATTCTCAAGGACCATTAACAACACATGTTATCATGAAAGATGAACACTTAGTTTTGTATTTTCAGTGGTCTTCAAAATTAATGGCCTCTATTTTCTGATTATATTGTTAAACTAATTCCAAGTTCTACTGCTGCGAATAATTTCACTCATGGAAATGAACAAATTTTGGTATTTTGTTTTAATGCTAGATGTCGAGCCACAATATTCAGGAGCAAGAATAGAGGGGGATGTTGTTACTTTGGATTTTGTGAAAAAAATGATGGAAGATTTCAAGAACCAGAAGTTCTTACACAAACGGTACTGAAGGAAGAAAACCATTGTTTCTCTATTTGTTTCTTGACGAGTTATTGAAGTGTCTCTCTTGTCCTCCAATTTTTTAGGTATGCATACCAGATTGTGCTGCAAACCAGAGAAATTTTGCAATCTTTGCCTTCTCTTGTTGACATACACGTTCCTAATGGCAAACATTTTACTGTCTGCGGTGATGTGCATGGTCAGGTAATTGGTTTATTATAATCTTTGAATTATTTGGATCACATTCTTGATTTTGACCTTTAGGACTGCTGAAGTTGATTGGTGACTTCTTTATATGGTAAAACAGATTGTTGCTTATATCTTCGGGATATCTTCTGATAGTTTTAGACATTTAAGACGTAGGATTGTTATTATAGCCTCTGTTTGATTTTGCTCCCATATTTTCGTTGAGTGAGATTCTCTGACCTTATGTGGAGGAATTGGGTTGGGTAGCTATTTTTGTGCTGATGAGCATGCCAATTATTTATTTAGTTTTCTATGTTACATTTTGCATCATTGTTCAGGAGGGACTTTATTTGCCATGTTGAATATAAGACCTTTTTATTATATTTTTTTAAAACCACTGATAAAAGAGGGAATGTTATTAGATTGGAAGAAAGAGAGAATTATAGAAACAGGGGATGTGAAATCTTTCTTTGAGAGCAGGGGTAAGTAAAGAATACAGAACAACAAAAATGGAATCCTCCTTTGAAGGTTTGATCAAGAAACCCATTTGAAATAATGGTTTTATCCCATATGATAAGCAACTGCAAAAGGCATGTCTTCTAAAATTCAGGCATTGGTTCCTATTTCTAACCATAATCACCAATTTGAAGCCGAGTGACTCTAATGCACTCCATAACAGGGCCTTTGCCATGTCTTACCAAAACCTTGGAAATGACATTAGAGGCTAAATTTGTTAATCGTTTGCATTTGTAAACAACTCCCACTCCCACTCCCACTGAATAAAACAGTCAAAATAATAACTAACCACTCCCACTGTTGTGAAATAAAGCATCTTCCCTTTCTAGTGGATGGAGACAGGGAGAAAGAACACTCTGGAGTTTGAAATTTAATTAGTCACATTTACTATGATATATTGATTTACAATCTATAGGTGAATCGTTCCTATTGCGGTGTTGGCACTAAAATTAAGATGGTTGTGTAATTCTAAGTAGGTGATTTTCGTAATACAAAAATAGACTCTTGAAAACGAAGGAACTTTGAAAAAGTGACATTTGATGGACAAAACTGTAGCCCATTTTTCTTAAAATCCAGCCTCGACATTGCTTAGCAATGTTTTTCCTAGGTAACTTTAGTAGCCACAGTCATGCAAGAAAAATAAAATTCGATTCTCATAAAAAGGTTCTCCTATCACTGTAGGATATTTAATTTATAGATGTCTTTTCTCCAGTTTAATTTCTTTCAAACTAGGATGTGATGCGAAGTCATTTTTATCCAATTGCGTCATGCTGCTTGGCTTTTGTATTATTGTATTTTCTCCCCTGTAATTCTTAACTTTGACTTCTGCAGTTCTATGATCTTTTGAATATTTTTGAGCTTAATGGACTTCCTTCAGAAGAGAATCCGTATCTATTTAATGGTGACTTTGTGGATAGGGGATCTTTTTCATTGGAAGTTATCCTTACCTTGTTTGCATTTAAGTGCATGTCTCCATCAGGTAAACCATAGATCTTTATGAATTGGTTTGTTATCCTTTTTTTTTTTGGAGACATCATAAATATATGATTCCTTAAGCACCTGATTAGATACTTTTTTATGACCTTTTAGAATAAAATAACGGTTTTTTTTTTGTTCATGACGACATAAATTGAAGTTCATTACAGTTCCTTGGGAAATTTAGCCTCTTGAATTGCAATATTTACTTTTATTGTTTCAAGTGAATTGTATAATGCTGTTTGTCTGATTGGACATTCATTTACTTCTGTCCTCACTTTACAAAATTCACTTGTTTGAGGGAATATTAATGCTTTGTTCCTGCAATATGGTAACTTGTTTTTCTTGCCATGTAATTTTCAGCCATATATTTAGCCAGAGGAAATCACGAGAGCAAGAGCATGAACAAGATATATGGTTTTGAGGGTGAGGTGCGCTCAAAGTTGAATGATACATTTGTCGAACTATTTGCAGAAGTATTCTGCTTTTTACCTTTGGGTCATGTGATAAATGAGAAAGTTTTCGTAGTCCATGGAGGTCTTTTCAGTGTTGATGGGGTCAAACTCTCTGACATCCGATCAATTAATCGATTTTGTGAACCTCCTGAAGAAGGTTAGATGCTTACTTTTTCTGCCTTCAATTGATCTCGGCAATGCCTTAATCACTCTAAACTTTCAGTTCTTAATCCCTCTGCCTTTCCACCCTCAGTAACGAAGTTTTATATACACTTATGATTGGTATGTCTAGGTCTGATGTGTGAAATTCTTTGGAGTGATCCACAACCTCTCCCTGGAAGGGGCCCAAGCAAGCGTGGTGTGGGCCTTTCTTTTGGTCCAGATGTTACAAAAGACTTTTTGCGGCAAAATAAATTAGGTGTGTTTTCCATTAGTCAGATACTTTTTTAAAGTTTATTTGTTCTTTACTCAGTGGCTTCACATAAATTACCAATTTGCAGATTTAATTGTGAGATCTCATGAAGTAAAGGATGAGGGTTACGAGATTGAACATGATGGTAAACTCATAACTGTGTTTTCTGCTCCAAATTACTGTGACCAGGTAACCAAATCCCTTTTGCTACATTCATTCTAAGTAAGTTTAGCCATTTACTTGCTTGATTTGTCTCAGAAGATTTTGATGGGAGAGAGGGTGGGGAATGGGATTTGAAGATCCCAATCCCACATCATGGAAAGAGACTTTTGTTGTTGTAATCTATTTTTCCAGCCTATCTTTAATCATTTGTGTTTTCCAATCACATTAAATGTGTAAAATGAAAACCATGTTACCTACCTTGCATTTGTACATTTGATGTTTGCATGGACAGTGTGCAGTGACTTAGGCATTCTTATATTAATATATAAGTAATCACTTTTCCTTCCTGAAGTATATTTTGATTTTGTTGTTAAAATATACAAAACGTGGATTTTTATTGCATGCCGCAGATGGGTAACAAAGGTGCCTTTATCCGATTTGAAGCACCAGATTTGAAACCAAACATTGTCACATTCTCAGCTGTGGTTAGTATCTTTTGTGCTTTAGACCATGCTATCCTAAGCTATATCATGTTTTGTCTTCCTCTAAAATAATAACAACAAATGAATATGTTCATTCATTCTTTTATTTAACACATAGTTTGGTGACATTCATTCCTTCTCTCTGGTTAATTTTGTTGAATTTGCAGCCACACCCTGATGTCAAACCAATGGCTTATGCAAACAACTTCCTCAGGATGTTCTCATAATTTAAAAAGCTGATTAGAAGCCTAGAACTACCAATGGTTTAATGCTTTTTTGAATGACTGTTATGCCCCAAGGGATTCAGGTGATGGCTAGAGAAGATTTGGTACTGTTACATGTTTATCTTTGTTGTTCTGTATATTTTTGGCTCAACATTTTATTATAACTCATTTTTTCTCCCCCCTCCCCTCAATCTTACCCGCTCAGTTTTGTGCTGTTTTGTCATTTGGTGAACAAGTGTAAGGAAATTTGCATCTCCATTTAGCTTCATGAAACTCTGGTGATAATGTTTACTAAAAATGATGAATCACACGAAAATCACTGCTTAGATGTATAGCCGTTGATTAGACTTGGCTACTATGTTTGAATGAGATATTTGTCTGTAAAATTCTAGGTTGCTTTCAGGTTCAAAGTTTCTTTTAACATTTTTTTGTCAAATTAAATTTCATCCTTACTCGAAGTAGTCCGTGGCCGAGAGACAATAGTCTTTTCACCAATTTTTTACGGGCTTTTTCTTGCACCTCACAATTTATAAAATGATTATTTTACCTTTGTTTAAAGCGATTTTGAAACTATCCATTCTGAAATTTTTTTGAAACATGCTTCTTTTAATTTCCAAAATTGGCTTTCTACAACATGATTTTCAAGACTGAGATTTCTAAATTTTTGGAACGCATGAAATACATCTAGAAACAAATTTATTGGAACAAGTTTTTCAAAAAATATATAATATCTTTTGGAATATTTTTGGAATGAGTTTTCTGGAATGGAATGCTTTTCACAGCTCTTTCTCTTAGAGTTCATCCTCTCTTGCAGCAGCGATGTTGTTGTAGTGGTATGGGGGAGGAATTTTAGTCTTTTCCGTTAGTAGTGGGTGCAATTAGTAACGATGGGGTTGCAGGAAGCAGAAGTTTTTTTTTTCGTGAACATGTCATCAAAGACCTATTGTCCACTTTTATTACGTGGAGTTTTTATTGATTTTTCATATAGAACTTCTAGAGTAATATTGAATCATTATCTATAATCTCTTATTTGAGTTGGGGTTCATCAAAATTATATATGCCAAAAAGTTCTAAGGTTTTGCCCGAACCAATAGATTATAAGGATTCACTTCTTACTCAAAGAACTTTATTCATGATTTTGTACATTTTAATTAACATGAGGATGTGTCAGTGTTGTTGATACTTGTGTGCCCGCATTCAATTGTAGTTTTCCTCTAAAGAATCTCAAAAACTCAGAATGGAGCAAATTCAATTTTGAAAAATGTTCATTATCCGAATTTAAGTTTGCAATGGATATCTACTTGCATGCGAGATATTTGAAATATAATTTGGATATTTTATCAATTTTATTAATAGATTAGTTTGTAATTATATAGAAGATACAAAATAACAATGCAATTAACAATATAATATCAATCACAATGCTTAAGTAAAGGAATAAATATTTTACTACTATCATTCATATTTTTTATTTTTAAAGTAAGAATTTTAGATGTCTACATAATAGTACCTCTGTGATACGTCCTTTTGATTTATACTCGTTTTTGCTTTAGTATATTTTACCTTTCTTATTATAGTATCTAGACGTTATTCAATCTAACCTTTATTTATATCTCATTAATGTAAAATCTTTTTCTTATTAAAATCCACATTTTAGTTTATAAAACTTAAAGACTATAACTTGGTCTATAAAACTTAAAGATTATAACTTGGTTAGACACATTTTAAATTTTAAATATCTCCTGAGCTTATATAAGTTTATGGTTTTGATGAGATTGAATTTTATATAGAATCACCTAATTCACAATCTAATGTATAACTTTGGTAACAAATCCAATCAATTGGACGAGATACAAAACACTGAAAGTAGTAATTATTATCAGGGTAAGAAGTTTAACTTTTGAAAATTAGTTGTTGTATCTTATGCATCTTTATAACTGGGAGCTTGCTCCTCCAACCAAACAACTTTCCAATATGATTTATTATGGAAAGTATCAAATACATTTCCTTTTCTTTAGTTTGAAAGTCTTCAACTTTTGAGAAATACAATAATTCAACATATTAAGACCTATAAGACATATAACAACTTTTACTCCAACAATAATACAATTATTTGTGATTTCCATAATCCTTAAGTAGCACTATAGTAATATTGTGACTTGTTTATAAATTTCATTGATTTTAGCCACCAAAGTTTCAAATCATAAACAATTTCATTGTTTATAAATTTGTATATCTCACTTTTTCCATTCTCTTTGTTTTTAAATCACATATATGAACATAAATAAAAATACATCAAAACCAAATTGACATCCCCCACAACTTTAATCCTTTTACAATAAATATTTCAACTTTGTTCTTGGAAGCTAACTCGACCACTGATGCAATAAACAATATGATTACATTTAGAGAAAGGGGAAATTCTATGTTGACATTCACTTCAAGTTAGAATAAGAATATTCCTTTGATTTTGGATGGACGTGCAGTTTTTCTTTTTAATTGTCGCCAATCCTACAACCGAACTTGATACCATGTTACCATTCCAATACAACTAAATATGTATTTTTATAAGGAGTTGTATAATAAAAATTGTAATTTATAAATCTTTTGTGTAAATGATATCGGTAGACTATGGAATAGGAGAACAATATGTAAATTTTATATAACAATATTATAATGAACTAAATTAACCTATGGTGAATTTTATTTCTTAAATGGAAAATTTATAGGTTATGTAAATAAGTATATTATTTTTCTACAAATTCCTATATGTCATGAATCTCTTCATATTATATCAAGTAAAAAATATTAAACATAATGACTATCTAAGTAGTAGATGAATTTAAATAATTATCTTACAAACAATATCAAGATAGACAAAGCAAAACCACTTTCCTTAACCAAATAAAGCAAAATATATATTTATATCTAAACTAGTTTTTTTTATTAGGAAATGAAGTAAAATGATACATGTCGATAAATAAATCCATAATATTTTAATCAGACATTGACAATTTAAACGTTCAAATATGATTGAAAGATAAGATTTTTCTTTTCTTTCACCTCCGACTTTAATCGTCCATTAAGATTTGGTTAATAATCGTCTATTAAGATTTGGTTAATCTATTAATGAAACAAATGTATTTAATATACTTTTATCAAGTTAATATTATTAAGTAATAAAATATTCTTGCTTTTGCAAATATTTTTTAGACAAAATAACATTAGTTGAAATTTTTATAGACAATATATCCTCATTAGTATTTACTTATATATATATATATATATATATATTAATATAC
>Ga0123340_1004386_pt1 | contig 13376 bp, 8 predicted proteins | sample SirMexnodulemix_FD_89961 | JGI IMG/M metagenome (GOLD analysis project Ga0123340, IMG submission 89961) | Root nodule microbial communities of legume samples collected from Mexico - Siratro Mexico nodule mix | ecosystem: Host-associated > Plants > Roots > Nodule | place: Mexico: Nepantla... | reverse complement strand
TTCAGAATTATATATATATATATATATATATATATATATATATATATATTAAAATTGTATTATTTAAATTTAAAAGAAATGGACACCTAAAGCGTGTTTCCTCTGCTATATATAAATTAACTCTATTGGTGTGTGTTTTGAGAGTCAATACTCTAATTTCCACGTTAACTGACGCAAAAGCTATAAGCAGCTTTTAACTCACATGGACCCAAACACTTCCTACGCGTAACCTTAAGCAAGTTGGCACCTTTCCTTAAGAAGAAGCACACCATCATCACTTTCTCCCTCACCATGCAATGCAAACAACAACATTAAGAAACCAACAAGGTTTGTGCTGTTCTTTACTACGTTAATGGCCAAGCAGGTTGTTCCTTCTGAATCTCACCCATATGCCTTTCATGTCTCTGGCCCTCGCAACTTCGCTTCCCTTAATTGGAGGGACCTTATCATTTCAAGTTGGTAATTGCCCATTTCAATTCTCACTTCAATTTGGTCTCTTGCATTTCCTCATTCTTCATCACTCTTTTTCTATCGCTTAACTTTGATGTGGAAATTTTTTAAGTTTGCTAGTTTGTCGTGTGAAATGTCTTTGTTTGGACGAATTCTTCCTCCACGTTTGCTGATCGGGTTTTGAAAATGTTAGAACAATGGGGTGGAACATGTCGGTGTGAAGTTGTAAACTTTACCAAATGGGTTTCCAAAGTTTTTGAATTTTCGGTTTCTGATCATTGAAGCAATGAAAATATAGTATAATTTATCAACTGATTTTGTTCATCATATTGAAATAGAAATGGGTTGTTTGGATTTCCAAGACCTAAAAGATAGAAATGACTGATTTTCCAAATCTGCAGAGGTTAATCATATGTACTTTTATGGTTCTCTTTGCGCTGTGAACCAAGAACCGCTATTTTTTCGGTTTCCAAGTTATAATTTTTTGTTCAGTGTCTGTTTGTTGTAATCTTCACCATGATACCTTATTTCTTAGTAACATTTTTTAAGCATTTGGAACAGAGTGTTGGGGACCTAATATAGTATTATCCTTTTGATTATTTTATACTGAGATTTTGCTTGGATAGAGATTGAACTAGTTCACTTGGCGTTATGAATTAGCTTAATTTGCACTACCTCGGTTTAATCCAGCCCTGTTTTAGAAAAATAATAGCTCAATGTATCCGCTTTCTGAAAGGGACTTCTAAGAAAATCATAGTAACCACTTCTCATAAACTATAATATTTACACCACAGAACCAAAAAAAGCATTTAAAGATTTGCACAGTGGATTTCTTTTAGTGGGTGTCTGGAACAACATCAAAAAGAGGAAAAAAGGTACATTGAACCACACACTGATACTCTGTTGGTTCTGCATTAAAGTGATTTCTGACAACTCCAAAAACACCCTTAGAAGTTTTTTTTTCTCTCTTTTAGAGCTAACCAGGTCATCTTAAATTTTGGTCTATAAAATGGATCTTTTATTGTATGAATTTGTTGTTGCCATTAACTCTGGCAAGATCCCTTTATCCTTCATTAGTCAAATTTGATGGAAAGGTTTTATGGTTTTAGTTTCCATCACATTCTTTAGAAACATACATGAAGGCTGATATTGTTAATGTAATGCAGGAAAGATGCAAATTACAAGAGAACTGTCATTGCCTGTTTTATACAGGCAGTATATTTGCTTGAACTTGATAGGCAAGAGAAGAGAACACATGGAAACACTCTTGCTCCAAATTGGTGGATTCCCTTCAAGTACAAGCTTAAACAAACACTAATTGATGAAAGAGATGGATCCATTTTTGGTGCAATTCTTGAATGGGACAGATCTGCAGCACTGTCTGACTTGATACCAATTAGACCAAGTGGTGCCCCGAGAGCAGTTTTAGCACTAAGAGGAACATTACTCAAAAGCCCTACAATGAGAAGAGACATTGAAGATGACCTCCGTTTTCTTGCTTGGGAAAGCTTGAAGGGTTCTGTGAGGTTTAAAGCAGCTTTGGAGGTACTAAAATTGATCTCTGGTAAATATGGAAGCAACAATGTTTGCATTGCAGGACATTCCTTGGGAGCTGGTTTTGCCCTTCAAGTTGGGAAGGAACTAGCAAAAGAAGGGATATATGTGGAAGCACATTTGTTTAATCCACCTTCTGTTTCACTAGCCATGAGTTTCAAAACTATTGGAGAAAAGGCTGAGTTTGTGTGGAACAGACTTAAATCCATGCTTCCCTATGTTAATGAAGCTCAAATCAGTAATGATGGAGACATAAACTCAGGTGCAGGATTGAAGAGTAGGATGCCTCAACCATCTGGTTCTGGTTTGGCAAAATGGGTTCCTTATTTGTATGTTAACAGTGGTGACTATATATGTTGCTATTACAATGATGGTGGTGGCACAAAAGTAACTATGGGAAGTACAAAGGGAGAAGTTGCAGCAAAGCTGTTTGTTGTCTCTAAGGAGAAACAGAAGTTTGTTGAGGCTCATGGCTTGGAACAATGGTGGTCAAGTGATGCAGAACTTCAGCAGGTTATCCATAGCAGCAAACTCATAAGCAGGCAGCTTAGATCTTTATACACTGCTACTCCTTCCCAAGTAAATTCATAAGGAAAAGGGGTCAAATGTAATTTAAAATAGAATAAAACACCAGATTTAAGATTTGGCTCCTCTAATAAACTATAAAATTAATTATAATTATAATAGTTATTTTTTAAATTAATGATTATTATTCTACTTTATCTTCTAAACTATATTTCTCTGAGTTCTATCTCTACATGTGTATATTAAGAGTGAAAATAAAAGTTACGAGACGAGACTCATAATAAGTTTAGAAATATATTTATATATTTTTATATAAATTAATTAAAGAATAAAATATATAAGACTATAATTGGTAAGATAGAAATTAATAGTAATAAAACGTGTTTAATTAAATTAATCTCAACACTGAAATTATGGATTAAAAAAAATGCAAGAAAAAACTTTTTATGCATCATGGATTAACTCATTGGAAAACCATTATTGGAAAAGACTGGTATTCAAAGTAGTGCTTCCAATTCCCAACCTAACATTATTGGAAAATGAAAAGAGGCTGCTCGTTAAGTCAGTCTAATAGACAACGTTTTACAGAGTAGATAATCATATCTTGAAATTTCTACTAATTTATATAATCATTTAATATATTATTTTATTTTGAAATCTTATTTATATTTATATTTATTATTACTTGAATATTAAAATATCTCACCTTATATTTTATATTTATATTTAAACGTTTTAAAATATAAGTACCTTTTTAAAAAAAAAAAAAACGTATATAAAAATGAATGTAGACCATTTACCGTGGACGCAATAATGCAAAGCGGGCAGGAATAGAAAAAACAGATAAAGTTGCAGCACACTGTGATGGTGGTTCCACCTGAAACTCATCTTGATGGCAAGCCAGCTGTCCCTCCCCATTTGAGAAGCTTCACTTGGAGGGACCTTATCAATTCTTGCTGGTCAGTTCTCAGATCAGTTTAGTTTTTCACTCATGTAGTTCATAATCCTTGACAACACTTTTGTTGCTGCTTGGTGGTAATAGCATGAGCGATTTCTTGTTTTGTAAGTCTCAAGTTTTTTTTTTTTGCATGCATTTTGAGGATGTCAGCACAATGGGTTGCAACACGGGTATAAAGTTTCAAACTTTACCATATGGGTTATCAGTGTTTTCTGATAGGTTATATAAATTCACTCCAAATAAGACAACGTTCATATTTGGTCCCTCAAAAATAAATTTTTATCCTGGTCCCTCACTTATAAACGTATTACACCTGGTGCTTATCTTTTACCAAATGTTCATTTATCGAAATAGGAATCATACATGACACTTTTTCATAAATGAGAGACAAAAAACAGGATTTGTTTGAGGGTCAGAGACAGATATTATGTACGGGCGTTACCAATAATTATTTTGTCCTATGCAGGAAGGATGCAGATTATAAACGAGTGGCCATGGCTAGCCTTGTAAAGGCAGTTTACATGCTTGAACTTGATAGACAGGAGAACAGAACACAGGAAAATGCTCTTGCTCCAAGTTGGTGGATGCCCTTGAAGTACAAGCTCACCCACAAATTGATTGATAAAAGGGATGGATCTATTTTTGGTGCAATATTTGAATGGGATAGATCTGCAGCATTGGCTGACTTTGTACCGATTAGACCAAATGGTGCACCTAAAGCTGTTTTGGCTCTCAGAGGAACATTACTCAGAAGCCATACAAGGCGAAGAGATATTGAAGATGACATCCGTTTTGCTGCTTGGGAAAGCTTGAAGGGCTCTTTCAGGTTTAAAGAAACTTTGGAGGCAGTGCTATCAGTTTCTGATACACATGGAAGCAGGAATGTTTGCATTGCAGGGCATTCCTTGGGGGCTGGATTTGGTCTTCAGGTGGGAAAAGAGCTAGCAAAAGAAGGGATTAATGTGGAGGCACATCTATTTAATCCACCTTCTGTTTCACTAGCCATGAATATTGGATATCTTGGAGAAAAGGCAGACTATGTCTGGAATGGACTTAAATCTATGTTTGCATCAGGTAATGAAGTTCAAGTTAGCAATGATGGACACAAGACTTATGGTACAAGTGTGAAGCGATTTAAGCGTCGGTTATCAAGTATGATGGATGTTAGTTTTGGTGTTGGAAATAGGGTTCCTCATTTGTATATTAACAGCAATGACTATATCAGTTGCCTTTACTTTTATACTGATGGAACCAGAGAGATCGCAGACAAGGAAAATATGGTTCCTGCAGATGGAGAAAATGTAGCGAAGTTGTTTGTTGTCTCAAAGAAAAACCAGGAATTTCTTGAGGCGCATAGCCTGAAACAATGGTTGTCAAGTGATGCAGAACTTGAGTAGGATATCCATAATTGCAAACTCATGAGCAAGCAACTTAGTTCTTTGAACATTGCTACACCTTCACTAGTGATACTTTTACTTTATCCACATTTTGTTTCATTTGCCATGAATCATATTAACATTAGAGAAACGACTAATTATGTCTGGAATACACTAAAATCTGTGCCCCTTTCTAGTGGAAAAGCTCAAGTCAGCAATGATGGAGACAATACTTTTGGTGTAGGTTTAAAGGGTTGGATACCTCAGTTTTCTCGCTTGAAGGATGCTAGCTTTTGGGTGGTGAAATGTGTTTCTTATCTGAATGTTTACAACAAGAATGGTGGCACAAAAGAAAAGATGATCGAGGAGAATAAGGATCCTACAAATCGGCAACTTAGAGCAAAGTTGTTTGTTGTCTCCAAAGAAAAACAGGAATTTCTTGCAACTCATGGCCTAGAGCAATGGTGGCCAAGTGATGCCGAACTTGTGCATACTATCCATGACAGGGAACACATACGCGGGAAGCTTAGGCATTTATACACCAGTACTCATTGGGAAGCAACACATTTATTAAATCCACCTTTCGTTACACTTGCTATGAATCTCAGTAATATTGGAGAAAGGCAAGAATTTATCTGGAAATGGAATATTCTTAAATCTATGTTCCCTTCGAGTAGTGAAACTCAAGGGAGCATTAGCAATGATAGTGACAAGAGTTCAGAAGTAGAATTGAAGAGTTGGATACCTCAGTTATCTAGCTTGAAGGATGCTGGTTTTGCAGTGGGCAAATGGGTTCCTCATATGTATAATAACGGCAGTGACTATGTCAGCAGGCAACTTAGATCTTTATACTCTTCTACACCTTCTCAAGTATCTCATCTATTCAATCTGCCTTCTATTCTACCAGACATGAGTCATAGAAATACTAGAGAAGAGGTAGGATTTGTCTGCGAAACTCAGGATGGCAATGACAAGATTTCAGGTACTGATTTGAAGAGTTGGATACCTCAATTATCTGGCTTGAAGGATGCTGGCTTTGGAGTGAACAATTGGATCTCTCAACTGTATGCTCGCAAGAGTAATGACATAGCAGAGAAGATGGATGACATGGAGAACATAGGTCCTTCGCACGTAGCACAAGGAAAGCCAAGTTGATAATGGATTTTGTAGATTACTTTAAAAGATTTTAGTTCCACTATGCTTGTTTTTATTTGCTTTCAAGTCTTTATATGCCATGTTTTAAAGCTTTTAAACAAAAGTAGGAATATGGGCGCACGCCTTCTGGAGTTTGATATAATCCTTGGGTCATTTAGGAACAATATCAATTTCTTTTATGTGCCTTTCACATCTAACTCTTTCACGAAAGAACTGGACTTCACTTAATTTATTTTACTCCATCGTGAGAAGAGAACTCCTAATAATAATTAAAGAAACCCTCTTTCTGTTGTTAGGTGAATGGCATGTGATTGAATTGATATCACTCTCAATAGAAATGTCTTTTCTTTCGCATAACATTGGTTGCAAAATAAAACTCAGTCTAATAATCTTAAATAAATTAACTAATTAAAATGCATTTTTCGTTGAAAAGTAAGCTGGAAGGTTCTTCACCACCATCCAATCATATATAATAGTTTATCCCGACATTACTAGGTTCTGGGTTTATTCATCACCTGGGCTCGATTGAGGGAGGAGGAAGATATCCGAGAAAGTTCGATGAAAGCGTTCGGGCACACTCAATCATCAATATATTGTCATGAATTAGGATGCGACAAAAGAGGTTATCATAATCATGGGTTTTGGATATAAGGCGAGGAAATGTACACTTCAGAAGAGGATAAAGTTCTAAAGTGGACTTCTTTCTAGAGAAGCTTCAGGAGAATGAGGATGTCTTACTCTAGTTAGGGTGTCCACAACCTGATGTGCTTGAATTTTTTATATAATTATTGGAAATTTTATTGATGAAAAAAGCTTAGCATCCATTTAATTAGCCTTCACTATTATAAAACATAGCATACTTACCTATACTTCGATAGGATCTTCAGGTTTATATTAAAAACAAATAACATGTACTTTAACATATAGTTTACACCGTGCGTGGAGAGATTTGCAAACCTAGGTAAAGAATGATAAAATAATCTATTACATGTCCATTAATCACGAGGAGTATACTACCGCACTTGTTTCTACCTTCCATAAAAAATCTATATTTCTCTACATTGAATATAACAACAATTAATCAGGAAAATGGAGATTAACCAACAACAGTAATTCCATTTAAAAAGAAAAAAAAGAAAGAGGGAAGAAGAATAGAAATGAAAAAAGGAAAAGGAAAAAAAAAAAAAACTACAAATCACTTAAACGCTTGTACCTCAATGCTTGCTAGCAGAACTAGCAGCCTCTTGATCGTGTTTCCGCAACAAAACCCTTTCAACAACTCTCAAGAGCAAATATGGGAAGTCGCTGATGTGGTTGAATTTGCTAGACTACAAATTATTTACTGGATCAAGACTTTGAGGAAGTCTGATCCTTTTCAATCAAAGAGGAACCCAATTGAAGCATGAGAGGATAAACAGGGCTAAACTCCTTATCCCCTCTGCTCCTCACATTTGTAGCATAATCATCAAGTGTTGCTTTGATGCCCTTCCAGATTTGATCCTCCCATTGAGAATCTAGCCACAATGAATACTGCAATGGTGTTAGTTTGTTTCTTTGCAGTGGTGACTGCAATTCTTCAGGAGCACGGGTATACAGATGATGAAGTATGACATTAGGTGGCAGATCTTGAAGAAGAGGAGATGATGCAAGACTGGATGTTTCCAAGAAAATAAGTGGACGAAATGCTCTAAGTGCTCGATATGGTGCACCAAGTTGCTCAACAGGGAACAAATTTTGGCCCACAGCTAGCTCCAATTCCGCCATATCCCTAGCCATCCTCAACTTGCCTGATTCTGAAAGTGGTCTGACAAGGGAAGCATGTCGGATGAAGAATACTAGAACCCGTGAAGCCATACTCTGGACAAGCCTGGTGGATATGTTTTCTGTCCCAGGACCTACAGAATTTCTGGAAGGCAACAACCTTGATAGAAACTCACTGCGAAAATGAAGAATACACTTCTGGAGCTCCTCCATGTAAGGTGATGCATTGTTGTCCATAGCAGCATCCATTCCATGCACTCCGAAGTTCTGATCATGTATTTGCAATATGCAAGACTCAAGACGATCCAGCATTGCCTGGAATAAAGATGTTACAGAATCACAGGCAACACCATATATTGCACCTAATGAAGCAGACAACACATCTGCAGCAATACTAGGCATCCCTTTAAGCATAGATGATATTCTTGTATGAACATCTTGAAGATGCTGACACAATGTAAAGTTCTTGAGCTGTGCCGGTGTTGCAGGGCCACTTACTTGACGTGATTCAGGACCAGTGGATATCTGCCATAACAATGAAAACGATTAATTAAATATTAGTAATTAATTATGTTTATATTATAGGCTTCATCCCTTCTCTTGAATAAAATAAACTTAGGAATTGTAAATATTGCAAGTCTCGTACACAATGAAAGGGGAGGGGAGCCTTTAAGCTCCAGAGAAAACATACAGCATTAGCACTTTTAGGTAGTTTACTACCTATCATCAGGCATTACGTCACCATATCATGACCAGTGATAACACTTTCAGGTAGTAATATCAGTAAAATATTGCATACGTCTAGCCAAATTATTAATTATTTAATACACCAAAAAAGAAATATGAGAATGTAAGTTAAATACTTGAATGGTTGCTGATAACCACAACAGTACAGAGTGAATGTGATACAGTACAAGACCAATAATACAACACATATAAACTCCTAAATGAAAGAACAAACAATTGTTTTTCAATAATATTAATAGGAATATAATATATGCATGCAGTTAGCAATTCATTTATATTAATATAATAGATGCATGCAGTTAGCAATTCATTAATATTAATATAATAGATGCATGCAGCCAAACTGATTTTCCTTCTTCTGTCTACCCATTATTTCCTTGTAAAAATGTTCTTTGTTTCAAAAGTGTGAAAGTTATATAACAGCTAACTCGGTAGCCTTCCTGAAAGCCCATCAGCGAGATAGCATCAAATTCTTTTCTTAACCAATTGATGTAGTGCTTAAAAATTCACTGAACAGCATAGAACACCTTAGATACAATAATTTCATATCTGTTTACCTGGTATTCAGCTCGTTCTGCCAGAAGAATTAAAACCTTGCCAATTTCACGCAAAATAAGAAGAGTTAAACGTGCATCCACCTGAACAGCTTCTATCTCTTCCTGAATGCGTGTTATAATCCTTGATATCTGCTCCTTGGAGGGTACACTACCACGACCAGACATTGGAAATACAGAATTCACTAGATCTGAAAGGCGACCCAAGCAATGAGCCAAAAATGCATTCTGGAATATTTCAACGGCTGAAATTATCTGCTCCTTCCCAGACGAATTGATAGCTGGTAATACTCCTTTGACATCTGTGTCATGTGAAATTCTTTCAAGAAGATTCTCTATCATGAAGTAAAGCTTTGGATATCCCATTGTAAAAATCTCTTTAACAAAACTTGATGCAGTGAAAGCAGACTTCATTTGGCTGGCAAACGCCTTAGTAATGGCCTCCCACACACGTTCTGTTAGCATGGGATCACCTTCCTATGCAGCAGCAGTAACCATTACAAAATGAGAAAAATATCCAATACAAAAATAGGAAGTGTGAACAATGAAGACTAAATACTGTGAAGTATAATAAATAATTAAGATTGAAACTCAGGAGCTAGGAAGTCCATTAAATCTGTTTATTTTGACATGGTATGAGATACCAAATTTTTTCAAACCTAGGATAAAATTCCTCATTAAAAAAATCAAATCGACTTCTTTGTACATCTAAAATATTGATCACCTTATTCCACTCTGAATACATACAGAGGAGTAGATTTTGAAAAAAATTGCTAGTAAATCTCTTCTCGTCCAATTCAATGCAATCCATATCCATTTAGTGGGTTAATGTTTCAGAAGAGAAAGCCCAGGCATGCAATTTTACCATTTCTCTACCCTGCACCCTATACGTTCATTTGAAGATAGAAGGTCTCTGACAATATAATGTTGCATAAAGCTGGAAGCATATTTACATAATTGTACAGAAATGCTAAACAACAGGCTATCAAGCTTGATCTTTTTACTTCCTCTTCACTTATATATAGGTAGTACGGTATGGTCACCCGCATCTGTTAACCATAACTTTACAGCATAGCAGGGGAAACAGAAGACCACAAAATAGGAAAGATTTGGAAGCAATTATTCTCTTCAGAACAAAACTGAATACAGAAATTAACAATCATTGACTTGATTCAACTTCTAGCATAATCCGCTGCTTTTAGACAGAGAATCACACACAATAATTGTTTCCAAATACAATACTGATAAAATCAGATGCGTAAAAAGTGAACAGAAAGCAACCCGTTCGAGCTAACAATTTCTATAAGTTCCAAGCTTCAACAATTCAAACACCAAGATTTGGCTCACCATATTGTGTAAGTCAAGGGTTTTTGTTAGACAACTATATTATATTGGTAAATTGATTATACCAAAGAAGCACCCAGTATAATCACAAAATAGTACCTATCATCTACATATCAAACGTTGGCATTCAGAGGACAAACAATCATTCAAGTGTCAGTGTTATGGATGCAGATAGGCATATATGAATCCAAGCAACAACATAATTTCCTTCCGATACTACAAAAACAATAACCAATGAGCCTCACCTGAATGACCTCATCAAGCAACAAAACATGGCTAAATGGATCCCGTTTCTTGGAGAGCACCCTCTGCAAATGCCACACAGCAACAGCAATAGAATGCAACTGATCCATGCAATTCCCCAACCTATGCCACAGAGCCTCTCTAGCCTTAGCCCCTCCTCCAATGTGGGGCGTTCCAGAACTTCTAATCCCACCGGGACCGTATCCACTTCCACCCGTAACAGCCTTCATATCCAACGCCACACTCACACTCTTAGCACCCAAACCCTTGTACTTATTCACCACCTGCTCCACAGTGACCTTCAATTCTCCGAGATTGTAGAAAACCTGCAATCCTGTTCCAACCTCGGCCTGGTTCAATCCTTCCATTCCGCGTTCCAGAACCTTCATCGCCTCGCTCCGAAGCAAATCTCCGGTCTCCCTAACCCAATTCAGCTCTTCGTCCACGGCGTCGATGCCGCCAAGGTCGTACTCCTCGCACAGGCTTAAGATCTCGTGGTGCAGCTGCGCGGCCTTGGCGAGATCGAGTTTTTCGGGGTCAGCGGCCATGAGATCGCGGAGCTTCTTGGAGAGGCGGAGGGCGCGGATGGAATGCTGGAGGAGCTCCGTGGTAAGGTGGAGGTTGGAGAGCCGAGTGGTTTTGGTGGCAACGGAGCGGTGCGGGTCGGAGAGCTCGGAACGGAGGCGGCGGACGGAGGACTGGAGCGAGGAGAGCGCGGATCGGAGGGTGGAGAGAGCGTGGTCGGCGTGGTGGAGGGAGGAGAGCTGCGAGAGGAGGTCGTTGTGCCGCGAGAGGACCTCCGAGCGGAGCTGGTTCTCGAGGAGGCGGATCGCGTGGTGGAGCTTCTCGGCGGTGGAGGCCGGGGATCCGGAGGAGAGGGCGGCGGAGGAGAAGGAGGTGGAGGAGAAGGAAGGGGAGAGGAAGGCGGAGAAGATGGGATCCGAGGCCAGAGAGTCGAGGGCCGAGGACGTCGGGGTGGCGACGGTGGCTGCGCCGGCGGAGGGATTCTTGAAGGTGGAGAGGCGTTGGATCGGAGATGCGCTGGCGGATACCGGCGACCTCGCCGCCGCTGGTGACGCCATTGTGATTTTGTTTGGCGAGTGAAGAATACCACACTGCACACACTAAAGAAGTTAGTGTGTCTTTCTTTTTTTCATGTAACTTCTTAAGTGTGTCTAATTTGTTTATACATGGGATTAGTCATTATTATTATTATTATTCAGGTTCATACTAGATTGTGATTTTTTTAATGCTTTTTATTTAAATTTAGTATCCAATTTTTCTATTTATTACAAAAGAGCCTTTTTTTCAAATAACTTGTGGAGGATGTAATAATTTTAAGACTTAATTGTGTTCTTAATCTTAATTTGTAAATTCCGAATGAATTTATTTTTTGGTCTTTCAAATTAAGAGACAACAAAATATTTTAGTTTGTGAGATTTTAAGACTGAAGTGACTGTTTTCAAATATAAAAAATTAGAATGATTAATTTAAAAAAAAAACTAAAATCAAACTTACTCTGAATTTTAGAAATTAAAAACATAAGTAAAATTTCCAATCCATACCTTCATAATTATACTTTAGTTAACATTTTTCTCAAAATTTAGATATTTTTAATATAATTTTTATTAATTTTTTAGTAAGTATTTAAATTTTTTATATTTTTTTCAATTAATGATTATTTATTTATTTCCGTGGGATACCAAATCAAGTATTGATGGAGTGACATTTAGATATACAAAACATAAATTTACATCAAATATATAAATTTACATCAAATATGAAAATTTATTTGTGATCGGCTTCTTCTCTTTTTTACTTCTTGTTTTGTTAATAGTTTATTGTAGTGATGATTAAAAGTTGGACTAGAAAATTTGTTTTGTTTTTTATTTCATTTGTTGAGTATGACCAAAAAATCCATTTCGATGATTTTTTGAAATTTTGGCCTAAATTCAATTATCTTGTGCTTTAATTAGTATTAAGTTTACTCTGAGATGAAAAAAAAAAAATAGTGAATTGAGAAAATCATGATGAATAACAAAGAAAAGGGTAATAGCTTAAATTATTATTTTTAAATAGTTTATATTTTGAAAATATCGAAGAGTAACATATAATCAACAAAAAGATGTATATATTTTATTATTTTATTATTACATTTAACGGTTAAAAGGTTTTATGTAATTGAAGAATTGCATTACGATAGAGTATGATATTTTGAATGTGACATTAAGTGTTGAAGATAAAATGTTTAGATAAACTTTAGTAAAGTGTGATATTTGACTAGTGAAAGTGATTATTTAAGTTAACGATTGAATCAATTCAATTTATAGAAATTTTGAAGAATATCGATAGAAATAACTTTAAGTAGAAAAATATGTGGGAATAACTTAATTGTGACATATCAGATTGACTTGATTAAACAACTTAAAATGGTTTAACAAAAAAAAAGTATATAACTAATCCTCTCAATGTTTTAAAAAAATATCTCCTAAAATATTAACTTTAATTTATTGTTGTATGTGTATTGAAAAAGTTTTTTATTTAGTTGTGTTTATGCATAGGAAAATTTTATATTATTAACAATTAAAAAGTCTTATTGATGTCTTTTTAAAGATAAACAAATTATAATTGAATTATAGTCCTCTTTTAGTTGAGGTTGGTGAGTTTCTTGGGTCATAAAAGTGAATCCTAAATATATAAATAATATTA